>Ga0209681_1000224_pt1 | contig 14828 bp, 13 predicted proteins | sample WorMetLIZISLAND2_3_FD_187416 | JGI IMG/M metagenome (GOLD analysis project Ga0209681, IMG submission 187416) | Marine gutless worms symbiont microbial communities from Max Planck institute for Marine Microbiology, Germany - Olavius clavatus LIZARD... ... | reverse complement strand
TGGCAATTACGAATGTTCTGTAATGTGTTATTTTCGCTCTGCAGTGTTATTTTCGCTTGTACCTAAAATACTAGTTTAAGGCCAATTTTGCCTAGTTTTTAGGACGAATTTGAGTACTTAAATGTGCAGTTAGAGAGCTGTTTTGCTTCTCACAGAACTCATTTCAGCCGTTGTTTTGTCATGCAATTCCGCTGTCTATAGTTTGAGCGTGTGTGTTGTCTGCAGGCGATTCGCTACATCGTGAATCAGATGGATCGCTATTTACTCGCTCAGAGGGAGTATCGGACCGGTTGTATGGTCCGTATTAAACACTTCATCGCCAAGATGTGCTGCATTGTCGGCGGCAAACTGTACGGCAACTACCTGATCTCCGGCTACATGGCCGTCAAACTTATGTACCTCGCCAACGCCGTCGGCCAGTTGTTCCTACTGGACGCCTTTCTCAAGATCGACTACCATCTCTACGGTGTCCACGTCGTTGAACAGCTGATCCGCGGCCAGGACTTCGAAGACTGCCGTCTACTGCGGAAAGCTAGCAAGTTGGATCATGTGTTGGAACGAGGAAGCTGCTCCGCGGCCAGGACTGGTCTCACTCGGAACGCTTTCCCCGCGTGACGCTGTGCGAGTTCGAGGTTCGTCACCAGTCCCGCATACATAAGTACGTCGTTCAGTGTGCGCTGACGATTAACCTCTTCAACGAGAAGCTCTTCATCTTCGTCTGGTTCTGGTACGTCTTCCTGGCGCTCATTACGACCGTCAACTCGCTGCGCTGGCTGTTCCGGTCACTCTATTGGCCGGGACATGTGCAGTACCTCCGAAAGCAGCTGCGAGCGTTCGACGCGACGCAGCGAGAGGCCGGTATACTGGCCAAGTTCGCCGAGAACTACCTTCGTCGTGACGGCATGTTCATCGTCCGACTGATCGGCATGAACATGGGCGAGGTGGCCGCCGGCGAGGTCATCTGTGGACTCTGGAACAACTACAGCATCGAACGACGCACGATCGCCGAAAAATCTGGGCGAAAGGGCGTCGGAAAGAGCCGAACTGGTGTTGGTGGTCAGCGCGTTGAAGTGGTCTAGCCGGCAGCTAGCCGACCGTCGTCTTGAGACGCGACTGTGTACGATGTAGGAAGTTCGACAAGATCACTGTAATATTCGTCTTTATTATCGAACTCAATGTGGAAGTTGGCGATCGTCAGACAATCAGAAACACGCATTATTCCCAGACGGCGTGTTCCGATATTCTGGAGCGATTCATCTGCTGTCTTTGACGAGAGGGAGTGAACTTGGCTGTGTCGGTCCCGGTCTAACGAAGATCATGAAAATCAAGGTCGACAACGAGATCGAATCACTCGAAGTATTCAGACGAAGCTCTTTTACTGTGGCACAACTGCGTGTGTTAGTGAGTGTTGTCGGGTTGTTCTTGACATTCCATTGCTATGCAATCCGTTGCATGACATCAGCTGGAGAATCAATATTATTCATATTAGCTTATGCAGAACGAGTGTTGTCCGACATGTGCCATCATACCATGATTCTGTAGCGCCGTGTTAAGCCCATATTTCAGTTTGTTGCAAATTGTACAACAAGATGTACAACAAATCGAAGTAGTGCAGTTTCGGCCTTAACCTGCTCTCAAAAACCAACCGTGTAAGGGTTTTTATCTCGACACGGTAAGATGAGCCAGATCATAAATAAAGATATTCCAAAAAAGTAAATACATGAGAATTTGCAACTGCTGAGACGATGTGGTTAACTTCGATGACTAAGCATGCAGGTGTCCAGTCTGTACAGTTCACACCGTCGAAGTTAGAACATTGCAGATGTAAATTTTAGCAATTTTCCAACATTTCATCTCCCGTATGTTCTACGTTGGCCACTGCAGGCATGTAGCCACGTGGGGCCTACCCCCATTTTTTCTTTTCTTTCCCCTCGAGACAAATCTAACAAACACCGTTTTTAACAGTTATCATTTTACGACATGCATAGTAACGTAAACAGCTGACCCAAATTTGTTAAAAAAAATTCCCTCTCTCTCCCAAAAAAACATTGTGGCCAGCTACGTGCCTGGGCCATTGACAGAAGGAAATTTGACATATTTACCTATAAGATTCGTCAGACGTGTCGGTCAGGACTGCGTTCGTCATTTCTGTTTGGGGGTCGGTCTCAATGTTCTTTGGCGATCGGCGTATGTTCATGGTTGTACAGTATATTATACTTCCTGTAGGATGCGTAGGCTATGCTGCTGTACATGTTAAGAGTTTTGTGAATAAAGGGTTGTAGTTTTATCATAGGCGATATCCTTTCAATTAGTTTAGCATATACTTACAGTTCTTTGTGTGAACGAAGGCGTTGATAAACGTGAGTTGTGAACTGGCGTCGAAGTGTCCAGTGGCGGCGGAACCAAGGGGGACAGTGGGACATGGCCACCGCTTTTCAAAAGTACCAATTTTGTGCCCACATTGCTACTCATCTCGTTGTTGTTGTTGTTGTTGTTGTTCTTTGCTTCTTGTTGGGGGCGAGACTGTTCAATAAAGCCTTCGGCTCCGTCGTTTCGTATCGGATCGGAATGAAATTTGGCCAGATTGTTCTTCAAGTAAATACGCATCGATTGAAGGAGTAAGATGGCGGCCATGAAGTCCGCCCGCCTCTCGCCACTATATGCAGCAGCGTCCGCCGGATGCCCTGCTAGCCCACCGAGCGCGTGTGACGTCATTGGCTCGCTGTATGCGCCTGTACTTCCTGATCCATAGTACCTTCGTACTTGTTGCCTCAGAATCCACCAAAACACCATATCAGGATCGAAGTATCCTAAATTCTTCATCACAGTCGATTCTCTGGCCTCGCCCCCACTTTGAAAATTAGCATAGCTTCCGTCCTTACTGGAAGTGTTCCATAGTTTGTAGCGAATTTCTGATTCAGCTGGTCGCAGTCCTATATAGGTTTAACGGTTTAACCTATAAATAAACGCGTCACGAGTATAGTGCACAGTGTTTGTCAAGGCTTGGGTGAGACAAGCTTTAAGTTCCAAATTTTTTTTGTCTCTCCGGTAACCGTAGTCTGCCGTTGTTGGGGTAGGCCTATCTCTCCGCGCGTCCGATTCGGCTAACTGACAGGTTTTGTGCGCGTTACAAATTGAGCGATGGCCACGTGGGACGTGGGTAACGAAAGATGACCCAATGTCGTCTCTGGCAGGAAATGCTCAAGGTTCTCCAAATTTTCGATCCACAAATGAAACACTAGCCGTATACGTGTTAGCATTTCCACTGTTGTCTGCATAAATTACACGACAAATTTTGTATTTGTTAAAAGTTATTTTTGTTACGCGTAACTTGAAACACGCCATGTTGATCGACAATATAGTTCCTCAGCGGCCCAGCAATAGGCGTAGCCAGTGAGGGGCCTGCAGGCGCCTAAGCCCCCAAAGGAGTGGACAAAATGCACAACCGTTTTAGCTGTGCAAAATGGACAAATATATACGTGAAAGTCTTATGTTTACTAATTGTGAATGTATACCGTAATAACTAATAAGCTTATAGGCCTATGTCGCAGAAATGTCAAATACCGGTATGACAGATTTGTGGCTGTCAGGTGTGCTTTTTCAACCTCTAAATACTCAAAAACTCGTTTTCGGCCGGGGCTCGGCCCCGGACCCCGCTGCGGGAGCTTACGCCGCTCCCTCAGATCCCCTAGTCGGCTGGGGAGGGGATATACCCTCCTCGTACTCTTCCGTCGATCTCGGCGCCGAAGGCGCCTCGGTTGTCAGCCCCCCAACACAAATTCCTGGCTACGTCTATGTCAGCGACACTTTCAGAAATCATGTAAGCGCTGCAGCCGTCTTTCGCGTGTAAATCGCCCGCGGTGTGTATACGTGAGTGTGATTAGCAAATTGGAAGTATGAGCCATCAGTTTATCGTGGTTCTTCGTTGACTCTATCTCGCCCTGTATGTAGAGCCAGCATAGGCCAGCGAGCCAGGGGGCTGGGAGGCTGCAGCCCCCTGAATCGGGCAAACCCAATTTTTCGGGCAGAAGCCAGCAGCCAACAATGAAAAAAATGTATTTACTAAACGAATAAAAAAACGGAATTCATTCCGTCTATCGAGATGAAGTGCCCGAAGTCCGGAATTTTTACTAAAAATTACTGGGTGGGCTGAGTCGGGCAAAGTATAATTTTGCAGGTTAGCATAGCAGTTTTTTGGGCGTTGTCGGAATAGTTTTCGGGTAAAGATGCTCAACCCCCTAGAAAAATTGGCCCGTAATAACGCCTATGATAGCCAATGCTCTCAGGCACGTAGCCAGCCACAATTTTTATTCTGCGGGACAATGGATTTTTTTGAGGGCAAAGAACGAATTGGGAGGAGTTGCCCCAGGCCCTCCCGTGGCTACGTGACTGAGTACTCCTGCTAGTTTGTTATAGTCATGTTTTTGATACATACATAGGCGGAACTACTAAACGGGGCTTCTTGGCAAAGTTTGATTGTGAAGTCACACTGTTATAATATTATAATAATCATTCGCTGCATCCGCCTGCTGCCTGCCAGCAATTCTGTCTACAGTTTCTGAACGATAGCACATTCGGACTTGTTACTCTGCAGTCCGATCACACTCACCGTTCATGTTGTTGTTAGTGTTGTTGTTATTTATGACAGAATGTCATTGCTGCTGTGAACCCCCTGCAGCTGGTCGATCAAGACGATATCAGGCCTACTCGTCGTCAGGGCGGCATTTAATATTTTAATATTTAATTATTTACGACGATTTGGCGACGGTATTGTAATTATTGTTATAGCGTAATGTCGTGCTTGAAACTTTTATATCTCGTTTTATTTGTGAACAGAAAGTATCACTTGCACTTTAAAATGGGCAGCCGCAAGGCCATTGAACGAAGCGCGCGCGGCTCTGATATATCGTTCGATGTTGTGAGAGATTCTGGTCAAATTCCGGAATCAGTAACTGCAAAAAGGTACGATCCCGAAAACTCACTAAGAAAGGCACACCCCTTGCAGTCGGCGTCCTCTTATCGGCTTAAAACGTGTCCTCTGCACTGTAACCGTCCAAGGTGATTGGAGAAACGATTCCTTAACGAAAAAATTCCAAATTCGGCTTCGATGCGGCTTATCCACTCTCGGATACACGTGTTCTTACCAACTTTGCTGAAAATCGGTGAAGGAAAGTGACCAAAAAGATGGGTGTATTATACCTAAATATATAGGCCTAAGGGCTACGTTTTCAGTGCTGCTAATCCGGACCACTGGAGCGATTCCGTCGAAAATTTTGTAAGTAAGTAAGTAAGTAAGTAAGTTATTAGTAATTATACTGTATAAGTGGCGATTTTCTGCCCTTAATGCGCGAAACTGGACTGAAAAGGTATTACATAAAACACAAGATAGGGCCGCTCTTTCCTGACTTCCCATCCGTCTGCCAAGTTTTGTTCAAAACTTCAAATCAATCCAGTTTCCGAGCAGATATACGTGAAAATGTCTATGAAAAGGCTATTCCCGACAACAAGCATGAGCATTACATTGGAGAATGGCATTGGTCAAATTTGTGATGTTGTTGACGGATTTGTTTGATAATACTGTGATGAGATACAATGTACTTGTTGACATCGGTCTAGCCTGCATGTGTATGGTATATTAACAGTAGTCCATTGTACGTTAGTGTAAATGTATGTTATATGCATGAGTGTATATGCAATCGAGTTGCTTCCGACGCTGTATGAAAGTTGCAGACGAAAGTGTTTCTGTGGCAACGTAATGGTACCAGCAGTCCAGTACGCTAAGATTTAGCTGTATTTCTTAATAGTCACGTTAATGTTTATTAACAGTCGCATCTGAGCAGCAATCAGTTTAGCCACAAAACACACCGAAAACAAGAGCCGTGTTATCGCAGGGAGAACCGCGTGATGCCGCTGTAAATTTCGGTACGTATCGACTTTTACAACGGCTTCGTGCGGTTTTTGCAGCGCGTCAGCATAGCTTGCCGTCTGTCTGTCTGTCTGCCACACGCTGGCACTGTGTCCAAACAACTCAAGCTACGATCATGCGGTCTTCACCATAGATAGCCCCATGACTCTAGTTTCTTCACGGTTAACGTCACCGCAAAATTCCAAAGGGAACATATGCCCATGCGAGGGCACCGAATGAGAGACGGGTAGGAAAAATAGGCAATTTTTAGCCAATAAATCGCCGTATCCCAGAAACGGTGCACCATAGGGCCGTAGTCACAATGACGGACTAATAGGAAGTCGCATTCGCGCTTTCGATTGGTACCAAAAACATCGACCTTGGATGACCCTGAACGACCTTGAACGGCCAAAACGCACTCTGATGCAGAAAAGATGCGTCTTTTGGAGCCCACTGCACAAATTTGAATGACGATAGATCCATGCATGCAGCGACAAAAATGTAGGCCAATGACTCTAGTTTCTGGAAATATAAGGTGCATGCGGATATTCGCGGGGGTTCCTCTTGGCGGGGGCCTCAAATAAGAGTGGGGTTGTCGACGACTGCAATTTTTGGCGATTTGAGTGGCTACTTCTTCGGAAACTTCAGAGATAAGGCCAGCAATATTATATGGCGAATTGGCGATACGCCACCCCTTGTCGGCCTGTGACTGATTGCTAAATGAATGACCTAGAATGACCTTGTCTGGCTATTTCATGTAAAACTCGGTTTTTGAGCAGTTTTGGACTCAAGGGTTCAACTTCTTGCATGAAAAGTAATAAACACAGACCAGTGCTGTCATCGACAAGAATATAGGTCAATGAGTCGAGTTTCTGGCAATATAAATCATTTGCAGATATTCGAAGGCGTTTCTTGCTGGGGCGTCGTCAAACCTGAGTGGTGTCGCTGAAATCGACGAATTTGCCGTTTTCCAGTTGGTATGTCTTCGTACGTTTCAGAAATAACGTCGGCATTAATAATTGCACATTACGACCACACACCGTTCTGGATTTCTACCGGCACCAACGACAACAAGGATGACCTGGAATGACCTTGAATGTCCGATTCAACTTAAAGTGCATATGTCGCACGGTTTGTTAGCTGATAGTATCGATACGAGTTTAGCTAGTCTATTATATAGTTGTACAACAGATGCGGTGTTCAGTGAAGTGCACGATCAGTGAGCGAGCCGAGAAAGATGTGTACAGCTGACGCGCTGTCTCTCTGCGGTAGCCGAGCTTCTTGTTCTACCACATCACGGCTTTCTTGTATATAGGCCTACATCAGCGACAGTTCAAATGCTGAAATTACACAAGGCCTAAGCTGATTTTCACTGCCGTGACGCAAAATCACGGCGATAGCCGAACATCACGGCACACGACCATGATCATGGTAAGCCACGGTGATCAGGTGATTATCTTTCAGCGCTAAGAAATTTTACAACAACTGGTCACACCTATATGTCTACTAACCTTGGTTTCGAAGCACTCAATCAGCTTCGTGAACTTGGTCCGTGAATCACAGTTTCGTGAATCACAGTTTCACAAGTCACAACACGTAATACCTATTTATAGCTACTAAACACGTTCTTGTTATTGTATTTGACGCCCTCTCCCCGACAAACCCCCGCGAATAACCGCATATACCTTATATTTCTAGAAACTAGAATCATAGGCCTACATTTTGCCGCTGACAGTATTGGTCTAGGTCTATCTTTGTTGAAATTTTTATGGTGGGCTCCGTAAAACTATTTTATTTCTACAAGATGAGTGACGTTTCAGCCGTCCAAGGTCATTCAAGGTCATTGATTTTGATACCAATCGAAAGCGCGTATTCGACTTCCTATTAGTCCATAATAGTAACCTTGGAATCTTGCACCGTTTCAGAGATATTGCAGGTTTTTGGTGCTGGTAACACAACCTCTATTTCACCACAATTTTTGTGGCGTTCTCGTTGCACCAGATCGCCCATGTTGGAGTCAATGTGAGCAGGTGCCTTACGCTATTCGGCCGGGAAATTATTTTCGAAGTACGCCAAACCTATGTGATCACGGAACCTGAACGTCACGGACAGGCGGACGGACGGACGGACGGACGGACAGACAGACAGACGACATACAGTCGCATGACCGCGCTCTGCGTAGCATCGCGCGGTAAAAACGAACCGTCGGCAAGTCAACGCTGCCGGCCAGGCGATGCAAACAAACTTTCCTTCATGAAGTTAGCATATCACCTGAACGTCATCGTAGACATGACATGCAGCCACAGCGTCATGTCGGCGCGTCCGTTCTGCAGCTAGGCCTATAGACACTGATCGATCGAGCTTCGCAAAGGGACCTGACAATTTACAACTCAAAAACAGTACTCCTAGCGACATATGCAGTGACTCTCACATAAAACATGCGATAATTGTAGGGAATTTAATTCCGAATACCAGTTGTGAGTTTCATTACGATGACGTTATTGCGATTTGCGACATATAGGCCTACGGACATTTACTATGACTATAGTGGGTTTATGAGTTATTTTTCTAAAGGCTACTGGATGTATTTATAGTGATAGACCAACAACAGTATTGTAAAGAAAGTATTACATAAAACTGCAGTTAGTATTATTTTGCATTAACGCATCAGCAGTCGAGTACAAAATACCGGTATGGCGGTATACCGGTATTGGAATGTTCGATATCGTCAGCTTACGACACTCACTAGAAATGTAGGAAAATGAGAAATGTAAACAAATAACAAAATAGGTATTCTTCGAAGTTAGGTAAACATGTTGTCTGATTTATTTTTATTTTATCCGTAATATATGGGGGACAACATACATAGGAAACGTTCATAAACTTCAGCGACACCTTTGTGTTTTGCAGTCGTAGCTGAATAAAGATGGATGGATGGAACTCAGTATTGGTTGGCGACCTAAGTACAGTGTCACGAAACACCGCACCGCACCGGCCACGCCGGCCGCACCGGCCCCAAATATTGGTCTTTCGTGGGTATGGGTAATATGCGTCTGGTGCGTCTGCGTCCGGGCCCACGGGTAATTTGCGTTTAATTAGTGCGTCCAATAGACGCATATTACCCGTGTGACGGAATGTGACGTCATGTTCTGCCGCGTGAACGACGGCCTTGGCCTACAGATGCAGCCAGACAGCAGTGTCCAGGCCAATGATAATAAGTAACACTGGTCCAGGCCAGCAGAGGCCTCTATAATTTCCAGACTCATAAAACAGACTGATGACATTGAGATTAATTATATGGACTCTGAATTTGGGCCCCATCTCAGCTGTAAACCTACTGGCCTATAAAAGTGCGAATAAAGATTCTTATAAACGACCATGAACCTCTTTACACAGTGGCCACCTGCTAAAGCGCCGCATCGAGGTTGGAATTTATTTTACTTATTATTTTATAGTTTCTCAACAAATATTAAATAATTCGTCTTTAGCAACGGCCAAGGCTGCCTTCTTTTGATAATGTCTGCCAAGTCTGTCGGTTTAAGTCTGAGCTGACCCTGCGGACGAGGGCAACAAGGACTGCGACTGCCTCCCCTCTCCCTTCCCGCCACCATGCCCGGTTGTCTGTGTCTTGTGCCCGGTCAGTATCGCGTCTGTGGGTTACTGGACGCACTTTTGTAGACGCAGTATACCCGTCACAGACGCATTTTCCGGCAGTTATTGGACGCACTAATTAGACGCAAATTATCCGTGGCCCCAGACGCACTGGACGCAGACGCACCAGACGCATTTTACCAACACCCGTCTTTCGTGTATGAAAAAGGATAGAATCGATGTGTTGCGATGTGAAAACAGGTATACTTGAGGGTAGTGCAAATGATAGGCGTAATTACGACGTGATGTGAACGAAAAATGCTGCTGTGATTATGAAGATTACCCACCGACCGCGCCATCCGCACCGGCCCCCAAAATAGTTATATCTCTTATTATCACTGCATCCTGAGTCGCTTGTCATTTCGGACCGAAGTGGTCCGTTCAGCACGTGGACATTTTGGCACCTGACTTCTAAGTGACGGTCAGTTCGCCATCGGTCGAGACGGAAGTCTGGCCGCCCTGCCAGCCGAAGCAGACGTTGCGTGAACGTTGTCGCTGTACCTCGGTCATCGACCGCCAGACATCAGATGTTTTCAAATGTTTGTGCACAACATGTTTGCATAATTCAACGACTCCTGCTAAATGTATGGCGTCCATGCTTGACGAATCATACGTCATATATTTGACATCTAAAATCAAATACAATGAAACTCTTTAGCATAGCGTATTGCCACAATCGCAATTCGCTCAAAGTCTGATGAGGTCCGTTAGGTCCTGATGAGGTGATTACGGTCCGATGGGGTCCGACGACGTCTGATGAGGTGATTAGTACGACTGCATGGACGACGGTCACCCATCCAAATAGTAATCCAGCAGGGTATGCCCAGGAGTCGAACTCACAACCTGTTGATCACAAGTATGATGCCATAACCACTACATTACCAAGCCGCCTTATATTCTATTTTCTGTGAGAAAAAGTGGTTAAATGATTCCAGTATCCTCAAGATAACTATCGTACTTGCACAGATTGTCCTTGGAGTTATCAAAATCCATCAGTCCAAAATGGTGTTAAAATATAGTCATAGCTGTGGGCTCTACGAGCAACTCTGCTCTGTATTTATAGTTCATAATCCTCATGAGAGGTGTTTGTGGTTGGTCAGCTTGCGTTACTAATAAATAGCATACATTAGGGACTTCATTATTCTTATGAAAAATTTTTGAAATTCTGGTACAAAGCTTTTGCAGATTCTGCATACCATTGTTGTCAATTCTGCATGACTTCTGCCTGCTTTTTTCAGCCTTGAACTGGAGGCTGGTAGTAGCCCAGATGCCCTGTATATTGGCAGAATGTGTGCAGATTAGCAGCACTTTTGTTTGCTTTGAATGATATATGTACAGATAAAATTTTGCATATTGCTTTACAAAAGATGAAATATGATGTACTAGAGTGATGGTTAACATGAATGAATAACTAGTCAGAAAGTGCTTCAGTGAACAGGTGAAGCCACAATTTTGATGGCTAAATCTTTGAATTCTGCCCAAACTTTGTCATTTTTGCTGATTCCATGCAACATACCACATTCTTCACGAGGTTGCTATGCTGTGCCAAAATCTGTGTTTACAGAATAGCAGAATTCTGTGGGACCTAGACTTTAGAACGATACTGGCATTGGGTTTTACTCATTGGATATTGGCGATATTTACCAGTATTGGGCCGTATTGGTATTGAGTGATATTTTTATTTGCTGTGATGCCCAATACCCAGTCAGACAGTAGTTAGCACTGTCCACAGGATAACCATCTCGAGGTCTATGGTGTGGTAGGTGCCAGCAGATGACGGCAGTGAGAGTGGGGAGGGGTAAAGTTCAAGTGGTTGGCACGCATGATAGAGAACAGTTAACATGTGAAGCATGTGAAGCGTGTGAAGACCTGGGAAATGAAGTTCAATTTTACTGGCAACTTGTAGCCTGACAGCACAATAATCAATGCACTGCTTCAATACACACTAGTGTCGGTATCGGTATTGGTATTGGTCTTGCTAGAGGCCAGTATTATTGGGTGGCTTGCTTGGTAGCATTCTAACTGACATAGATGAATTATATTGCTGTTGTTAATTTTTGGTCTCAGTGATGCATAATCACTCACTGCATGTGACTAAATGACTAATTTAAGTAATTTTATGACTAAATTGCAGATTGATTGGTAGCATTGATGTCACTGTGATATATTGATAACATTTGACTGTAATACTCAGCTAATAATGGAAACTCTGGCAAATCAACCAGCAGAAGCAGTAAGTTAGTTTATATTTTGTAAACTTTGTGTATTATGCTGTATCTATAGGCACAGCCATTGGATGACCAAATTGTCACAGGTTTGCAGTTAGTGTTAATGCTTTGATATCAAATTATGCTACATACTTGATACAGAATGCATTTATGTTGAAACTGAGTGTGACGATGTGGCTGAAGTGAGATTACCATTTAAGAAAATGGTTGATGCATGTGTAAATTATTGCTGATGGAAGACATTGTTTATGTTGAAAAATAAGTGTTGAAAAAATATCTATTGCTGTCACAAAGTCAGTTTGATTTTCTCAGATTCATAGATATGTACACAACTCATTACACTATAATTGCATTTTGGTGTTTCAAGTACACTGCCATTAAAAGCAGTGTGGTATTTGCAAGTATACATTAATAAGTATGTTGGTTTAGGAGACGGCTGAACATTTACTTCTGTTGTACAAAATTGGCAGCAGAACACCGGCATTTTGGTGACTCCATTGACATTACAAATGTTTTTAGAACGACATAAATCTGGTGGAATTCCTCATCTGTTTGAGTTATCTGCCTCCCTATATAGGCATTGCCTGATTGGCTCCTTACAACAACTACATCACCAACAACATTGGAAGTGATAACTAGCTGTCGGGGTTGCTTGATTTCTGCCCAACACAGAAACTGTACAGACTTGGTGTGCTTGACAGGATTTAACCGGCACTGTTGCAAAGCACTACAATGAACGACAAGAAGTAGGACTCGGTGAACGTACAAAAAGTCGCATATTCTACCTCCGCAATTTTAACAACTGGATCAAGAGTGTTGCCATACGTAATGATAATCATTATTATTTTATCACTGTCCATGTTCTTATGTTTTACAGTCTATTAATACTGATATGGTTGTTTGTACATGTACACCTCTTGCAGTTGATTCAAAAGCCAAGAACCCAGTATACTTATCTAGTTATTGTCTAGTTTTTTTAAATTTAGAAGCCACATTTAAAATAAGAATACAGCAGTAGATTATTGGAGTTTGTAACATTTTTCGTTCGATAAAGTCAATGATTTTCATGGAGTTTTAGTGTGACAACAAAAGGGACAGCATAGAAGGTCTAAACACAGTAAAGAACTGACAGACATAGCTGGCAAGTTGACTCATTATGTTACATTATGTTATGTCTGCCAGTGATGTTATCATCATCATCATCATTATTTGGCATGCACCATGTCAATACATAGCTCCGCTTGCTACCAATAGTGTCCACAGCGACTTATGCAAGGCCAGCTCCATAGCATCCTCGAAGGTAAGATTGTGCAGAGATAGGTCGCTCTTCAGAGTGGCCATCCAGGAGGTATAGGGGTATGACTATCACTAGTGATGTTATGCAACACTTTTACTCATACTGTATGTTTTAGGCAGTATGAAACTATCTACTTGCTGTCATATAATTATAATGTATAAGCTTTATCAGATGTTTCTAATCATTTTCTGAGACTGACAATGAAGTTATAGTTACCACTGTTCCGTGCCATTTGTGTTAAACATGTGGCCCAAACTTTAAATTCCTCACAGGCTGTTTTTGAAATGACCCGGATCTAGATAGAGAGTTAGCAACTTTAGCAAGGCCCTGGACTGGCGCATCATGCTGGTTCAGGTCAGCCAGATGTCCGGCTGGCTCTATTAACAGCCATCCCCTTGTTAAAACATTTTTGTTCAATATCGTGTTTGTTAATTCTGTACTTACCATGTATTTGACTTGCCCAAGTTATGATATTTGTAATATTACTCCAAACTGCCATTTGCTGTCTATGGCCACTGGCCAGTTGGACATTCCTCGAGTCAGATGGAAGATGCACATTCTGTTATGCCAGACTTTCAGCTTGGAACAGTGTTCCTGACATTTAAAAAACTACACTTTCTCTGTCTACTTTTAGATGCCAGTGTCTACTTCTCACATTACTAGCACACTGAGCACGTTTGAGGTTATTTTTTAGTTAATGTGCTATATAAATTACTCACTTATTTACTTATCATTATTTACTTATTTACTCACTTATTACTTATTAGCTCTAAGAATCTAAAATTTGAAAAAAACATGTTTGCGTTGATGATGGAAGGAGTGCCAAATTGCCAATGTGTTTTGGCTGCAGATGATGTACTAGTGCAAGTAAAACAGAGGAAAAGTCAGAACGACCCAGTCACTGTGCTGGACTTGTGTTCGGGGAAGGGCGGAGATCTGCTCAAATGGAAGAAAGGAGAAATTGATTACCTGGTTTGTGCAGGTTAGTATTGTAGTCCAGTTTTGAATATCAGCTTGATATAAAACGTAAGAAAAAACATTTGTTTGATTTGAATATGTCTGTATTAACATCTTTTACTGATTTATTGGAAGTTAATGGTTAGGGTGTTGGACCTGTAATCAGCAAGTTGTGACTCCGGCCATGTGCTATGGGTTAGTACTTGGATGGGTGACGATATGCATGTGGGTAAACTATCTCGGCCTGATGAAAATGAGTATTAGGTTGGTTTTGGTTATTGCTAGGGAAGAAATGACCAGTTCTGCATAACAGCAGGCCCTGTTACCAGCACTGTAAGCATACTGAATTACTGACGTTGTCAGTTAAAGGTGTTGGCTGTTAATGGAACTGGCCATCCGGCCGACTTTGGATGCATGCTAGCTTAATTGGGTTTAACCCTTGCCAGCTCAAAGCACTGCAAATGGGATGAGGTTCCTTGCATCAGACTCGTATTGTGTTTATGCATAAATCTTCTTCTTCTTTATGTTCTTCGTCTTCTTCTTCAATTACACTTAGTGATACATTTTCTTAGCTAACAGTGGAACTTCAGTGTTTGTTGGGTATCAAAAGATATGCTGACATTCGTATTGCTTCATATTCTTTAGATTCTTTTGTTATTGGCCAGATAGGTTTTTGGTAAGAATGCAGTTTCAGTTAACTAACATCAGTATTTTTTGTATGTTTGTTTTTGTCACTGAATGTTGGTTTGGCCCTAGGAAGGGCATCTGACATTTTGATAACTATAAATAC
>Ga0209681_1000222_pt1 | contig 14859 bp, 7 predicted proteins | sample WorMetLIZISLAND2_3_FD_187416 | JGI IMG/M metagenome (GOLD analysis project Ga0209681, IMG submission 187416) | Marine gutless worms symbiont microbial communities from Max Planck institute for Marine Microbiology, Germany - Olavius clavatus LIZARD... ... | reverse complement strand
GCTGTGTCGACGATTTTGACGGATGTTGTGAGGACTGGCACGTCTTGAATGTCGACTTTGAGCAGCTGAAACTTGGAGCCCAGCCACAAGACTTGCGTCTATGGACGAAGTGTTTGGAATAGTCTGCTTTCTGATAGAAACAATTTAACATCGACTCTCACCATCTGTTCTGCCCTCTATAACAAGAAGCTCGAGCTGCTGCTGTGATATCCGATCATACTGTATGCAGCAGTACGATCGGTGATTTCTATTCTTACGCTATTTATTGTGATCGCAGCGTCTCGACCTGTAAATAAAAATGCTAGTACAGGCACTGTTATAAGAGCAGAACTAGGTACAGAGCCGGGCGTTCATAAACTACTTGCAAACTATCAAACTGGTGGTTACAATTAAGTTTAGGCCTATGAGCGGCTGGAATGGAAGAATCGGATCGCACTCACTAAATCCACTCAAGCGTGACGACCAGAAAGGCCACTCAGGTCAGCAGTAAGTAATCGCTATAAACCAATACACGCACGTGGTCGTGAAAAAACTCACGCTCGCGTTTTCTTTGACTCGTTGTTTGTGGTGCGTTTTGTGGCTGAACGATACATCCTACAGCAAAAGTGTCTGAAGGGACAAATAGGAACATGAATGCTAGGAACACGCTGGTACAACTTTTAGCCATATACACCAACCTTGAGAGCCAGAATGCACAGCGTCACAGACGGACAGACAGACGGACGACAAAATTACGCCAATAGCCGATCAATGTGTAGCAGTACGATCGGCTAAAAAGCGTACCGATTTACGTTTAGCTGATGACTTTCTACGTGGCTGTTTATAACGTCATCGATCTCCTGATGGAAACGTGTACGTTCGGAATGACGGCTAATGTTTAATATTGTACTGTATTGTATTGACGTTGTTGAAACAGACTGTCTAATCAGTAACAGTTGTGAATGGGCATATTGGAAGAACGTCAAGTATGTGTACAGTTAATTTTGATTTCTTAATTATACTGCATGTTTAGTTTACACGTATAGCCTACTAAAATATCGCTCGCACACGGGAAGTTATTTGTCGCGACTCGTGAGACGATGATGCTAATAACAGATTAGGCCTAGCTGATACAACTACTGTAGCTGAACGGTCTTTGGCAGACCACTCAGTGCGCACACGTTGCTTCAGCTTGTCGGCATCTCTGAACCGTGTGCCGTACGTGTAAGACTTTCTTCAACTGCACCTGTTGCACATCCCAGATGTTTAATTAGAAAAACGACAAGTGTAGTGTTTTTCAACTGCAATTGCAACCCTGGGACAAGAAAGCAGTACTATCGCAGGGAGAACCGCGCGATGCCGCTGTAAATTTCGATACGTAGCCTATCGAGTTTTAAAATAAGTCTACAATGGAACGTTTATGTACGCTAAAGTTAAACACGGCAACCTGTCGACGCGGACTCATCTGGCGCCAAAGCCAGCAAAAAACACCTTGAATCACGTTTAGAGGTCATTCAAGGCCATGCATATTGGGATCACTGAAAAGCCGATGAGGGACTGCGTATTAGGCCTATTGTATAACAATGTGGGGTTTAGAGTTGGGAATTTTGAAGGAAAGGTCTGAGCATCTCAGTTTTCGAGAACCCCATTGTCATGCGGATATTCGCACAAATCTTATACTTTATAAACAACATTCATTTGCCTTCATTTTCGTCTGTGATTGTGACACACATTGTGTGCGTCTATCTTCATTCGTTTTTACCGCGCGATGCACTATAGTGCAGTTGTGCAAAGCGCGGTATTGCGATCGCATGTCGTCCGTCCGTCTGTCCCTCTGTCCGTCTGTCTGTAACGTTGGTGGATCAGGACAACATAGGTTGGAAATCTTGGAAACTAATTGCACAGACAATTATCCCAACGTCTTCGCTCTTCGTAATCCAAAGGCCGTCCACCTACTCTCAGTGGAACATGGGGAAATTTGGGGGAAAATAGAGGTGATGTGGGAAAAAGTGGCATGCTGGAGCACAATAACGACAATATCTCAGAAACGCGTAAAGATAGAGGAAAGGTGGAGGGCCTATATAGGAACTCACCAACTCTCTTTCGAACGGTACCATCCCCGACCCTCTACGGCCTCCTCTTCCTCAAGATTGGGGGTTCGCAACCCCCACCCATAACTTCAATCGCTATTGTGTCTCAAATTTGGTATTTACGACTACGGAGAGCTCAAATAGGCCAGTCGGCTACTGCAAGCGATTGCGACAGCGACCAACAGCCGGAAGTATGGCGAATGGCCGTCAAAACAGGAGAGACTATTAAAACCCATTTGTAAAACGCCATAAAATCCCAGGCTAAGTTTCATGTATAGGCCTACTAGGAGTCTCGGCTGGCTATAGACCTAGCTGTCTGCGAATTTTCAGCGAAAAGATATGTCTTCATGTACCGATACGTAAAAGAGAGGCATGACAAGAACATCGGTACTGCACGCAGCTTCCACAATAGTCGGCACGCTGCAGTCAAGCTCAACACTAGGTCAGTGATCACGCTCGGTGAATATAATGCGTATAGGCTAAGTAACAGAATTGTATCAGTCCACGCGCTTATTGCCTGTGCCATAGATTCGTTTTTGTGCGTTTTGTGGCTAAACGATGCATCCTATACAGCAAACGTGTCTGACGGAGCTGAATAGCTGACAGGAGGAACACGCTGGTACAACTTTTGGCCCTGTACACCGACCCTAAGGGCTATACAGAGCTTTACAGACGGACAGACAGACAGACATTATGATGGCGCAAATGGTGAGTCGGGAGAAGAGCGCCATGCATGGCATGCACTGCCTTGCCGCCCCGACGTAGTTAAGCCAAAGATGTTACGCCTATTATGTTAGGAATTCCTAACATCTTTTGTTAAGCCACTGCAAGGATGAACTGAACTGGAGAAAGACAGACAGCAGGCAGCAACAACCTTGACGAACTGGGGCTCTCCTGGAGGATGGACAATCACTTTCAGACTCAGAGCACAGAGCGATGTGCAGGTTAGAGGAGCTGTGACTCTTGTCTCTCTACTCCCTTCCCTAGACTCTAACCGTACCTGTGAGGACTGAGGACTTGTTACAGATATTTAAGTTCGTGTTCATGTTTAATCATCGTCGCAATGTAACCTCGTTTTCGATTCATGATGGCCGAGTAGTAAATAAAGTAGTATTATATATTGATGTTTTGTTGGACAAAGAACTGTTAATTTAATTATCTTGTTAGTGATAATATCTTAAATGCGTGCATCTGCAGCAATGATCAACACGTAGTAAGTGCTTCATAGCTTGACATTTTTGGTTGCATGAGTTACTAATTACTAGTTACTATAACGAGGTAAAAAGTCCACCGCTACTAGCAGATATGGGTAGCCTCTCAATGTTATCTGTTAAATAAGTATTATAAGTAACATCCCACGAGTTTTTGTGAGTCCTTTTGTGTGCAATCATTATTCAGCCCTAAACAGCTGAATCTCTAGAAGGAAGATGAACTTAATCCAGTTGCTTATGGTAATGGTGTGTTGATATTCACATATTTAAGTGTGCTTTATGATGTGGACATAGAGGCTTCGGCCTGCGTCATCAGTTCTCGTTATGCTATGCTATGCTATGCTATGCTAGATAGGCTTCTATTTTAGATGTCTTTGTTTACTGTTTTTATTGTGCATCTATGGACCTGTGTGTAACTGGGATTGATTGATTGATTGAATGGACAAATTAATAATGATGGGGAAGATTGAGATGAAATAGATGCTATGGTATATGCACTGATTTTGAAAGACATTTAGTAAGATAGCGCATAATTATCTCAGTAAGTCATACAGTATATTAGGGAGAATATTAAGAAATTTTGTGTATTTATTCGACATACATTTATGTCATCGGTTGTAAGCTGATGATCAGTTATTATTGTTAATAACCGGTATTCAAAAGTGACTGACCGTGCACTGCCGTGGCTATAGTACAGCGTGCCGCCTGAAGCAATGATCAAGCCGCACAATATCATGTCAACATTCTTCCATGCCACCCGTCACAGGTGCAGTCTTGAGAGATGATGCAGTGTCTGGCAGCAGCATGCAACTGCTGTTTGCTAAGTACAGAGCCTCCTCTTTCTCTCATTGCTAGTGCCACCGACATGATGTCGTATGTCACAGATTACTGGTAGATGCATTCCAGCACAAACATGCTGATGCTGATACATAAGCCAACATTGCTGTGCATTTACGTGACGTTGTGGGACACAAAGACAAGGTGAATACTGTTGACCATGCTGGCGCTTCAAATGTGTATGAAATTGGTCCAGGAAACAGCTGGACCGATGTTGGCCATGTGGCACACAGGCTGCATCTATGTGTCACCGTAGCTCTAGGAATTGATCATGAGAGCAATGCTACAATTTATCAAAATGCATGTAGCTTCTAGTCGTTGTCGTGGTCCGAGTATCTTGGCTTAACCATCAGCAAAGGTCGAATTTTTGAACTTCGAGTTATGTGTTCGAATTCAAATTTGGAATTGTGACCTTAGATATTCTATAATTCAATATTCAGTTTAACTTACACTAGGTAAACCTGGGAAGTGAAGTGCAGGCGCTGTTGTTATGTAAGCCGCCTCAGCGACCGATACACAATTTGTTTGTTACCCCGCTAATGCATGCCGCACTCCCACGCTTATCTTCCTCATTCTCCCACTCCCCGTGCACGGCCACACCCCAACAGATGGGTGCTATCACCGGACTGCATCATTTGATTGTGTTATGACCCTGCGAGACAGTGGATGTCCCGTGGGTGTCGCGCTAAGCAAGCACAGCACATGTTGTGTCAGTGAGTGGGAGGAGAGTCAGTCTGGTTGGGCAGTGGACTTGCAGCCAGTATTGTTTTGGATTCAACTAACAAGAGACATGTGCGTTTAAAGTACATGACTAATGAACTAAACTGGTGCTGCTAATGGGACACTGCCACACACACCGATCTTGTCGGCACCATGCATGCCAGAAAAATCACCCCAGTGCAGCTACAGCCAAGCATAGCATTGATCATTGACTGGCAGGCCCATTCACATGCGACCTTGGTGGTCGATTAGGCAGGGTGCTGGGAATAATGCACACAACTTATTTCACAGTTTAGCTCTAAGTTCAAATTTAATTCGAATTTTAACGGTCGAAGTTCGAACTTAAGGAAAAAACAAATTTAACTTCCCTAATCCATCACGGTGAAGTCTTGACACCAGCTGAGACATAACACTGTTGGTGAACATGATTACTTGATTTGAACGTTCCATCATTGTAAGCTTATCTGTGACCAGTGACCACTGAGTAGATCTAAATATCGAATGATGCTGCTTAGTGAGGTATTTTGTAACTTCAGATTACACGTACATATACTAATTAAGAATTTAGCTGTCACTCGTAATTCGACGCAGCATTATCCTCCCGCACCATCTATCCCACACAAGTGTACAACAGCCATGATGATGTATTTTACAGCGGTGCCACTCCTCTTTCTACAGGTGTCGGGTTACTATCATGTTGCTGGAATAGAGAATTGATAATTGCTTTTTGTAATGTAATGTAATGTAAAAAATTTGGCAATGCACCAAAGTTAAAAAATTCAAATCAGAGGTGCAGGTTATGTCGTCGTTAACGCAAAGCCAGCGAGGGCCGTAGCGTTGCTCCTCGGTGACCACAGTTTGTCGCACGCCTCCACAGATCCACCGGGGGGATTCCATTGTCCTTCCGGACCTGATCGATCCATCTCTCTCGTGGTCGGCCCGGACGACGTTTACGGCAAAGCACATATTGAGGTTACAACCCATTGATCACCAGTTACGAGGAAAAATGAGTTTATTTTCCAAGTCCAACGCTATAGACTCAGAGCTGTCAGTTAGTGGCAACTATATTCTGCTAAATGTAGTTTGGTCTAATCGTAGCTGTAACATAGCTCAGATACTGTGTGCTGACACTAATTACATGCAGTGATATTGAATGCATATCAGTAATATTTCAAATTATTGGGAAAGTTCAGATGAGATTAACCAAACTGCTGCTAGTTTCATTTTTTGTTTAAAAGAACTGGGGCCGTATTTTAATATTTTTGCATAACTCTGTTGTAACTACTAGTTCCAAACTAAAATTGAGTTACAATGACGTAATGTCTGATAAGTCCGTATGCATAATGGCGTCTTAGTGCTAGGCAGAGGTTTACTTCCGAACTAGAGCTAGTAACTGTTTCAACCTGTCATAAATCACTAGTCTTCGTCGTAGTCAATGTCAACATCGCTTATAAATATACCCGAGATCAAATTCTGTTTTCTGATGACGAATAACTATGTAAGATGTCAGTAAGTCGCATTAATTATTAATGACCACTATTTTGAGCCTCTATAGCTAAGAATACTGCAATAAATTCTCAGCCTTCTGCAGCGATTACATGCCATGCCAGTCTAGGCTGTGGCGGCAATCGCGGCATAGGCCAAACCTAGGCTGCTGGAAGCTAATAAATATTCATATATAAGCTTTGGCTGCCTGCTCATTGGTCTGCTGCAGCAGACAAAAGGTCAAGGCCATTTGATAGGCAGTTTAATGAGTGAAACGACACAAGTACGTCAGAACTAGCTAGTTGAAGTTGTATGACAGTGCAGTGCATACAGTGTAGTGCTGATACGATCATAAAAATCGAGATCGCGATCTTTCCTGTTCGATTTTTGCCGATTTTCCTGCGTGACAGCCAGCAGATGATGTAATCACCAAGGTCATTAACAGTATGATGTGTGAGATGTTCATCGGGACTCAAGCACTCTTATTACACAATGGAATGACGTCAGTGGATGTGCTATTTATGCTAATTCCCTCCCCCGCCTCATGCATGCCAAACTGCGATGACCGCATGCCTTTGAAGTGGCCTTTCACTTTAATTTAGGGATGGGATGCTAACTTCATTTTTTGTTCTAGAATTCGTTTATTGTTGTTATTGTTTTTGGTTATTTTTTTTGTGCAGTATTTGTGTTCTTTTGTACCTGAGTCTTAGCCATATGTTTTTAATTCATTTTATTACTGTTCAGAAAACAGTCGCTTGCTGGCAGCTGATCTAGCGGAAATGCAGAGGTACCGTAGGTGCGCAGTTGCGCACTACAGTTGCGACTGCTGGAAACTTGTTATGGGTGTGTGGTGCACCGGGCGAATGGTGATGACGTTCTGATGATCCTCGGCTCGCTGAGATATTCATCAAATTCGTGCCGCAGTGCATCCAGAGAGTGATGCGTGACTGGTGAAAGTTTCCTCAAGCTTGGATCACAAAGACAGCGGTTTGCTGCCTTCTGCCAAAGAAGAGAGAACTGAGGATTTAACCGCCGGTTGATCTCCAACAATGTTCAGCGGCACCCATCGCTCGTAGAGTAGCACTGACTGCACGCTCACACCGTTCACTGGAATCAAATGGTGCCACCTTGTGGGTCGACGATCATGGCAACACACAAGTCGTCGTCCGAATTTCCCGTCAAGCAGCCGCACGTAGATTGCACGCCGGATATCCAGACCGCCCAGTGACAACTCCAGCAAATTCCTAACTCCGTCTAGGATGGGAATTATCACCAACAGCGTAGGGTACACTTCTGCACATAGCAACTCGGTTACATCCATAAACAGCTGCAGCATAGGAATCATGTGTGCCACTCTAGTCCCCATCTGCAGACTTAAGCCTTTCACTGATGTCACATCACCCCGAACTAGAGTCACGTTCGAGCAGCCGTTTCAGCATCACTACCTGTACAGCATTGCACATAGCCAATAAGTTTAAAAAGAGCGTAAATGTAAGTAAAGTAAGTAATTAAGATAAGGCTTCTACAGCACTGCTTATTAAATCAAATGTTAGGCCTATCAAAGTACTTTCGGCTTAGCTGGCTTATAGCAAGGAGCAAAAACGTGTATCAGTAACAATTAGACTTAGACCTGTGAATTCCAATGCGTAGGGCAGTCCTGAAGAAGCTTGTGTTGTGGAAGATTCACCTGGCCCTGGACCTTCTACAGCGACATCATTGCCAGTGGACTGCGATGAAAGTGACCGACTATGGCTCATGCCTTCGCCAAGATCTTTGTTAATTCTGTCACATCTTTGCTGTTCAGTCCCACATTGACCACGAGCTGCAGTACAGCGTATGTGCAAATCATGGCCGCCATATCACAGCATGTAAGTTGCAATATCGCCGTCTTGATGTTGGCACCGCTGTCAGTCACAAATCACAATTCGCAGAGCGTTGAGATCGATCGACCAGTCGTTGAAAACTGTCCCTAACTCCGATGAGATGAAGTCTGCAGTGTGACTGCCTGGTGCCGACTTCATAGCCAAGCATTTGCTTGTAATCCAAATTTTCTGTCTAGCCAGTGGGCCATTACACCCATGTAGGAGTTGTTGGACGACATCCACATGTTAGTTGTTACTGCCGTAGGTTGAGACTAAGCCAGACTAGCCTTTATTTCTGATTTGACACTGTCGTACTTAGCCGGTATCAAACTGCTCGATAGGGCTTGGCGTGTAGGTAGCTTATACCGATGAGCAGGTTCTGATACATCAATTAAGTTGCTTGACCTTAGGATTGGCTGTGCTGTATGACACGGATTGGCTATAGGCTGCTAAGAGCATCGGCTGCTTAACGTTTATGCTCCTACACAAATGACAAAAAAATTTAATAAACGATTTAACCTTGTCAAAAATTTAATGATGCCTGCTTGAAATACGTAGCAGTAATACTGATAACTAAAAATTGCTGTGATAGTCTAGTAAATGCACTAACAACTGATAAAGCCAGATAAAACCACGTAAGGCATCAACAGTATCTATGCCATGTTATTTCTGGAAGAAAAAGACTTTGCAATTCTAACACGAGTAACAAGGATAAAAGTTGTTTACTAAGTGATAATTGATTACGTTATTAACATGACAAAAAGATTACTAGATGTAATATAACTTGCCAAATAGCAATTTTTGTGGCAATTAACCCACACATTTTATGATGTCAGCCTCTTAGACCTATACAATGCAATATTGAAACATAGGCTACATATCCTACCTGGGCAAATGCCTCAGTTTTGGTTTTCCATCGTTCTTTATTTTCACACATTTCTTGTCCGAGATCTCCAGATGCCTGAGAAGATTTGACGTGTTGCCAGACGGTCATTTAAATACCTTCGAACATGCGTTACAGATATCTGAAGTATTGTCAGCTGTCGGCTTAAAATAGTTCCATGCAAGACTTTTTTGATGTGATAACATTGTCATATACTGTATACTGAACACTACTCACACTAAGGCTGAGACGCTTTGCTTTCTTGTAGTCCACAGCATGGCTTGAGTTATGTAGGCCTGTTTGCTGGCTGAGAAATATACTCGGTTAGTTATCCCTTTGACAGATCTGCATCAAAGCATAAGGCTGTTGTGGCATCGAACCTCAGCTGCTCAGTGTTCAGTGTTTGGTTTGAGTAGAGTTTGAAGGTGAGGTGCTTATGCAAACAGACTGAGTACACCATTGAACTTGACTCACTGAGCCTGGCCTGTTCCCAATACTACTGTGTTGAAGTCGTACTTCGGCTGCACAGTAGAGCGTGGTTTGAGTTACGTTTAAAGTTAAGCAAACTCATAAACTGGCAGTTGCGCGAACCCCGCCAGCACGTTGCTGAATGAAAATCAATACCGGTACACAACAAACTAGGCATGTGTTGCAACATTTTTCATGTCTATTGTATTTGACCGTAGGCCTAGACTTCTGCAGAGGTGGCCGACGCGAGGAAGCAGTCAAAGCAACTGCGCCAGTAATTGCGTTACCTGGTGATCCCACATCACGCCCGGCCCACATGAAGTATTTACCATGACCGACTGGCTCTATATGAAAATGAAACCAATCAAGATCGCATGAATTGAGATTGATTGACATTGGAGAAAGTGAGATTGTAAGAGCACTAATAAGGTTTGACGTAAATCGCTGGTTTGGAAGTAGTTAGTTGTTAGATGCGATGTAGGCCTTTACTTCCATGCTAACTTACAACAGTGTTCTGCATACAGACCCTGGCCTTTTTTGGCAGTACTGCAGGTCAGGTTAGACCAGGTCTGTGTTAGACCAGGTCCACAAGTGAGAACCCTTAGAGATTGTTTCAGCAGGTTTTATAAGATGGGGCAGAGCAGATCTTGAGGCTATTCTAGCTGCATAACCACTAGTAGTGTATAAACGGAGATTGGAGATTTGGTGCAAAATGTTGCCATTATTTGCAGCAAGAACTACGTTTTCAGTTTACCAATGTTGAAATATGGTGAGACACTTGGTTGACTGTTGATCATCATGTGTTGTGTCACTGTAGGCTATGGATGAAGCAGTGTATGTGAAGATGTTTCTGCTCAAGAGACTGCCTTTACTAATGTCGACTGGGTGCTAGTACTTGGCGGCTGCCATGAAACAGAGTGATCAGTCAATGCAGGACTCTCATTCACCAACCGGCACAGGTCTGTCTGCTGCAGTATATGTACAATTTTGGATCCTCTGGTAATGGGTAAATAGGTGAAGTCTAATGCTATGTATTGAGTATACATAGTGAGATGCACACACTGATATGTAGAGACTTCAATTGTTTCTAGTTTGTAGTTACATGAAGCAGACATACTTGTTTCTGTCAATTTGCAGCTGAAATGAAACAATTGTTTTTTTGGGGGGAAGAGGATAGTGCATTGACACTATTGCTAGGGCTGCAGGCCAAACATCCTGTCGCCTGTAAAAAACTTGTCATTTAATCCTTCAGTGCTTTGACACTGTTGGTTGGGTGATAGGAAAAACTTGCTTTGACACCCATTATTATCAAGGGAGCAGCTGGCTAACCGGCATTCACCTGGAAAATGGCCTTTAAATCGGTGTATATGTGTAACGCTTCAACATATTTGACTGCTTTTGGGTCTGTAGGATTGGTTGGAGATGGAGTGCAGCAAAGTTGTGTTTCTTCCAGTGAATCAGCACAGAACATTCTTGCAAATGGAATTATCGGTCCTCTGATACTTGAGGTATGTGAATGTTAACATGCTGTTACATAAGTAGTCTAGTAACCGTTAATTACTGCTGGTATGGTTTCATCTCTTGAGAGGCCAGTGCCATTACATAATACCAGGACACAACCAGGTTACGGCAAAGTGTACTTACAGTCTTAGCAGCAGTGGATCGGTTTCAAGTCGGACCTAGAGTCATTGAACCTCTCCCAAAACAAAGCAGTTGACGTGGCTCAGAATCGTCCACTCCAGAGAATGATGTCTACGTTTGATCAGTGATTTTACACCAAATAGGGACTCATTTTTTAGGGATCAACTTGGACCTGGAGTGACTTTTATAAGAAAGTATGTACGACATATTTGGTAAAACATGCAGTTATAAACTTCTCATCTAACAAAGTGAGAATTGATGATCCAACTAAGTAGTGATATATGCAACATGCAGCTTAGAGTTTTTTCTCTGTGTGGCATTGTTGTATGACATAACATTGGACGTATCCATTTTTTGAAAGGTTAAGTGACTTTCAGTTGTTGGTTTTTGTCTTGATTAATAAATATTCTGAAATTGCGTTTCTTTGACTAGCATTGCAGTGAAGTGTATGTTGTGCAGTGTTTCCTTGACACATGCCTGTGATGATCATTTACTCATTAGCTCTTTCTAGGTTTATTACTTCTCCTGTGGGAGAGAATTGAAGCAAGCTGTATCATGTTAGTGTGCTGTGTAGCTGCTGGTGACTTATGCTGTTTGATGCTTGTAGGCTCTTGACGGGTTTTTGATGCTACTCGATCGTGATGGGACTGTAAAGTTTGTTTCTGACAATGTTGCAAACTATCTTCAACATACTGTGGTATGCTGTGCAACTTTTGGAGCATTGCTAATGCTATGCACTTTTCTCTATTTGCCATAGTAATTCAGTACGTCTGTCTGTTATTATGCGCTGTGAATAAATGAATCAAGTGAGTGGGATAGCCATTGTTAAAGGTCAGCAGCTGTCTGGCACTGTTCTGCATTCATCGCGTGAAGCGGGTGAACTCACGCAATGACTGAGTCATGATTAACATTAACATTAACATTTTCCTCGTATTATTATTATTATTATTATTATTCTTAGTAGTAGTAGTAGTAGTAGTAGTAGTAGTAGTAGTAGTAGTAGTAGTAGTAGTAGTAGTAGTAGTAGTAGTAGTAGTATTATTATACCCCTATCATCCTAGTTTCCCTACGACGTAAGGATCGTCTGGAAATTCAGTCCATTGATGGCATCTGCAAGCGTATTAGGTGTGAAATTGTGGAAAGTTTGTGAGTGTGACATTTGGACAAGTGGTGGCTGAAATAGCTGACAGTTCATACAGTCATGTGTAGCTGGATGTGTCTGCATGCAGTCTGATCTGGTCGGTAAAAGCATCTACACGCTGATCCATGCTGACGACAGTCATGAGTTTCAGCGGTGTTTGTCTCTGCCTGAAGACCAACTGCAGACAAGCTGTAACAGTCCTCTGTCTAATCGCAGCAACTCGTTCTCCTGTCGAGTTCTCGTCAAATCTGGTGAGATTTGGATTGTGTCTTTTTCAACACAGAAAATCTGTTCAGTAGCTTAGTGCTTTACGTACTTCGATCGGCAAATAATCCCACATTTCTACTCATGTTTTTTGTTCTTGTTAGTGCAATGCTCTTCAAAAAAGCTGAAGACTCCATCATTTCAAATTGGATCGGGATGAAATTTGGCAGCATTGTTCCTCAAGTAAATATGCATCGATTGACAGAGTCTATGACAGCATACTTTCAAGATGGCGGCCATGACGTCCACCTGCCACTAGCTGTTGCATATGCAGTAGCGTCCACCAGCTGCCTGCTAGCCCGCCGAGCATGTGTAATGTCATTGGCTTGCTGGGTGTGCTACATACAGTTCCTGAATAGTACATTTGTACTTGTTAAAAATCTGTCTTTTATAGAATGTTAACTGGCCCCCGATGATTCATGGTACTGTGATAGCATTTAGCTCAGCAGTGTTTTGAAATGCGATGGCACATGTGGCACTTCTCGTCGCTGTATATTTCCCATTAGAGTGCTAAATGCACCACATGTTAAGTGGGACTTTCTGTAGCAGAGGAATTAGTTTGGCCAAACTTTTGTTCTTTCTGACAACACTGATGACTTCATCATCGTCATTTAGTTTGCTCTAAAATTTACAGTTGATTTACATTAATAACTGATCCAGACAGCAAGGCTCCTAAAAGAAACACTTGACAGCTGCCCTAAAACTATGTGAAATTAAAAACACTTAAAAATATCGTTAAATCCATGGTCGTAACTCGTAAGCGTAAACTTACATGAATCACATGACAATGAGTATCCATGTAGAGCCTTACGCTCCGCTTCAGCTAACGTTTTGTCTATTACACGATCTAACTTATCATTTGGCTCCCGCGCCTTTCGTGCTGCTGCTCCAACTGTCTGGAACAGTCTCCCACCTCATGTCCGCTCATGCATTCCACAACATTCCCATAAACATTTAAAATCACATCTTTTTCAATCTTCCTTTCCTACTGCCTAGTGACCCATCCCAGCGCCTCTGATTCGTTTTCGACCTTGGCGCTATATAAATTTATTTACTTACTTACTTACTTACTAATCTCTGCCACACTTGCTTTTCTAGTATTTTACCCAGTATTGTATGAGCAGAAGTTGATATAAAATTTCACTGTGCAACTTTTGTTGTAGGTGAAAATGAAGTTTCTGAAGGCCTTTCGCAATATGAGGCTATGCAGATGTTAACAATATTGCAGCCATATCCGTGTGATACAGACAAAGCCTCATTGTCTTTGCCGGGTAAGACATATCCGGTTGTCAGTCGTAAGTAAGTAAGTAATTTATATAGTGCAGTAAAACTGTAAAGTAACCTTGAATGCACTTTTAACTGTGTGATCAGCACTAACTAGCTTACCTTCAAGAACTCTTGTGTCCCTGTCAGGTTAATTGTCCAGTGGCTGCGATCATCTGTGTCCGGTGACCTCTGTGTCCCACACATCACAACAGACAGATGTGGCCCGCGAGCATTTGCTGTGACTGGCCCTCAGCTTTGGAACCAGTTGCCGGTTGCTACACGAGCCACTAGTGCCAACGCTTTGGACTGTTTCAAATGAGCCCTGAAGATGCTGCTGTTTTAATGAGGGAGCATCTTGGTGCAGATGACAGCCAGCACCTCTGAGGAACTGTTCTGGAGCGGGACTGTAGCAAAGATGATAACATTTACCTTAACATTTAACATGCTTTAACAAGGCCAGAGTAACAAAGATACTACAAAGTTGACATTAATTCACAAAGAGAGATAAAGTATGGTTATTAGTTTATTGGAAACATGTTTTCTGTCAATGTGTATATGAGTAGACAACCAGTTTTTCCTGGCGTGCATTGCCCGGCGGACGGCTGTCGTCAGCAAGTCACAAATGTCGCAAAGTATTTCACAGTTTGACACGAAGCAAGACATGCACGGCAAAATTTTCATCGTTGACACTGGGTATGCCTTTGAACTGAGAATACTTTATCTGTTTGGTTCATTCGTTGTTAGCTTACTACTCATAATAGCTGTGACAGACATGGTGATTGCTTGTAGTTGCTGTATGTAGTCATGAGATGCGGTAGCTTTATTGGGTATAATAATGTTTAGAGCTATTATATCGAGTAAGTTATTTGCAGCACCTGTGCTGTTATCTTATATTAAAGAGACAACTGTGTCAACTTAGTCTGTGAATGGTCGGAGTCGATAGAGGCAACCCGCCGGCGAAGGGTGGTACTATCTGCTGTCAATCAGCCAAACACCGACGTCGTACACGTCG
>Ga0209681_1000219_pt1 | contig 14937 bp, 16 predicted proteins | sample WorMetLIZISLAND2_3_FD_187416 | JGI IMG/M metagenome (GOLD analysis project Ga0209681, IMG submission 187416) | Marine gutless worms symbiont microbial communities from Max Planck institute for Marine Microbiology, Germany - Olavius clavatus LIZARD... ... | reverse complement strand
ACGAAACCGGCCGGCGCGTGAACGGCAACCTGTACCGGCTACACGTACTCAGCACCGACCGGTTTACGGCCTGCTGCCCTCATCCCAAACGTGGGGCCGAGGCCCCGGATGCGTTCGGCTTGTTGGCGCCGTTCGCTGGCGTACTCGTGCATGATCACGGGTCAGCCTGCCAGCGCTACTCATGTTGGCAGGCCTTCTGCAATGCCCATCATCTACGTGAGCCAACCGCTATCGCTGAGAGGTCCCCAAGCCAGCCGTGGGCAACCGATATGATCGCGCTATTGTGCCAGGCCAATGCCCTGGTCGGCGAGGCCCAGAACCTCAAGGCATTGCCCACCGGCGACGTCGAGCGCTTGCGGACCCGCTACGACACCATCCTCACCGAGGAGGAGCACAGGAAAGTGAGGGAGCGTACGGCGGAGATACCTTTGCCATCCTCCACTCCTGCCTTTTGACCCGACGCAAACAGTCCGACGATATTTTCAACTCGCTCGTCCTAACCTTCCAGGAGCAACCCTCAATGTCCCAATTGGAGTAGCTGAATAGTTACTTTCAAGGTATCCTTATGCTGTGCATTCGGGTAAGGCTACAGGCCTGATCTGCTCGGTGCCGGGATCGACTGCGGATCCTCGCGCGAGGGTCGGGCTGGCCGCACAATCCCACGGCCGCCTGAGCCGCAAAATGGCACCGGCCGGCTCCCGATAGGAATAAATCGGAGAATTTCAGGGTTGGCGGGAAAATACCCTCGGCGGGTACCCCGAGAGGCTCCGGTAATCGGATCAACCGGTTGGGCACGGAACGGCCGAGGCTACCGGCTCGAACGCCAGCCGGACGCATCTTGGCCCCACCACTCACCGATTCACCGTACCTTGGTAGAACAACCTGCCGGACCCCAACGGCTTGCCTTGCGTGGCATTATGAACGGCCGGTACAAGCCATGCATCATCAGGCCGAGCTAAACATCATCAAGCCCGACGACTGGCATCTCCACCTGCGGGACGGGGAGCAAATGGCCGCGGTCGTGCCTTACACGGCCCGCCGCTTCGCCCGCGCCCTGGTGATGCCGAACCTCACGCCCCCGATCACGGATATTGCCCAGGCACTTGCCTATCGTGACCGCATCCGTGCCGCTCTGCCGCCGGGATACGGTTTCGAGCCGCTGATGACCCTGTATCTCACCGATCACCTACCGCCCCGGGAGATTGCGCTCGCGGCCGCATCCGGGGCAATCCATGGGATCAAGCTCTACCCCGCGGGGGCGACGACCAACTCGGCGCATGGCGTCACCCGCATCGATCGCGTCTATCCGGCACTGGAAGCCATGCAAGACCTCGACCTGCCGTTGTTGGTACATGGGGAAGTCACCGCCGAGGAAGTGGATATCTTCGACCGTGAGCGGTACTTCATCGACAGGGTCCTCGACCCCCTGATTCGGGACTTTCCCGAGCTGCGGATCGTCCTGGAGCACATAACGACGGCCGATGCGGTCCGGTTCGTTCGTGCCGCCTCCACCCAGTTGGCGGCGACCATCACCGTGCATCACCTCCTCTACAATCGCAATGCCCTCCTGGCCGGCGGCATCCGGCCTCATAACTACTGTTTACCGATCCTCAAGCGAGAGACCCACCGTCAGGCGCTCGTCGCGGCCGCAACCAGCGCCGATCCCAAGTTTTTTCTCGGTACCGACAGCGCACCCCACCCGCGTGCGAGTAAGGAGACCGCCTGTGGATGTGCCGGTATCTTCAGCGCCCACGCCGCGTTGGAGCTCTATGCGGAGGTCTTCGAACAGGCGGGGGCGTTGGATAAATTGGAGGGATTCGCGAGCCGGTTCGGGGCTGACTTCTACCGCCTCGCGCACAACCGGGAACGGATTCGCCTGATCCGGGATACTTGGCCGGTCCCGGATTCCTACGGATTCGGTCACCACCGGCTGGTGTCGCTACGGGCCGGTACAACCGTGGCTTGGTGCTTAGCCGATCGACCGACAAGGACTTCTTGAGCTTTTCAAGGTTGCCCTACGGATTTTCGGGGTACTGGCAGGTGGCCGGTCCGGAACGGTCGGGATGAGCACCGGGTGGTGGCAGATAGCTGTCGGGGTGGGATTCCTAACAGTTCGGTGCTGGTAACTGGTTGGGCAGAAAAAATAAGCAATAAGATGGGCTGTGCCCACCAAATACTACGCCTAGCCGGTGGGCACAGCCCACCCTACGAGTATAGTTCTATAGAAAATAAATAGGTTATTTATTAGACGGCCTCTAAGACCGGTTATTCGGCGGGGGTCTTGTCCATGATGTCGATCCAGATGTCGGCCTCCTCGGGAGTCGGCGGAGGGCTGCCGTCGAAGATCTTATAGCGGCGGCGCTGCAGGTAGGCATCGCGGGTGAAGACATAGGGGTCGATAGCCGCCTCTTCCAGGAACTCCCCAGTGGTTAAAAGATCGGCCCGAGTATTGACGACATCAAGGGCGGTCAGTCCCCCATAAAGATCCATGTTATCTATGAAAACCAAGGGGTTGGCAGCAACCCCCCCCCCCAAACCGATGGTATCGCGCAAGGTACTGGGCCCCAGGAAAGGTAGCACCAGATAAGGACTGGAGTCGGCACCCCAGTAACCCAAGGTCTGACCAAAATCCTCTTTGTAGCTCGGAAATCCCACGTTAGTGGCCACATCGAAGAAGCCGAGCAGGCCGACGGTGGTATTCATGGCCAAGCGTCCCACATCCGACCCGGCCCGAGACAGCTTGCCCTGCAATAGATTATTGACCAGCGAGGTGACGTCCGCCAGATTGTTGAAGAAGTTCGTGATGCCGTGATCTATGGGCTCCGGAGTAATGGCCTTGTACCCCTTCGCAATGGGCTTCGAGATCGCATTGTCGAACGCTTGGTTGAAGCTGTGCATCTTGCGATTGTAGGACTCCAGGGGGTCCCTGGGATCGGCGTATTCGTCGGGAATCGAGGCGCAACCACCGACCAAGACCGCCAACATCAGACTTCCGGCTTTCAAAAAACGGCCTTTGAGCATGCGATTTCCCCAACGTTCGACCCCGAGCTGCAGCCTGTCAGGCGTACATCGAAAAATTCATGGAGCCAAGCCGCAATCGTATTACAATCTGGCATGGGAGGAAAAATTCCAAGAACGAATTTTCCCGGTGGGCTCCTCCTAAGGTGTCCTCAGCTCGAGGGACGGAAACTGGAGACACCGTAATAGGCATCAACAATCGTGGCAAAGAAACCTTCTATCCACACGAATAACCCTTGAACCTTCCCTAGACTATCCAGGATGCCGGAGCATTCTTCCGGAGTTGCAAGAATCTCATCGTATACCGAAGCGGATAATAGAAATACCAGAGATGCGAGAATAGCTCCCAGCACAAAATAAGCCATTCTTCGCCGATGTTTGAATCGTGTTATCGAATACTCCAACAGCTAGGCTTTCCCTTTATCATTGATTTCTTTGTCTGCTAGGATCCCTTTGTAAGATCAATAATGGAGCTTTTGTGTTTTCGGGGGGAGCATGCTTGGAAAGATGCGGTAACTACCACCCCTTACCATTGGTGGCCGAGGTACTTTTGCTTCCGTCTTCTTTTGCAGTTCTTTCTTCTCTAGGCTGATCTTCAGGCATTGCGGAATCTCCGATTTATTCTATCGAGGGGACCTTGAAAAACGGTAGCGACGTAGCGATCCACGCCGCCCGGTGGATTCGAAAAGTTCCGTGGCCAAGTTGACCGCACCGGCGGGGATTCACAGGGGGCAGGCTGCACCCACCGGGAAATATCGAGTAAGGGCTGCGGGGAGAAGATTCAGCCGCAAATAAAAGCCAATGAACGCAAATCTATTCAAGAAAGTCGACGAGGATGAACCCAACCTCTCGGTGTGTTATCAGGTATGCATTTGAGGTGATTTCTGCCAAATGGAATACCGTCTTGCTGGTCTTTTCATCCGTCTTCTATGTTGCGGCAACCGTTACATAGTTCACTATACGCCGGTTGCCCCGCCTTGAATACGAACGGAAATCCGGCCCAATCCGGCACATCATTTTTCCGGCAATCGCCTGAAGTCAGCAAAGTCTTGAGTCCTGGGTCTTTAGGAGTCCGTGTACGAGAAGGCTTTGTGCCTCGAGCTGACCGAGCGCACACCTCAGCCGAGTATTTTTCACATTTTTCGGCTCATTGGCATCCATTCGCGCTCATCGGCGGCAAAAAAGAAGATATCGAGTAAGCCCAATGGTGGGCACAACTCATCCTATGGTCGGCTGAGCCTTTGTCTCCGAGTTTCTCCCTATCGTTCCAAAAGAGAGCCCACCCTCCCGGTTAGGTGGCGCGCTGTCGCACAACAAACAAGTGGCAAGTGGCAAGATGGGGGGCCGCGGGGAACCGAGACCGTTCAGACACTGGTGTGAAGGCTAGGCATCTCGACTTTACAGTCCGTGAGGCCGCTTGACGTGTACGAATAAATTCAGTTGTAAAACAGTACTTTACGAGATATTTGATGAGAGCCGCACCCAACGTGATTTCGACTTGGCTGCGGAGTGTAGCTTGGCGACTCGCTGCCAGAACGACAAGGATAATTCCAGGATTCCTATCGGAGTTTTCCAAGCTGTGTTGCGGAAGGGTACCTCGAGAAATTCAAGGTGCCTGTGCAGGGCGAGGATACCCCCTCGGATTTCAAGCGTGCAACGGCATGAAAACCGGGAGTAAAGCGAACTCGCGTCGCGACTTGAAAAATTGCCGGGATGCGATTTTTCAAGGCTTCCTTCAAGAGGTCCATGACATCCTATCCGTGCGGCAAGGCTGTAGGACATGGTTGTCGACACCGGCGGCCGCGAGCCGCTTCGCCAGAGACCGCACATCCTCCTCGTCATGCCAGTCTGGTAGGACCGTGGTCCTGACCTGCAATTCGACCCCGGCATCGAGCAATAATTCCAGACTACGCCAAGCCTGCCCACCGGAGCCCGGTGCCCCGGTGAGTACCGGATAAGTCGCGGGTAAGGCCTTGATATCTAAACCCACCCAGTCGACGAAGGGCAACAGCCGGTGCAGACGGTCGGGATAGGGACCGGCGGTGTGCAGGCCGATCTTGAAGCCCAGCGCCTTGGCCTCCTGCATAGCCGCCGGTAGAGCGGCCTGTAGCGTCGGCTCACCACCGCTGAAGACCAAGGCGTCCAAGAGACCGATGCGCCTTTCCAAGAAGGTACGCACCTCGGGCCAGGGGATCTGCCTATCGCTCGAAGATACTAAGTGACCGTTATGGCAGTACCGACAGCGCCAGGGACAGCCCTGACAGAAGACCACGGCCGCCAGCTCCCCCGGATAGTCGAGGGTGGTCATGGGAGTAAGGCCGCCGATGCGCAGCGCGTGAGCCGAGGGTCTCATGGGTGTCTTCGGATCGGTTGCAGGCACTCGCTTACCAAAACATTCACGTGTAACAGGTAGGACTAGGACTCCGTTGTTTCCGGGTATCCATGATGCGAGGGTGTCTCCACATCGAAATCCTGGAAACAACAAAGTGCCGAGGTGGGATCCCCGTAACCGGATGCAACGCGGACAAGCCGGCGCTGCGGCACAGCTCCTACCCCGGTGCAATCATCCCTCATCGACCGCTACCTCTTCCGACCCCGCCAGCTCGAAGACTTCCCACAGGGGGGCCTCCAGCGATTCCAGTGGTGGCGATGACCAACCGCTCGTCGGCGGCAAAGACGGTGCCCTTGTCGAAGCCCTCGGCATCGAGCAGAAAGCGAATAGCGTAATGCTCCAGGGGGTCGACTACCAAGTACTCGCGCACCCCGGCCCGCTCGTAGAGCGCCTTCTTCTGCCGCAGGTCCTTGGCGGCGGTCGCCGGCGACAGGACCTCGATCACCACATCCGGTGCGCCCTCAATATTAGGTGGGGGTGATGCGGGTGGGGTCGCAGACCACCAGAATGTCCGGCTGCACCACATCCAGGTCCGAGAGCTTGACATCCGTGGGGGCGATGAAGGGTGTGGCAAGACTTACCTTCCAGGCTTCGCTCGAGGCGGCTATACAGCCGCGCACTCACGCTCTGGTGCTTAGTGGACGACGCCGGTGATATTCCATAGGCCAAGCCATTGATGAGCTCCCAGCGCTTCTCCTCCGGCCAAGTACAATAGTCGGCCCAGGTGAAGGGGATATCTTGTTTTTCAATGGGTTGTGGCAACACCTAAGGTCTCCGAAAGGGCAGGACCAAGCCCAGGCGGTGTTTTGGCTTTGTTATATCCGGTGTAGCGGGCGCCTTGGGTCCTTCACGGTGCCAGTCGTTTCGAGCGCAGCGAGAAATCTTGCGAAGTCCGAAGATACGGCCCCCTACCTGCCCGGCCTACCCGCGACAGATCAAGTCTTCGGGTCTGCGTCTACCTGCCGCAGGTGGGGACAGGCGCTCACCACATCCTAGGCGACGCGCTCGATCCGCTCCCTGGTTGTCGATGGACACTCGGTGAAGTATTGCCGGTCCCCATGCTCGGCCTGCTTGCCGGCGTTGAAGGCGGAAAGTGGCCGATGGTAACCCATGACTCGGGTCCAGACTTCACAGCGGGTGCGTTCGCTGTCCTTCAACCGGAGGCCGGGATCCGGCTCGGGGGCACCGGTGATTCCGGGGTGCTGGTCTCCATTTCCCTCGTTCCGGCCGAGTATCTCGTCGTTCAAATCGATGACTTTGGGATCGTACATGGCTTCCTCTCTCCGGTTTCCGGTTGTGAGTCAGGTATCGGATTCGTGCAATCGGGCGCGACGGCATTCGGCGATCGAGGCCTCCTCATGTATCAGCCGGCGGCGGCCGCCTCCACGGATAGGTGGGCCTGCTTGCGCGCGATCAGCTCGGAGTCGCAGGTGGGGCAGAACTCGTGCTCACCGGGGATATAGCCGTGTTTCGGGCAAATGGAAAAAATCGGCGTTACCGTGATATAGGGCAGGCGAAAATTAGTCAGGGAGCGCCGTACCAGCCGCTTGCAGGCCTCCACGCTGGAGATGTGCTCACTCATATAGAGGTGCAACACGGTGCCGCCGGTGTATTTGGACTGGAGCTCTTCCTGCATCGCCAGGGCCTGGAAGGGATCGTCCGTATAGCCGGCCGGTAGCTGCGAGCTGTTGGTGTAGTAGGGGGCATCCGGGGTTCCGGACTGGAGGATATCCGGGTAACGCTTGCGGTCTTCCTTGGCGAAGCGGTAGGTGGTGCCCTCCGCCGGGGTAGCCTCCAGGTTGTACATGTGTCCGGTCTGCTCCTGGAACTCGATCATACGTGCGCGCACATGGTCGAGGAAGCGCACGGCTAACACTTGTCCCCGCGCGCTGGTGATATCGTCGGCATTGCCGGTGAAGTTGCGGATCATCTCGTTGATACCGTTGACGCCAATGGTGGAGAAGTGGTTGCGCAAGGTGCCCAGAAACCGCTTGGTGTAGGGGAAGAGCCCTTGATCCATATGGCGTTGGATCACCTTGCGCTTGATCTCTAGGCTGTTGCGCGCGATCTCCAACAGGCCGTCGAGCCGAGCATACAGGCCCGCCTCGTCACTGGGACACAGGTACCCCAGGCGGGCGCAATTGATGGTCACCACGCCGATGGAACCGGTTTGCTCCGCGGAGCCGAACAGCCCGTTCCCGCGCTTGAGGAGCTCACGCAGGTCCAGCTGTAGCCGGCAGCACATGGAACGCACTTGGTTCGGCTTGAGCTCGGAGCTGATGAAATTCTGGAAGTAGGGCAGACCATACCTAGCGGTCATGGCGAACAGCCGGTCCGCGTTCTCGCTGTCCCAGGGGAAATCCTCAGTGATGTTGTACGTCGGGATGGGGAAGGTGAAGATGCGGTCCTTGGCATCCCCTGCCGTCATCACCTCGATATAGGCGCAGTTGATCAGGTCCATTTCCGGTTGCAGCTCACCGTAGGTGAACGGCTGCTCCACACCGCCGATGATCGGCACTTGGTCGCGCAGGTCTTCCGGGCACACCCAATCAAAAGTGAGGTTCGTAAAGGGGGTCTGGCAGCCCCACCGGGAAGGTACGTTCAGGTTATAGATGAGCTCCTGAATGGATTGTTTGACCTGCCCGTAGTCTAGGCGATCCTTGCGGACATAGGGGGCCATGTAGGTATCGAAGCTAGAGAAGGCCTGGGCCCCGGCCCACTCGTTTTGCAAGGTACCGAGAAAATTGACGATCTGGCCCACGGCGGAAGACATGTGCCGGGGCGGACCGGCCTCCACCTTGCCGGGGACACCATTCAACCCCTCGTGCAGCAGGGTGCATAGGGACCAGCCGGCACAGTATCCGGCGAGCATATCCAGGTCGTGGATATGCAGGTCCCCCTCCCGGTGGGCGGCACCGATTTCCGGCGGATAGACGTGGGAGAGCCAATAGTTGGCGATCATCTTGCCGGCACTGTTGAGGATCAACCCACCCAGGGAGTAGCCCTGGTTGGCGTTGGCGGCGACCCGCCAATCCGAGCGGTCCAGGTACTCGTCGACGGAGGTGGCTACATCCACCAGGATGCGGCGGTCCTCGCGCAGCCGCGAGTGTTGCTCGCGATAGACGATATAGGCGCGAGCGGTCTCAAAGTGATTGGCCGCGATCAGGGTCTGCTCCACCACATCCTGGATGCCTTCGATATTCGGGATACGTCCCCCCTCCAAGCGGTGGCTGATGACCTTGATCACCTGGGTGGTAAGCCCGGTCGCCTCCAGGGCCCCGAACTCCCCGCTGGCCTGGCCGGCACGCAGGATGGCGGATTCGATCTTGCGGGCATCGAAGGAGACTTCTTGGCCGTCCCGTTTGCGCACGCGGGTCGGCAGGGTTGCGAGGCGAGATCGGGTATCGGGCATGGTGTGTCGACAAGCTATCGAGGTGGACAGGAGAGCGGATCGAGGAATTCGAGACGCCCGTGCGGAGCAAGAATGCCCCGCCGGCTTACAAGCTCGTATGTGCTCGAGAACCGAGACTTGAAAAATTGCAGGGACGCCACTAGGGCCCCAACGTTATGATCGGTAACTCAGGATAACCCATACCTTAAACATAAGGAATATTTGGAATTATACCGGTCACCGACTTGAGCTGCGGTACGCTAAGGTGTCAGCCTCTCCCGCGAAATTGCGGGCTGAGAACAACGACGCATGTCCACAAGTATATTCGTCTTCTCGAGCTCGCCATTTCTGTCTATGTGCTCATGGCCATTATCAAGAAGCGGCTGAAAATCGATGTCAGTTTCTACACAGTTCTACAGATTCCAAGCCTCGTCATCTTCGAACAAATTCGATTAAATCAAATGATTACCTATGAGGCATACAATCCTGACGAGCGTAACCTCGATAACCATATGAATTTATTCAACTAAACTCTAGAATACTAGTGGCAGGGACGCGATTTTTCAAGGACCCCACAACATATCCTAGTCGAGGGAGGTCAGGCTTATGTAAGCTTACCACAATATATGGTGGTTAAAAGACCCTCAGATTGCCAGATATGGTTTTCGGGATATTTCCGACAAGCTATGAAGATCGATTGCTGCGCGGGCCCCTTGGAGAATTCGAGGCACCCGTGCCGGAAGAGGATGAGCTGGCCGTCTCCGAGCAGGTAACCGTCTGAAATACCGAGCAATGCGAAAGTCGCATCTCCGCATCGAGCGGTGAAACGCGGTCAAGAAACATAGGTTTCCGGGGACCCGTGAGCATGCCGGCCTAGGTACCGACTGGAAGTAATAGAAATAATCTATTGATAGTAAATGAACTTAATCTATGATCGGTTTCCATGATCGAGATCAATACAGAGGGATTCCGGGCGGGAAAACCCGTCCCGGGCCTCTGTGGGACGGTGCCCTTGGTACGGATCGAGTCATCCGGGATGGAGTAGACACCCGAAGGGTACGGCTCTTTTGAAACGACGCGGAGAAATCTGGAAACAAAGGCTCAACCGACCCTAGAGTGAGCTGTATCTACCATTGGGCTTACTCGATATTTTCTTTTTTGCCGCAAATGAACGCGAATAGACGCAAATGAGCTGAAAAATATTCGGCTGCGGACTATCCACTCCTTTTGCCGCTCGCAAGGAATTTATTACGCGGCCAGCTCGAGGCACAAAGCCTTATCGTGCACGGACTCCAAAGACTCAGGACCTAAGACTTTGCTGACCTCAAATGCACCCCCGATAACACGCCGAGAAGTGGATTTATCCTCGTCGACTTTTCTCGAATACATTTACGTTCATTGGCGTTTATTTGCGGCTAAATCTCCTCCTCGCAGCACTTACTCGATATTTTCCGGTGGGTGTAGCCTACCTTGTGAATCCCCGCCGGTACGGTCAACTCGGTCACGGAGCTTTTCGAATCCACGGGGCAGCGTGGACCGCTAGGTTTCAGAGCGAGGTGGTATGATAGGGACAGTGCGCAAGCTCCACAAGGTATCCGAAAAACCGGCCTCGACGCTCGGATTTTCAACGCCCAGTGTCGTTTCATAAAGAGATCCCACCCCACCGTTAGGTGGCGCGCTGTCGCGCAGCAAACAAGTGGCAAGTGGCAAGATGGGGGGCCGCGGGGAACCGAGACCGTTCAGACACTGGTGTGAAGGCTAGGCATCTCGACTTTACAGTCCGTGAGGTCGCTTGGCGTGCACGAATAAATTCAATTGTAAAACCGTATTTTACGAGATGTTTGATGAGAGCCGCACCCAAACCCGAATGCTTCGGAGGGTCTTGGAAAATTGCGCCCCGGCAAGTTTTCAAGTCGCCAAGCGGAAAACATCCGAGCACCTTGTGGCCTGGGCCGGCCACGAAGACCTCCACCAGCTTGTCCTCCCCAGAGTCGGTAGATCCCGGCAATCCCGGCCGGAATCCACCGCGGCTGAATCCCTGTCAAATCCCATTAGGCTGTGGCGGTGGGTGTGAGAGTATCCGATTAAGGTAGATTGGCCGATTCCCACCCGTGGATCGAACGGCCGAGTGTGCCTTGATGGAGCTCATCCTTGTCCAAGCCTGCCCGCAACACCCCGGCGCTGTCCTCGATACCCTTGCTCGGCTTCAAATCACTGAGCGCCCGTTGCAGGCCGATCCGCAGTAGACAGACTAGGGCGTGACCTTGGCCGATCGACTAGTGATCGGCCTCGGGCAGACCCGAGACGGCCTCATGCACGGCATGGATGCTCGGTGATACGCCGGCTGTCACGGCAAGGGCATAGAGTCTATCCCGATCCACCTCCCAGCGGTCGCGGTCAGTAAAGCGCTCGGGGCTCAGTGCGCTGGACGGCAGGCCCCAGCCATGGCGTTGTGCGAGCCGGCGCAATCGACCGAAGACCAGACCACGTGCGAACAAGGCAGCCCTGACCGTACAGGCCCGGTCCTCTTCGAAGTGCCGGATCTTGTCCGGCTTGCCATATTCGGCCAGTACCCGTTCCAGGGCCCGAGACCGCAGCAACAGGCGTTCCAGGTCGTGGGCATCGGTGGCGAGCAGGTTCGGCAATGGCAACGCCCGACCATCGAGACTATCCAGATCGTCATCGACAAGACCCAGGGCCCCCGAGAAATTGCGGGCATCGAGCCGCCGGACCGCACCCTCCACGTTCTGTTTACCATCGCCGATGGCAAGCTCGCAGGCCAGTGAGGCGACTCGGGGGTGCCAGAATCTGTGGTCATCTTCCCCTTCCAGGATCAGGAAGCTGCCGCGATGTATCCGACGGGTCATAATGACTTCGTTCTCGACGTGACCCGCATTCTTGGTCCAGCTCGACGGCTTCATGCCGGGTCTTCACCCAACCCGATCATCAGGTCCGAACGGTCACCGATGATGTAGGGCGAGATCATAGTGTAGGACCAGCTCGTGTTGCTCACCGGAGGATAGAGCCTCCAGCCCGAGCCGGGTGCCACCATCACGCTCGACGATCAGCCCGGCCTTGCGGTCGATCCGGACCTGCTTGTGCAGGAATTTGTGGTTGACGTTATCCAGCAGCAGGCGAGTACAGCGGGCCAGATCGGTCAGCTCATTCAGCTTTTCGTCCGTATCCTGTACATAGAGACTCATCACACGCCGGGAGGTCGGATCGAGCTGGTCCAAGGTGGTCGGATCGAGGTCGAATCGAGCATCGGAGCTTTCGGTTCGTCGAGCAAGCCGAGCTCCTTCAGCTCCGCCTGCTTGTCGCTCAGCTCATGCATGTGTGTCTTGAGGTCCTCCGCACTTAGGGACGGCAACGAGGGGGTCAACAGGCGTTGCGGCAGAGACTGAATCCAAATGTTGGGAGCTCTGGCCATGTCAGGTCCCGTGTGATTATATTCCAAGAAAGAGCTATCCTTTGTTGCAGGCGAAAGAGGTTTTATGCCAGCTTGCCGAGGAGGGTGTCGAGGGGAGTCCGAAGGGAGCCGAGCCGTCGGTCGGCCACGTTTGACCGGACTGGTCGCGTTCCCCGAATCCTGAGTACGAGGTCTTACCCATCATGAATATCCAACTACACCCGAACGCTCGCACCACACCGGCCATCCGTCTGGAATTACAGGCTCAGCCCCGGTCGATTAGTCACCGGGAGCTCGCCGAGACTTAGGGACTGCCTTTTTAGATAGTCTCTTATGCTCCAGGGTAGGAACCAGCAATATCAATCGAAATTATGTGCTATAAGGGAACCCTAAAGAATTCAAGATGCTCTCGTGTCTGTTGTACCCGAGCGGTTAAACGTCCTGATCGAACAGAGAACGCTGGGCACCCGCCGGTCTGGGTGCTCGGAAGCGTCCGGAATCCAACTCCCAGCTCGCATCCCGTGACATCAGACCGAGGTGCCGGCGGCCAGCTCGAAACGCTGCCGCAGCAGCCCGGCGACCGGTCCCAGGCCGGTAAACCGAGTACCGAATCTCGGGTCGTCGGGCCGGCCCCCACGACACTGGCAGATCAGGCTCAACACCTTCTCCGGCCGCGCGGGGAAATAGACCCGCAGCCAGTCCACGAATAGTCCCTCGACCTCCATGGGCAGGCGTAATAGCAGACTCTCGGCGCGGGACGCGCCCGCTTGTGCCGCCGCCGTTAGAATCCGCTCCAAATCCTGGTCCGTAACGGGAATCAAAGGCGAAACCAGCACGCCGACCGAAATCCCGGCCTGTGCCAGAGCACGGATCACCTCCAACCTGCGTTGTGGCGACGCTGCGCGCGGCTCCAGACGCCGGGCGAGATCGGCTTCCAGCGTGGTGATGGAGACCTGCACCGCTACGCACCGGTCCGCGGCTAGGGTACCGAGCAGGTTTAAGTTCCTCAGTATGGAGGCAGATTTGGTGGTCACCGCCACCGGGGTGGCGGCAATCCCGAAGCATGGTCAGTATCTGCCGGGTGATCCGGAGCCGACGCTCGATCGGCTGATATGGGGTCCGTATTGGCGCCAAGCATGATAGTCGCCGGGCGGTAGCTGGGCTGGGCCAGCTACCGCCGCAGCTGCTTGGCGGCATCGGGCTTGTAAAGTAGCTTGCGCTCGAAATCCAGCCCAGGCGACAGCCCCAGCTAGGCATGGGTTGGCCGCGCTAACAATAGATGCAGCCGTGCTCGCAGCCACGGTAAGGATTGATGGAACGATCAAAGGGAAGGTCCGGCGACCGATTCCGACTGATAACCGTGCGGCTCGCATCCACCGCGAGCTCCGTGCGCAAAGGTCCCGGTGCTTCGGGATACCAGCCGTTGTCGAGGGTCTCCCGCTGCCGCTCAGCATAGCGGCTGCCCTCCGCGACCGGTCGGTTCGGCTGGCAAACGGACCGCCGAGTTGGTTATAGTTGCGCCCGTACCGATACCCAATCATTACCATGAGGAGGTGTACCGATGGCTGCTCAGCAAATCCTGGGAGGAGCACAGGAAAGCGAGGGAGCGTAAGCGGCGAGCGGAGTGCGCCCCCCGCGAAGGCGTAGGGTCGGGCGTTTCGTCGGAGTGCGGCGCGTGAGCGCCGGCGGAGACGAAAGGCCAAGCCATGCGACACGGCGTCCAGTCATTGCGGGAGTCCTGGTGCCGCGCGGAGTGCGCGCCGGGACGGACGCAGGGCGAACGCGGGCCACCGAAGGCAATGGCCGTCGCCTCATTTTGTGCACCCGACATCGGACGGACCCCATTTCGGGTTGCGCGAACAATGGCGACGCTCCGGATGTTGGTGGATGTTGGTAGGCGACTTCGTGGAAGATTACGAGGCCATGGTGCCCTTACTAAATGCTCCAAATGGTGGTCACGAGGTCCACGCCGTCTGCCCCGATAAACAGCCCGGCGACAGCGTGCGCACGGCGGCGCATGACATTCGAGGGCGATCAGACCTATACGAAAAGCCCGGCCACAACTTTACCATCAACGCCGATTTCGCCACCGCCGAATCCGCCAACTACGATGCTCTGGTCATCCCCGGTGGATGCGCCCCGGAGTACTTGCGTCTCAACGCCCGCCTGATCGAAATCGTGCGCCAATTCGCGGCGGCAGATAAGCCCATCGCCGCCATCTGCCATGGCCAGCAGATTCTGGTCGCTGCCGGGGTGCTGGAGAGCAAGCAGGTCACCGCCTACCCGGCGCTCAAACCCGACATCGAGCAGGCTGGTGGCCGCTGTGATGCGAGATCGACGAGACTTTCTCCAACGCCTATGTGGACGGCACCGGCCTAGCCGGCCCACCCGGCATGGATCCGCAGATTCTTGGAGGTGCTGGGGACACGTATCGAGCCTTGACGACGCGCTAGCCTAGCTCCATTTCGCCTGTAGGCTCGGGCCAGTCGGCGGAACTGGCTGGCCAGTCGCCAGGCCAAGCGTCGGAGGTTATTCATCATGGACCCGTTGTCGTTGTTTACCCTTGCGCTCGGCCTTCCGGCTCCCTGAGAGGTCGTTGACGTGGCCTTCGATCCCCAATCGGGCCGGATCGATTTCCACCGCGCCTTCGCCTCGGGAAGGCGATTTGCTTGTCCGCATTGTGGGGCGGAACACCCGCCGGTTCACGACACGCTCGAGCGCGACTGG
>Ga0209681_1000218_pt1 | contig 14988 bp, 11 predicted proteins | sample WorMetLIZISLAND2_3_FD_187416 | JGI IMG/M metagenome (GOLD analysis project Ga0209681, IMG submission 187416) | Marine gutless worms symbiont microbial communities from Max Planck institute for Marine Microbiology, Germany - Olavius clavatus LIZARD... ... | reverse complement strand
CCTCGCGCCGTCGTCTGCGGTCGACATCTTCGTCCGCCCTGGTAGTTCCGATTACGAGACGAAGTACGATCGGAGACCGAGCTTTCGCCGTCGCGGGGCCTCGAGCATGGAACAGTCTTCCTGAGTACGTCATCGACTGCTCGTCTCCTGGCACCTTCCGAAAATACCTGAAGACATACTTGTTTTCTCTGTCATTCTAGAGCACAGAACAGCACACTACTGACTCTGTAAAGCGCCCTCGTAGTAGCTTTCTGCCGCCTACGACGCTGTAAAATTGTCTCGTTTACATTACATTACATTACACTTGGGTGGACCGCTAGGGGGAGCCGAATGCCATAAACTTTCAAGTCATGTCTGAAGTGTGGCACTGCAGCCCCTGAAACAAAGACTTGTGACTATACTGCAGTATATGTGCAACATTGCAATACCAAATGAACACAATTTGTGATGATCGTAGTACTTTTCACGTATCGCTCAATAGCTGAAAACGGTGCATATAATGTTTTTGGAATGTAATTTTTCTGTGCTTACAGGGTGGTCATATGGGATTCAAAGGACATCCAGAGGGTAGCCAGGTGTTGACTTAGTATAGTTTACATACTAACTGCAGCACTTTTCACAGCACTTACGACTTTCAGATGGATGTATGCAAATTGCAATAGCTGCAATGCAGCAGCTAAAGCCTCTGTCATGTATTCTGTGCATTGGTCACCCAAAACGCATGTCATACCTGTACATATAAAAGTGGTCCAGTAGATTCCCGGCCACTTCTGTAAGCGTCTCGACAGTGACGGCATGCAGACCAGAAATGCCACAGTCAACGACGTAGTCTGTCCACCTGTCTCGCCACTCGTCCAGTGTCTTTACGTCCGTCACCTTCAGTAGCTTCACACATTGCCAATTACTTATGCACAGGTTGCACAGTAGTGTCCTCACTACTTACTCAGCAACTTATCTTATGGTAGACATAAAACCAGCCAGCAGATCAAACAGAAAATTCAATGCAGTTCCACTTAGAAATCGAGAGATCACAGCGATTTATTATCATCATTACGTAAACTTTTCTAGCAACTGATCACCATGTCGTAAATGCAAAAATTACTTTTCTTTGAATAGAGTTCACATTAACTATGCTGTAATAGTTCATATCACATACCACAATGTCACCACTCTTTGACACGCATCCAAGCACGTTAAGGAAGTTCCGCTAATGACACACTACACGAGTACTACCCTGCTGCCCCAAGAAATAACTTGAAGCTAATGCAAGAAATGCTTTGCCTCGCTGGATCATCCGATCATGATCCCTGAAATGTTACATAACGAAGGCGTGGACGAGCGTCTTCATGGATTCGATATCCAGGCTTCTTCGGACCCTGACTCATCTGCAGCAGGCTCGCCCAAAACACCGTTCAGTGTCCGCAACAGTTTCTTCATATTACCAATACGAGTTGCACTTCTCCTTGTACAGCGCCTACAACGATGTCAGCTGACTGGACCAGGTTTGTTTGTCTGTATCAGAACCTCTGACGCGTCGGCAAGCAACTCGACAATCGCCGTCAATGCTATGTCGTATTTAACGGCAGTACTGCAACACTGGCGCATTAGTTACAGTTGTAATTATGAGGAACAGTACAATGCACACACCTACTGTGTACATGTACTGTATGACTGACAAGGCTGCATGTACAAATACCGAGCACAAACTACAGCATGCTACAAACCTCATCAACCACCTGGTACAGTGTGCGATCTGTCACGTCGTGCAGTGCCATGTGAGGATTTGTGATGCTACGACCCAGAAGGCTGTTGTAGGTGTTCAGTGACAGAGGCAGGCCCGGGCCACCATTACTTATACTCCATTGGACTAGTTGGCCAGCCAACTTGTAGTGCCCAGACTTAAGTAGGGCAACGTTGTGGCTGAAGACAAGGCACCCAGGTTCACCTTCAAGCACTCCCATGGAAGTGCCAACACTATCCATCAGCAGTCTACAAAATTTCCAAGCACATAGCAAGCTGCAAACATATACCCATTAACCACAGTGCATCACTGATGCAAGTTGGGTGAAAGTCCGCCAACAATCTTTCCAATTATCGCTTTAACATCCTTTCCCCAAATGGGTGTACTGCCCCCCCCAAAAAAAAAATTATGTAATAGCAGTGCATGAATTCAATTTTGTGAGAATTGTATATAATCCTATATGTGATTGACTTATAACAGTAAATAGCAACCTAGAAAGCCAGCCATTAGTAGTATTGTTCATAGCATCTTCATTGTGATTGCATAGTTTTGTGTTGATTTATAATTAGAGCTGTTGAATTAACGTGTTAATTAACACACGACAAAATTATTCGCGATTAAAAAAATCAATGCATATACATAAATTAACCGGCAAATAACCGCAGTTTAATTGCATATTGAACTCCTGCTTCATAAAACAGCGGTTATTTGGCGATGGAGTAACATTCAATTAATTCTTAGGTTGTGGTTGCAGCACTAAAATTTTCAGTTCACAGCGTAATAAATTTCGTGAGCACTGAGCAGCAACACAAACCACAGTCCTAAGACAAGCGGCTCAAAATTAATTACATGCAAACTTTTTGAATTTTTTTCCTGGAACACCCTGTATATCTAAATGCCAATCTGTAACATTGTGACCATACATTGTCACTCAGTATTCCACGAATCACCACTACCGATGCATTTGCCACAATAAACTAAACCATAGACAAGATTCATTTAACTCCAGCTGCTGATTGTCTGTACAGACAACTAGAGTGCACTTTGACAGTATTATTGCAATGACAAACTGAAAGCACACCTGAAAAATTCTCTACGCGGGCCGCCATCGTCAACAGCATCCTCGCCTGAGAAGTGTATCTTTGGGGGTTGCCAGAAAGTGAAGTCTGCACGACTCATCGCAAACTGAACCGACCTCAGTACAGAACGTCGATTAACAACAACAGTGACGGGGTCACCTTGAATCCGCTCTAACAGAGGCTCAAGTACAGCGTCCAGGCTGGCAGTTGTCGAGCTGCACAAACAACATGCATGTGATTTTGGCATTGAATACTGCAACTGGTGAAGCTTGTTTCTGTGTTTTCTTTCTTGCCTACCGAACTATGGATGAATTCCACTGAAGTTATAGGGAATAGAGATCAGGTACTCGGTATTACACTGATCCAGTTTCAGTAACCTTGGGGTACTGTTGAAGGTCAGACCCATTTTAACGGAAAAACTTTCAAGCGTTCACAATCACATAACTTCCTTCCTTGTGGTCCGATTGTGAGGAAATTTGACAGAATCGTTTATGTAGGATGACGCCGTCCTGGTGAATTACCTTCGGTGACCTTGAACTTGAACTTCAGAGCAAGGATCACATACACTGGTAGCAACTACTGTTGGTAGCATCTAAATGCTGTTTTTTTTGGATCTGCTACCGTGGGGTCAAGACGTGTGCATTGCACATAAGATAGATCGCCGATCGGCATTGACTTTTGACCTGATCGTCATGCCTGCTAAATAGTGCTAATTGTCAGTAACAACTTGAGTTCTGTATCTGTTACTACTACAACAGTGAAGATGGAAAAGCTTCGATATATGCCGTACACAATTGTCACCCACAACTGCTCACACTACCATGTAACCAACATTCATCACAGTTTGTAAATATCACAGACTGACCCACAGTCTTCTACGGACATTGCAAGTTCCAAGTCGCCTGAATCCCCTGCTGTAGCTGATCGTCATCACTGTCACTATCCAGAACGTGATGTATGTACGTGTTGTAAGCACATGGCTAATAAACAATACAAAACACATTGCCGGAAAAAAAACATCACAACCTTTCCGTTTTATACATATACACCGTGGACCAATAAAGAAACGTGCTATTTTTATTTCTATGATAACTTTGGCTAACATAGGGCGATCACGGTATTTTAAAACTGTTACAGGTACTGAGAAACTGCGGAAGAATAAAGTATGAAATTTTCCAACTCTCCCTAAATCTGTTGCTGCACTAGCTTGCGAAATTTAAATGTTCAAGTATACACGTGTACAGCAGTTAATCAAGTCAAAACAATCTCATAAGTAATTATTAAGAATAAATATTTACGAAAGACAGTAAGTTTTCAGTAATATGTGTATGCACAGAAATTGCACTAAAGAAACGTTGGTTAAAACGGCAAATTTGCATGCACTTAACTGTGTTATTGGTTAGCACGGAACAGGAATATATTCAACTGTAGTTACTGCGCAGAATGCCATTTGGATTCTCAGAAACATTAACAACAAGCAAATGCTGAAGCCACTGATGCAAAGTGGGTTGTTAGAATTATGCTTTAGGGTTCAGTTATGTGGACTTTCACTAACTGAGTCAACAAGACTGTCGTGTGTTGAAGTGACATAAGTCCACTACCACGGACAAACCGTGACTATCGTGTAGTTAGTACGAATCGTTGCCAGCGACTACGTAATCACCTAAGTCAGTTTTCGTGACAACTGCTGAGGGGTTTTGGTGCAGTGGGGCAGTTTTTTTCCTTTCGTAATGTTTAGCATCATCAGTAGTAAAACAGTCTTTGTAAGTGCATTTTTCACATAATTAGAAAAATGTATTTATGCAGCAGTAATACAGTGCAGTAGTTTATGCCCCACTACAGAAGTACATCATAAATACAGCAGCGTTAAAAAAAGAGATACAATGAAAACGCACAGAATAAGCATTTAACTTTAAGTGCAAAAGTGGCCCCATTGAAGCCCCAGAAGGGCTTACAGTAGTCATAACCGCAGAACTGGACAATCTTATGACCAACAAGCAATGGGTTCAAGTTAGTTCAAGTTAGTAATGATATATGAAAGAATAGCTAAAACAATGAACATCCAGTCAGCACTTACATACAAGCTAACAAATGTCTTTTGTTTTGTAAGTGCGTTAACATTTTTGAAGGGTTCCACAAGACTAATTGTATTCAAGGTCAATCCGAAGTGAAGCAACAAAAAATGAAACATTATGCTGTCTTGTATTAGTGGGATGATAGCATACATGAAGGTTGGAAGACTGTCTAGTGAATTGTCCATGTACAGCACTATTTGGTAGGGTTAGAACGATACTAAAAAATGCACCAATACCCAATACCCAAGAGTATTGGCCTCTGCCGATGCCAATGCCGTTTGCTGTCTGAGCAACCCCGGTAAATGATATTCGTCACCGACTATCCAAAAACTATCGCCCCAATACCCAATATGGCAAGAATTGCCCTATACCCAATACCGGTATCGGTCTAACCCTACTATTTGACATACTAAGACATACAACACTGGCTTAAGGTCAAACTGTCCCTTCCGAGACAAAATGTGGACAAAGAATGTCAACTTGCTGCTTGACTTGTAATGGTTTTTGGGCAGATATGTAGCCTCCATTTGTGTTAATCGGTATAGCTCTCAGACTGTCCGGTGTGGTTAATAGTAAGAAGCAGAGTAATATTGTCATCTCAACACGATCGGCAATCAGAAACAAACGTTAACAAAGGTTAACAAACACAACAATGAACATGCAGATTGAGCAACGAAACCTCAGTGCCTTCCACAGTGTTTTGTACTGCTACAACAGCAAAGTACGCAAGCAAAGTAAGCGACAACAGCAATGTGCAGGTTCCTGTGTGTTGCAATTTATTCAAATGAGACTATAGAATACAATTTATAATGCTTGAACTTCACCGTGTAACATGCATTTCAAAACAACGGCTAACACATGACACCAAGGTCACACTCACGTAAAGAGACCATGCGAATAATTCCATTGGCTAGTACGTATGGTGTAGCAAAATGCAGCTAAAACGAAAATCCACCTGTCTCTTCGCGTCGACGCTGACACCTGAGCAAGACTGTTGGAGTTCCGGCAGCGGTCCATTCCGGAGATGAACCAGCAACAGTGGCACGAGTGACTGTTGTATCCGAATGCTGGAGCAAAAACATGACAATATTTCAATACAAGCATCCCACTTCACCAGGCTTGTCAATACCGAAGTGTCGATTATCGTGGACACTTTATTGCCGATACTTTTCAAATATCTACGCAGTTATTGCCAATACTTTCAACTCGAGTTATTCATTAAGTTATAGGCAAGACTTTTGCGGCATATATATATATATAGCGATACCAAAACATTTCCACGGCCGACGACGCTTGAGAAGCGAAAGCACTACATTAGGCCTGCATTAACATAAGTCGGATATGGATTTCAATGCGTGATCTTCAGCTGATTCATTGAGTTTCATGAGCGGATCTAGACTGTTGAGTGTGGGGGAGGGGGGGGGCAAGTGACATCATGTGTGAGGCCCGAAAGGGCCAAAGTTCGAGGCCCGAAGGGCTGACAGCGTTTGGTGATGCTCCAAACGTTCGATATTCATTACATTTCAATGTAGAGTGGCTGGACTGACTCAAAATTCGCAGGCACGCGTAGCAAGCACGTTATGTACTAAATTATAGCTACATTATCTAAATGTATCTTATTACACGCCAGGCACTTCCTATTAAATGTAACCAAGCTACAGCCAGCTTAGGCCCATCAGTTCCATCACTGAAATATTCTTAGAGCATGTACACCTTTACATTGTAACCTCAGCATTCGAACCGCACACTGTCTAAATCAACAAAAACGATATAAACAGCAACAATTACCACTGCAGCAACAACTACCACCATAAAGGTGAACTCAAGTGAGCTGCTGTGGAACCCTATTACATAACAGACATTTGAGGCTGTATACAAGTTAAAGCAGCAGACAACCTGTGAAGTGCTAGGACCAAAGCGTAGCAGCTGTTGGTTGTTGACTAGCGTAAAACGTGAAGTATCTACACTGTCATGTCTGCTGCTCGGCACAGTCTGCGAATCCTGTGTATGTGCAACAGTGGTGCAAAATCATGTCAACTAAACCATTGTCCACCTCTCTCTTTCTCGATCTACACTGTGTCCCCCAAAAAACGGACACGCATATTATGGCCAATAACTTTCACAAACATCGACCAATATCAATGCCATTTGACGAAATTGTTCGTACAACATTACTTGATAATGTACCATAAAAATTATTTACACAGCAGAGTACCAGCTGCAACTGTTGCCATGGCAACATTAGAAATTCCTATGAAAATTCTACAGAACTGAAGATTTGACGGTAAAAATGTTAACTGAAAAAGGAAACATTTACAAGACATGTTCGAAATGGTGTCCTTTCATACGGATGCAGGCTTTAAAAGCGTTTTCGCCACTCATCGATGGCCCCGTCAATGATTTTCTGCCCGCAGTCTGACCATACATCAACCAGGCGCTGTGTCAGCTCGCTGATGTCGCGAGTGCGCTTCTGCTGAACACAGTCTTGAAGACAGCCCCAAATCCTGTAATCGGCTGAATTTTGGTCGGGCTATTAGGTGGCCAGACATCGGGAGAAATCAAGTCATGTGTGGCGTCTCGCAAATACTCGACGGTGGCACGTGCTCGATGGGCAGGTGCGCTGAATTAGCACAGGGCTTGGTCTGTGTCTCTGTGAGAGTGCACTGGTTGCCATGGCAACAGATGGAGCTAGTACTCTGCTGTGTGAAAAAAATTTATGGTAAATTATCAAGTAGTGTTGCACGAACATTTCGGTCAAATGGCATTGATATTGGTCGGTGTTTGTGAAAGTTATTGTCCATAATATATGTGTGTCGGTTTTTTTTGGGACACAGTGTAGTTCCACGTCCATGATGTACAGAAAAATGTGTCAGGCATGCATATGTCTACGTAGTGTGCATGATTATGCAACTGAAAAGCATTGCATTTGGACCATTATGCAACAAGCCTTCATATGATGATATGACTTATGGCTACATAAACTTCTGTGGAACTTTTACGGCCTGTTAACTGTGAGGTATTACTACGTTACGTGACATTATGAAAGTGAACAATTGTTGGTTTGTAAGTTGGGTGGCCACAGAAAACCACATGTGACTACGGTGCAGCAGTGTGATCCCTCTATGGCTCTGTGCGCCTGTAGTGTTGCATAATTTAAGTACGATGCTACAACAATTTTCCTCCAGTTAAGAGAAATTGCATTATCTACCCTAGCACAGGCAGTAGACAGATATGGAATTGGGCTGTCAAAGTTTACTTCAAAAAACATCATATACTAACAGTTGGAGTATCTGCGTCAGTAAATGTTGTAGTGTCACGAAAGCACTCATCAACACAGTCACCCTGCACAGAAAAGTACCACAATAAAGTCAATGGATGTTAACTTTGCAGAAGCAAAGCAGTACAGTTTGAGTTTCACACCGTGACCCACTGTTATTGGCAATGGCATGGCCGAATAAGAATGGAAATGGTTGGAATGCTCTGAGGAACAATAATGCTCCCCTACAATATACTGAATGAACTGAACTAATAGTGGGGGTTCTAAGGTCCATATATCCAAGGAATTGTGCACTTTTTGAAGAAAGCATGAAAGTTAGCATGGATAAACTTTGGGTCATATTGAATAAATTTAGGGGTGGACACAAGTGGAATATGCAAATTAGTGGGCGTGGCACTTCATTTCAAAATGGCTACCCAACGGTATGGAATATGGCATTGATAATGGCAAATGAACACACAGATTGCAGCATATTTCTGCTTTTAAAAGTAAAAATATATTTTCACAATGCGTCAGCATAGCTTGCACTTAGAAGGCCACAATTTGGATGGTAAGGGAATTTTGGGGGCAAAGAATTTTTGGGGGGAGGGGGTTGGGCAGTTGCTGTCCGTCCCTCCGTCTGTCGTCCGTCGGCTCCGTCACGCGCCGGCACTGCATCAAAATTACTCAAGATCCGATTGTGTGTCTTCGCTGTAGGATAGCCCCATGACTACAGTTTCTATGTGGCAAGTTTCAACGCGAGCTTATACAGGGAACATTCATAGCGCGGCACTGAATGAGAGATGCGTAGAGAAATTGGCCACGTGTTTGGCCTTTAACTCGTCGTATCACCGAAATGATGCAAGACAGGACCTAGGTTACTACTGAACACTAATAGAAAGTCGCAATATGGGCTTCAATTAGTACCAAAGTTGATGACCTTCGATGACTTTGAGCGGTCATCCACGTATGTGTTTTGAGACCTATTGTAAGGAAACGAAGGAACATAGACATATACTGTATGCGGCAAAAATGTAGCACTGCAGTAAATCTGTAGCCCAGAGATTCTAGTTTTGGCAGTATAAATTATTTGTAGACATTCGAAGTCTTTTTTCGAGAACTATCCTCAAACCGGAATCGGTTCGTTTCAGTGGAGCCTCACGTTTTGACCTGACTGAGTGTGTCAGTTTCATCGTGCTTGCGCCTTTTTACAACGTGTCAGCATTGCTTGCCATTCAGATCGCGCGCTGTACTAACTGCAGTAAATCCGTCTGTCTGTCGTTTGACTGTCTGTCACACGCTGGCATTGAGTCAATGCTACAATGAAGCGGTCTTCACTGGAGGATAGGCTATAGCCCCATGACTCTAGTTTCCTCATGGTTAACTTCACCGCGAAATTCCAAAGGGAACATAGCGAGCGATGGTGCCAAATGGGAGAGGGGTAAGAAAAATAGCAATTTTCAGCCAATAAGTCATCGCATCTCAGAAACAGTGAGGACCAAGGAATGACGGACTAATAGGAAGTCACATACGCTTTCGATTGGTACCAAAATCATTGACCTTGGATGACCTTTAACTGCCGATACGCACTGTATTGCAGAAAAGTTGCGTCTTTTGAAGCTCACTGCAAAAAATTGAATGAAGATAGACCCATAGTATCAGTGGGAAAAATTTGGGTCAATGACTGTAGTTACTGCAAAATTCAAATATAAGGTGTATGCGGATATTCGAGGGGGTTCTTCTGGCAGGGTGCGTCCAACGACAGCGCGGTTGTCCTCGACGACAATTTGCGGCAATTTATGTGGCTACTTCTTCAGAAACTTTGGAGATAAGGCCAGCAATATTATATATATTGTACATTACGACGACAACCAGTTGTCGTCGTAATGTACAATAACATCAACATCGACCTCTTTTTCTGAAACTTATGAAGATATAGCAAAGGGAAAGCTGCACATTTGTCGATTTCAACCACCCCACCTGTTTGACGACAGTTCTGTCAGAAAAGCCTCCGAATATCTACAAATAATTTATATTGCCCGAAACTGAAGTCACTGGCCTATATTTTTGCCGCTGATAGTATGGCCCTATGTTTATTACTTCTCACGCAATTATCTTTGAAATTCGAACCCTCAGAGTCCAAAACTGCTGGTACGATCGGAAAACCGAGTTTGACATGAAATAGCCACTTAAGATCATTGTAGGTCATTCATTTTGCAATCAATTACAGGCCAACAAAGGGTAGCATATCACATAAGTCATCGCATCTCAGAAACAGTGAGGACCAAGGAATGACGGACTAATAGGAAGTCGCATATGCACTTTCAATTGGTACCAAAATCATTGACCTTGGATGACCTTGAACTGCCGACACCAATAAGGATGACCTTGAATAACCCTGAGTGCGTGTTTCAACTTAAAGTGCGATTTCCCTGACTTTTTACTATTCTAACATTGTATACACACGTACGTCTTTTATGGTCACCCGTCTTCGTAGCATCAGAAAGCAGTTAAGAGCGTTAATAATAGGCCTAACATATATTACAAACGGCCACACATCACAAGATATCTGAGAAATGACGCTGCATTGAGTGAAAAATACCAATTTTAGCTGCCCCATGTTGTCCTTGCCCCATCTGCAGAAAACGAAAATTCGTGCAAACCTCATAATTTTATGCTCAGAAACTATGGCCTCATTTTTGTCGCCAACCATGTTCATTCAGTCATGCATGGTCAGCTCCGTACGTCGTAAACGTCAGGCGTGCCATCCGGAAATCGCATTTTTAAGTTATCTGGGCACTTATGAATGTAATTCAAGGTCATCCTTATTGATGTCGGCAAAAAAACGGGGTGTTGTCGTAACGGATAATAATGTTGACCTTATTTCTGAAACTTACGAAGAACATTGCGAGAACTGCAAATTCGTCGATTTCAACCACTCCACTCCTCTTTGACGACAGTTCTCCGAGAAACGGGTTAGAACATCTACAAATAATTTATACTGCCAAAAACTAGTCATTGACTAACATTTTTGTCAGTGATAGTATGGACCTATCTTCATTCACTATTTTGTGGTGGGCTCTGAAACATGCATCTTTTCTGCAATAGTGCTTATCGGCTGTTCAGGGTCATCCAAGCCTCCGAGGTCGATGATTTGGGTATTGAAAGCACATTTGTGACTTCCTAGTAGTCATTCATAGCATGGTTGATAGATCTGTTAACCGTGATTCATACTAACTTTGGTCCTATGATCCTATCTTGTACCGATGCTGACATAGCCTACAGTGAAGTTATTGGCTGAAAATTCCACCACCTCTGCAATTGGAAAAATCTCAAAATGAATAGTCTGACCATGGTCATCTATAATAAGTCAATAAAAGTTAATTAGAGCCTGTTTTTACTGTTTGAGACATTAAAGTTCAAACATAATAAACACTATTGGGTCGAATCAAGGTTTTTATGGATACCGTGGCGGTCATTTTGAAAAACTGATGCCACGCCCACTAATTTGCATATTCCACTTGTGTCCACCCCTAAATTTATTTAGTATGTCTTAAAGTTTATCCATGCCAAGTTTCATGCTTTCTTCAAAATGTGCACAATTTTTTTGCTTAGAACCTCCACTATAAGTAGGCCTATTACAAACTACAAGCAACTGAAAGCAAAAAACTCAATGACACAAATATGAGTAACTTTCCAAAACTTAGCTACTGTTAGTGTAACCAGGGGCAGCAGTCACATTTAACTTGCCATTTGTATGTCAGCAAAGCATGCGTTTACATGCAATCTTCACGAAAACCTACCTTAGGCCTAAGGCAAATTTGTTCACAGACAACCTGAACCCGGGACCATGCTGGGGACTTCCATCTTACAGATGCTGTGATCACAAGACCAAGAACAATAACACTGCTGGCTATGGAAAATGATTACTTTAGAACTGTGTTGCAGATGTTTATCTGCTAAGGACATACAAGCTGAGACAGTTGACTACCAAAGTTGACGTTACCCGCTCACAGTTCTGTGCATCTGCATCAACGAGAAGCAGCAAAGAGTTGCAAATAACTCAAGCATGCATAATGTGACAATATTATGACTTACAGTTGAGTTCTGGGATTTGATGTTTTCGCAATCTGTTGCCAGTGATTCGTCACTGCTTGCAGTTGCATCACATATTTTATACTTCGTTGACAGATACAATCGGATAAGTTTCAGCTTTGTCTTTACGTACAGTTCCTGAACAGTTCCAGCGGTCATTGGGCGCTGTGAGAAGTCCAACAGCTGACAATCGAAGTCATCAATCACACCTTTGGCACACCGACCATCAGGAAAAAATAAGTCTTTAGCCATTGACAAAAGGTCTGTAACAGTACTGTCACTTGGCACACGCAGATGTCTTGTTCCGCCGCCATTAGCTGTCTTGACCTGACGATATTTGCCGCTGGTGTAGTGAACCCATCCCAATTCAATTCGTCTTTCTGAACATTTGGCTTTAGCACATGTACGACCAGCTGTACTGGTATCTGCACATGATGCTGCTCTCAGTGCCTTGCGCTTTTCTATTTTCTCCCGCAATCTGCTCAAAATAGGCGACTGGGGCCTACACTCTATGCCATTTCCAGCTCGACTATTTAGCCATGCTATAGTTGCCACTCGATCTCCGTAGGCAGGTAGGTAAAATCGTAATTGTTCATCCGTCATGACAAGCACAACACTGCCATCAATCTGCAATGCACAAGATGGGATGCAATGGTAAAGGAAGACACAAAGAGTGAGTGAGTAAATTCTTAACGACACATCAGCACATTCTAGGCTATACAGTGTCATTCACGTTGTATGATCTTCACAAGGTGGACAGCAGACAACTTAAAATGACAGATGACAGGCTACAGAAACTAAGCACAACCCAGACAAAGAAAACAACGCAAAATACAGCAAAACTAAACTACCCTGGTTCGGTCGCCTCGTACGACCCTCGGCCAGGAAACGAGGTGGGCTTATTCTACAGCTCCCGAGCCCACACGGGGCAAGACACAGACACTCATACCCTCAGAGGCGTTTTAACAGCTCGAAACCACAGCATTTATTTCAAATACGGATGTAATTTGATTGCTGGTGAATTAGGCGTAAGTCGTAACAGCGTCCGTAATAGTAGTTGGCTTAGTGGAAGTGGGGTAGAGGGAGCGGTCTGTGGAGGGTGCGGAGTAGAGACCTACAGGCACGGTAATGGGGGACAACGGTAGTACCGCGGTAATCCACGGTAACGGGGACAACGCTATATACTTTACTGCAGTAGTGACAGAACGGGAATGGTAATGAGAAAAGACGCGACGGTAATATCCCCGCGGTAATGGAGATGGACTCAACTGGAATCTGAGTCTGTAAGATGGTTTTAGACTTACCTTTCTGTATGACCTCATGTCTCGCTGAACAGACTGCTTTATCTGCAGCTGCAACTGCAGCTGGACTGTACAATGACTAGGACTATTGCTGTTGTGTTTCATATTGTTTTTGTATTTTGTCTGTGTGTGTTTGTAATCGTAATGAAATGATATGACATTGTCTTGTGGCAAAAACTGTGATTATTACAAGTGCATCGGTAATGGGGTGGGGACGGGGACAGTACCACGGGAATGGGTTGGGGATGGGGACAGAAATTGTCCCCATGCAGCTCTCCAGTGTGCATGGAGTCCTCTCCCCAGTAACTGTAAATAATATTTCCTATGTATTTTGCGTTACGTTTCGCCCTTTTAGATTTCCGCCGATGTAGCAAATTTGAGTTGCGTAATTTCCGCCGTTCAAGCTTCATGCTTCTTGTTAGGTTTTGCCCCTGGTCCCCTGACTAGGGGTTATGGCGCTGGATCCCCATAGTGTGAAGAACCCTCAGACGCACCCCCGTTACACAGTTACGCTGACAAAACATCGTTCTTTACGTTTTCACACTCACTAGCAGGAGGTTCGCAGCTGATTAATCGGCTAGCAGTTACGCACTTTACCCACAGCCCGCTAAATGGGCGTAGATCGCACAGTCATGTCATGCACCTATAAGTCCTGACCTTGTCATTGGTCATTGATGACAACACATGTTCTGCTATCCCTCGGCCCTTCAGGAAGTTCATCAACTCGTCCGTTGTCACGTTCATACCGTCATACACTAGATAACAAATATAAAAGCAAAAAACAATTAAATGGCGTAAAAACAAACAATGCATAGAATATATAATAGAATATATAACCTGCTGACTCGCGCGCGTGCCCTAAGGAAATAAATAAGTAAATAGTTTTATAGTAGCATCTCGGACACCGGCATAAATTATTATCTCGGGGTGCGATATATTTTCTCGGACCCCGAGAAAATTATGTCTCATTATTATACTATGTCGGACCCCGAGATAATTTTCCCCTATTATGTCGGGGCCCGAGATATATCTCGTACCCCGAGATAGTTATGTCGGGGTCGGAAATATTATGTCGGGCCCCGAGATACTGGGGAAAATTTTTTCCCTATGTCCCTTCCGGGCTTCCGTACATTCAGAGCTCCGACGTCAAGCATATTGCAAAAGAACACGAAAGGCCAACGACGAGAGGCGACTTTGATTGAGTAAGTGCGAGCCATTTGATCCACAGTGTCCACGCCGAACTTCGTTCTGTTGTAGTGCATTATAATGTCTGGCTTGTGATGATCTTGTGCATCAACCGCCTTATCATGGTGCTCTGTGCTCAGTAGGATGACGTTACGATTTTTCTTTGGGCAGTATGACACCAATGTCAAAGTAACGGCCCGAGCTTTGACTCTTCCCAACCCCACTGTCGAGTTTTCAACCACTGTCAAGGACCTCG
>Ga0209681_1000217_pt1 | contig 14992 bp, 9 predicted proteins | sample WorMetLIZISLAND2_3_FD_187416 | JGI IMG/M metagenome (GOLD analysis project Ga0209681, IMG submission 187416) | Marine gutless worms symbiont microbial communities from Max Planck institute for Marine Microbiology, Germany - Olavius clavatus LIZARD... ... | reverse complement strand
CGAATGAGGTTGCCGGCCGGGGATTGTTTGATCCGCCCGCGGGTGCCGGGACGGCGGGGACGGGGAGGATTGCCGGCTTCGGCTGTGCTGAGGATGGTGTCGTAGCGGGTCCGCAAGCGCTCGACGTTGCCGGTGGGCAATACCTTGAGGTTCTGGGCCTCGCCGACCAGGGCATTGGCCTGGCACAACAGCGCGATCATATCGGTTGCCCACGGCTGGCTTGGGGACCTCTCAGCGATAGCGGTTAGCTCACGTAGATGATGGGCCTTGCAGAAGGCCTGCCAACATGAGTAGCGCTGGCAGGCTGACCCATGATCATGCATGAGTACGCCAGCGAACGGCGCCAACAAGCCGAACGCATCCGGGGCCTCGGCCCCACGTTTGGGATGAGGGCAGCAGGCCGTAAGCCGTTCGGTGCTGAGTACGTGTAGCCGGTACAGGTTGCCGTTCACGCGCCGGCCGGTTTCGTCGGCATGGGCCACTGGCGCGGCGACGAGTGCGCGGCGAATCGCGGTGACTGGCACCTCCGGGCGGGTGGCGGCCATCCGTACGGTGCGCTGGAGGGTGCCCGGTGAGGTCCCAAGGCCGGCCAGCTCATTGAACACCTCGGCGGTGCGCTGGTAGGGCAACAACTGATATTGGGTCATGTAGACCGCAAAGGCCGACCCGCCCGGTCCGTATTGCACCGGGGCCTCAATCCCTGCAGGAAACGTGCTGCGTTGCGCGCGCCCACAGGCACCGGTTCCGCCGACAATGCGGTACTCGATGACCTTACGCTGGATCACCACCTCGACCACTTGGCGTCGCTCCGCGAGCACTGTAGTGGCGATCCCGGTGCCGCAACGTCCGCAGGCGCAGGTCCCCGTCAACGGGATGATCCCGCACTGGTCGGGGTGATCGACCAGGGAGCGAGTGACACCGCGTCGGCCCGGTTGTCCACTTGGCTTACGCCCGCTGGGCTGGCGTTGCGAGTGTGGTGGCGGCTTCTTGAACGGTGAGTCCGAGGATAGCGGCCGGCTGGAGTTGTGGCTATCCTTGGCCAGGCGCGCTTTCAACTCCCGGATGCGCTCGCGCAGATGCGCAATGAGCGCCGTCTGCTCCGCAACCCGTTCACGCAGCCGCTTAAGCTTGTTGTCAGGATTTTCCGGAGAATGGGTTGGGGTGGGTTGTTCCAGCATGGGCATAAGATTACGTGTGTAGCCTGCTACTTGGCAAGAGGTCCTGAATAGTTACAATAGGGATTCGGTGGGATTAAGCAGGGATCATAAAAAATTCCGTCTTCGGAATTTTTCATGTCGCAAAGCGAAAATATTTCGCTTTGCCCCCGGCTTTCAGGCACTGACGTGCTTGAAAGCCGGGGGGGAAGCATCATCCCGACCCTACACGGGCACTTTGAATCTCTCGAGGTACCCAAGCTTCACCGATTTCTCAAGGCGCTCGGATCCGGTACCGGTGGCTGGAGTGGTGTCGCCCGGGAGTCGGCATCCGGCTCCGGACCGCCTGCCTTGGCAGTTCGATGCCCTACCTTCCGGCCTCGGATCCGCAGGAGGGCCTGGAGGGCGATACCCGGATTGGTGCCATCCATGCCACCGGCAAACGGATATTTGGTCATCAGGTGACGGTGATCGGTGAGGTACCCTTGAAGACAGTGGCATTGGCACTGGCCGGTGTCCGGCCCGTATCGGTCGAGGAGCCATGATGATCGAGGAGACTGGCCTAGTGGTCTCGGTGCAGGATGATCTGGCCGAGGTGGAGGGACAGCCCCGCAGCGCCTGCGGCGGGTGTGCTGTCGACGGCGCCTGCGGTACTTCGTTGCTGGCCCGCCACTTAGGTCCCAAACGGTTGTCGTTACAGGCCCATAATCCAATCGGGGCCAAACCCGGCGAGCGGGTCGTTATCGGGTTGCCGGAGAGTGCCTTGCTGGAGGCCTCGGTCCTCGCCTATCTGATGCCTTTGGCGGCACTGGTCGGCGGGGCGGTCGCGGGTGCCTTGATTGCCGGGCTTATAGCCCCGGTGTACACGGAGGTGCTGAGTGCCGTAACCGGGCTGGGTGGGCTCGCCGCCGCTTTGGCTTGGTTGGTGGGCTTCATCCGCGCCAGATCCTCGGATGGGCGTTACCGACCGCGCATTTTACACCGCCTTTCGGTCGGTCCGGGTGAGAGACTGCCTTTTTAGACAGTCTCTATCTGAATAAATCTTTCAAAAACATAGTGTTAATTTTATTAAGTCATCTGCTGCAAGATGTAGACACCTCTTAGATTTCCGATCCCCGAGTAGGAGACCACGGATGCCTCGCCTTATCCCAGACTCCGATTGTCTGCCCCATGCCCTCTACCGTGCCGAACAGGTACGCGAATTCGACCGGATTGCCATTGAGGATCAGGGTATCCCCGGCGCCGAGCTCATGGAGCGCGCGGGCCATGCCGCCTATAGGTTGCTGCGGCAACGTTGGCCACAGGCGCGGGATCTCTCCATCGTCTGCGGCATCGGCAACAATGGTGGCGATGGCTATGTAGTGGCCCGTTACGCCCTCAGCGAGGGCTTGGTGGTCCGGGTCTTCCGGCTCGGGGATCCACAACGACTGTCCGGAGATGCCTTGACCATGGCGACCCGGCTCCAGGAGGCGGGAGGACGTATCGAGCCCTTTCAGGGTTTACCCGGACCTACGGAGCTGATCGTCGATGCCATTCTGGGCACCGGTCTGGAACGGGAAGTGACCGGTGCCTGGGCCCAGGCGATCGACGCTATCAATGCCCACCCGGCCCAAGTGTTTGCCATCGACATCCCGTCCGGTCTGCACTCGGATCTGGGGCGGATAATGGGTACGGCGGTGCGGGCCCAGGCCACCATCAGCTTCATCGGGCTCAAGCAAGGCCTCTTCACCGGCTTCGGGCCTGATTGTTGTGGGGCGATCCACTTCGATGCCCTCCAGGTCCCGGCCACGGTCTATGCCCGGCAGATCCTCTCCGCCTGCCGGCTCGACTGGGCCAAATACCGGGGGCTCCTCCCACGCCGGCCCCGATCCGCTAATAAAGGCCACTTCGGCCATGTGCTGGTGGTCGGAGGGGCACCCGGCTACTCGGGGGCGGCACGGCTAGCAGGCGAGGGTGCCCTGCGCGCCGGTTCCGGCCTGGTCACCATCGCCACCCACCCCGGGCACGCCGCCTATCTCAATCTGACCCGGCTCGAACTCATGTGTCCGGGGGTTGCCGGGCCGAAGCAGCTGGAGCCCATGCTCGAAAAGGCCAAGGTCATCGCCATCGGACCCGGACTTGGTCAGGGCCCCTGGGGCAAGGGTCTGCTGGATCGGGTCTTGGCCACGCGACTTCCCCTGGTGGTGGACGCGGATGCCCTCAACCTTTTGGCCGTCGCCCCCCTGTTCCGAGACAACTGGATACTTACGCCCCATCCGGGCGAGGCCGCGCGTCTGCTCGGCACCGAGCCGAGTACGATCCAGGCCGATCGTTTCGGCAGTATCCGCCGCCTGCAAGACCGTTTCGGCGGTGTCGTAGTCCTGAAAGGTGCTGGGACCCTGGTGCTGGGCGGTTCCCACAAACCGCCTGGTGTCTGCAACGGCGGTAATCCGGGGATGGCAACCGCCGGGACCGGCGATGTGTTGACCGGCCTGATCGCTGCTTTGCTCGCCCAAGGCCTGGACCCCGAAGACGCCGCCCGCGCCGGTGTCTGCCTGCATGCCACTGCCGGCGATGCGGCGGCCGCGGACGGTGAGCGGGGACTGTTGGCCGGCGATCTGTTGGCGCAGATCCGGAGCCTGATCAACCCAACCGAGGGATCGGAAAATACCTGATGGCAGAAGACCGGTGCGGATTCACGCATCATTTTCAGGGAATCTCGAGGGGACCTTGAGAAATTCCTTCTTTGGAATGTTTCAAGTCTTGATGCGAAAACATTTCACTTGGCTCCCATTCTTCGAGCACTGACGTGCTTGCAGAATGGATGGGTGTCTCGGCCCGGTACGGACACCTGTTCAAAATGTGCTTATCACTTGGTCGCCCCGATGAGTAAGGGTCCGATGGAGGAGTTTCTGCGCCAAGCGGTGGATCGAGGGGCGCTGCGGGCGGTGGATTTCCATTTCGCGCGTCGGCTGGAGCATCTGGCCGGTGGCGATGCTCCGGAGCTGCTGTTGGCTGCGGCCCTGGCCAGTCACCGGGTGGGGGAGGGGGATGTTTGCCTGGACCTGCACCACTGTCGGGATCTGCCCCTGATCGGTGACGTCGGAGTCGCGGATGGGCCGCGGATACCCACCGCGGAGACTTGGTGCGAGGCCCTGCGTGCTTGCGACCCGGTCGGCGGCCCCGGCGAGCGCGCGCCATTGATCCTGGACTGGCACGGCCGGTTGTATTTGGGGCGCTACTGGTGGTTCGAGCAGCAGGTGGCGGCGGCTCTGCTCGCCCGCGTCCGGTCCCCCGCTCCGGCGGTAGACCGCGGTCGGTTGCGGACGGGGCTGGGGCGGCTGTTCCCCGGCGATCATGGCGTCGACTGGCAGCGGGTGGCCGCCACGGTGGCCGTGCTGCGCCGAGTGTGCCTGATCTCCGGTGGGCCGGGCTCAGGCAAGACCCATACCGTGACCTCGATTCTGGCCCTGCTGTTGGAGCAGGCGGCGGATGCCCCCCTGCGCATGGCCCTGGCCGCCCCTACCGGCAAGGCGGTGGCTCGGCTGGCGGAGTCTCTGGGTGCCGCCAAAGCGGACCTGCCCTTCCCGGACCCGATCGTGGAGCGCATCCCCGAGACCGCCGTTACTCTGCATCGACTACTCGGCTATCGGCCCGAACGCGCCACCCCCCGCCACGGTCCGGACCGGCCCCTAGACCTGGATGTCTTGGTCGTGGACGAGACTTCCATGGTGGATCTACCCTTGATGGCCCGCCTATTGGCCGCGCTGCCGGACTGCGCCCGTCTGATCCTGCTAGGAGATAAGGATCAGCTGGCCTCGGTGGAGGCGGGTCAGGTGCTCGGGGACCTCTGTGGGCGGGGGTGGGTATCGGGCTATTCGTCGGAGCTGTGCGCGGAGATCGCGGCGGTTTCCGGTGACCGGCTGGAGCCCGCCGCTAGGCCCGGTCCCGAATTGGGAGACCGGGTCGTCGAGCTGCGCACTAGCTGGCGCTTCGGTCGGGACAGTGGCATCGGTGCTTTGGCTCGGGCCGTGAATCGGGGAGATGCGGATACGGGCCTGGGGATTCTGGCCGACGACCGCTATCCGGATGTGGGGCTGGAGGCGCCGCGGGCACGGGGCTTGGCCGAGCGGATCGCGCCGCGATTGGTGCCCATCTGGCAACGGTTATTGGCGGCCCCGGACCCCCGAGCGGCACTGGCGGCACTAGGTTGGATCCGGGTCCTGTGCGCCCTGCGTTCGGGGCCACAGGGGGTCGAGCGTATGAACGAACACTTGGCGCATGCCCTGGAGGCCATGGGTCTGATTCGGCGGGATGGCGAGCTCTACGCCGGTCGGCCGGTCATGCTCACCGCCAACGACCATGCCCTGGGGCTCTATAATGGAGACTTGGGCTTGGTCCTGGCCGATCCCTGGAGCGACGGCGCCTTACGGGTATTTTTCCCCACGGTCGAGGGGGTCCGGCGCGTCTTGCCGTCACGACTGCCACCCCATGAGACCGTCTATGCCATGACAGTCCACAAGAGCCAGGGCTCCGAGTTCGACGAGGTGCTGCTGGTACTGCCCGAGACCGAGAGCCGGGTGCTCACCCGGGAGCTGCTCTATACGGGCATCACCCGCGCCCGACAGCGGGTGCGGATCTTCGCCACCGAGGAGCGATTGCGCGCAACCATTGTCCGTCCAGTAGTCCGTTCTAGCGGGCTTTATGATGCCCTGTGGAGGGGCGGATAAGGGTACCTCGAGGTGCCCTTTATTCTTCACTTGATGGCCAATTGCGAAAACACTCCGTATCGAGCGCCACCGAATTTTCAAGGGCATCCTTCCGCGGCTTCTTTCCGTGAGAGTCCCTAGCACCAAGTTCCAACAGATATTGCGAATTCATAGCCTTTTCCGGCCTACATGTTATCGGTATGGGAGCCGGCAGTATCAATCAAAACTTGCCGCTAGGCCTTTGTCCTGAAAGGAAAAACTCTAGGATGGATTCTCGTTGTCATTATAGGTAAACTGCGAGGATTTTAAACAACTTGCGTTGAAATGCGCGATATCACCTATAAAGAACGAGAACACCAGAGGAGCCACAGGTTTTGGATATCACCGCGAGAGCTACCGAAGAAACCCTCCCCCAACCCGTTCCCTCCTATTTGGAGCGCTATTACTGGTGGGCCTATGTGCATCCGAATGCGGTGCGCATATTCGAACGCCAGTGGCTCGTCAACCTCATCCTGTGGGGCAATTTCGAGCGCTTGCGAGATTTCGCCCTGGAAGCTTTGGGTAATCCGATTGGCGGTCGCACGCTTCAAGTGGCCTGCGTTTACGGGGATCTTACGCAACGCTTGGTGGATCGCATGGATGGCGATGCCCGCTTGGATGTGGTGGATATTCTGCCCGTTCAGCTCGAGAATCTGGCACGCAAGCTGGGCCCGATGCCTGCAACGACCCTCATCCTCAGCGACTCGGCGGAGCTTGAGGCACCGGATGACCATTACGATCAGGTGTTGGTCTTTTTTCTCCTCCACGAGCAGCCGTTGGAGACGCGCAAGCGGACTTTGGCGGAGGCCTTGCGGGTGACCAAGCCGGGTGGGCGAGTCCTGCTGGTGGACTACCACCGTCCCCATTTGGCGAATCCCCTGCGCCTGATCATGGCCCCGGTGCTGCGGTTGCTCGAGCCCTTTGCGCTTGATCTCTGGCGCGACGAGATTGCGACTTGGCTGCCGGAGGATTTCCCGGGTCTGGAGCTGGAGAAGCGGACCTTCTTCGGAGGGCTGTATCAAATGACGGAGGTCCGGCGGACTGCGGATGTCTGATGGGGATACCCACACCACAACGAGAAATTCCACTCCGATCCGAACCCCCTGGGGGACCTCGCGAACGGCCGACGGTTGCTTAGGTGGTTGTTTTGCATGGCCCAACGGCCACTCCTTTCGAATCCCATTCCATACCGCATTACCCTATTGAGGAACTCGACATGACCCGAGATGAACAGATCAAGGCCCTCGAAAAAGACTGGTCCGAGAACTCCCGCTGGACCGATGTCGTGCGCGGATATTCCGCCGCGGATGTAGTCCGCCTCCGCGGCTCCGTCCAACCCGAGTATACCTATGCCCGACGTGGGGCCGAAAAGCTGTGGGACCTAGTCCGCGGAAGTGCCAAGAAGGGTTATGTGAACTGCATGGGAGCCATCACAGCCGGTCAGGCCATGCAGCAGGCCAAGGCCGGTATCGAGGCCATCTATCTGTCCGGGTGGCAGGTAGCAGCCGACGGTAACACCTCCGAGACCATGTATCCGGACCAGTCCCTGTATGCCTACGACTCGGTGCCCACCATGGTGCGGCGCATCAACAATGCCTTCAAACGGGCGGATGAGATCCAATGGTCGCGTGCCATCGAGCCCGGCAACACGGACTACGTGGATTATTTTCTGCCCATCGTGGCGGACGCGGAGGCCGGATTCGGAGGGGTGCTCAATGCTTTCGAGCTGATGAAGAACATGATCGCCGCCGGTGCCGCCGGGGTGCATTATGAAGATCAGCTTGCCGCGGTGAAAAAGTGCGGTCACATGGGTGGAAAGGTGCTGGTCCCTACCCGGGAGGCGGTGGAGAAGCTGATCGCCGCGCGTTTGGCCGCGGATGTCTGTAGCGTGCCGACCTTGGTGCTGGCCCGTACCGACTCCGAGGCGGCCAACCTATTGACCAACGACGTGGACGATAACGACAAGCCCTTCCTCACCGGCGAGCGGACCAGCGAAGGCTTTTATCGGGTCCGTAACGGGCTGGAGCAGGCCATCAGCCGTGGTGTGGCTTACGCCCCCTATGCGGATCTGGTGTGGTGCGAGACCGGCACCCCGGACCTCGGCTTCGCCCGCGAGTTCGCCACCGCGGTGTTGGAGAAGAACCCCAATAAGCTCTTGGCCTACAACTGTTCGCCATCCTTCAACTGGAAGAAGAATCTGGACGACGCGACCATCGCCAAGTTCCAGAATGCACTCTCCGACATGGGCTACAAGTACCAGTTCATCACCCTCGCCGGTATCCACAACATGTGGTTCAGCATGTTCGATTTATCCTACGACTATGCCCGCGGCGAGGGCATGAAGCACTATGTCGAGAAGGTCCAGGAGCCGGAGTTCGCCGCCCGCGATCGCGGTTACACCTTCGTCTCTCACCAGCAGGAAGTGGGCGCGGGTTACTTCGACGATGTCACTACCACCATCCAGGGTGGCACCTCCTCGGTCACGGCCCTGACCGGCTCTACGGAGGAGGAGCAGTTTTGATCGCGTGTAAGAGGCTTTTTTGTCCCGCCAGCTTTCAAGCATGCAAGTGCTTGCAAGACCGGAGCATCGCCATTGTTCGCGAAACCCGAAATGGGGTCCGTCCGATTTCGGGTGCGAAAAATTAGGCGACGGCCATGGCCTTCGGCGGCCCGCGTTCGTCCTGCGTCCGTCCCGGCGCGCACTCCGCTCGTCGCTTACGCTCCCTCGCTTTCCTGGGCTCCTCCTCTGCTGGATTACCGGCTCGTTTCCGAGCCGGTTTGCCTTAAGAACAGTTCCCACTCGCCATAATGATCATGCAGAACCTAATGGCTCTCTTGCATTTGGTGTGGGTAGCGCCATGTTTCCCATCGCGTAGGGTAGCCCGCTCCAAGCCTACTCTGTGCCCTTCTTTTCGCCTGTAGGCTCGGACCCGTTGCCAAGCCAAACGTCAGGGGTTTTCATCATGGACCCGTTGTCGTTGTTTACCCTTGCGCCCGGCCTTCCGGCTCCCTGGGAGGTCGTCGACGTGGCCTTCGATCCCCAATCGGGCCGGATCGATTTCCACCGCATGCAAGAGAGCCAACCTAATAGACAGCTCAATGACCTTCAAAACCGCCGATCTCTATGACGACTATGGTGACCGGGTCCGGGTCTGTGATCCCATCTTCCGGGATTTCGGTGGTCACGCCCGTTTTTTTGGCCCCATCGCCACGGTCAAGTGTTTCGAGGACAACTCTTTGGTCAAGGCCGTGCTGGGCGAGCCGGGCGAGGGTCGGGTACTGGTGGTGGATGCCGGCGGCTCCCGGCGTTGCGCGATGCTGGGCGATCTGATCGCAGCGAGCGCCGTCGAGAATGGCTGGTGCGGGGTGCTGCTGTTCGGCTGTGTGCGGGATGCGGCCGAGATTGCCAGTATGGCCCTGGGTGTGAAGGCGCTGACCACCAATCCGCGCAAGAGCGAGAAGCGTGGGGAAGGACAGCGGGGTATCCCGGTAAGCTTTGCCGGTGTCTGCTTCCGGCCGGGCGATCACATCTATTGCGACGAGGACGGCATCCTGGTCGCTGAGGACGCACTCATCCATACGGAGAATTGAGGGCACATTGATTCATGGCTTGGGTGCTGGCTAAGCGGATCGCCACGGCAATCCGTTCCGGATTCGAGCGTCATTACCGGCACTTCCGGGAGACGACCGCTGGGGTGCGGCAGCGATTCGAAAACGCGGATTGGATGTCGGTGCAGGAGGCCGCCCGCGAGCGCATCGGTTACTACGATCGGCATGTCCGCGCGACCATCGTGGAATTGCGCTCCGAGTTCGCAATTCGAGACCTCGATGAGCACCTGTGGCGGCGGGTCAAGGTCGAGTATCTACGTCTGCTGCCCGCGCATCACCAACCGGAGCTAGCAGAGACCTACTATAACTCGGTCTTCTGCCATCTGTTCCACCGCGCCTACTACAATAACGAGTTCATCTTCGTTTGGCCGGCGATATCCACCGAGCATCTGGAGTCGGAGACCCCCAGCTTCCGCTGCTACTACCCGATCCGGGATGGCTTTGCACAAGTCGTCTACGAGATTTTGACCAGCTTCGGATTCCGTTTGCCCTTCCGTGATATCCGGGTCGATCTGCGCCATCTTCTCCGTGCGATCCGGACCCGGCTCCCGAGCGCCCGGGACAGACGCGAGAATTTCCAGCTCGCGGTCCTCAGCCAAGTCTTTTATCGTAACAAGGGCGCCTACATCATCGGCAAGACCATCAATGGCGCCGACCAGATTCCCTTCGTCATTCCGGTATTGAATGATGAGGCCAGTGGTCTCCATGTCGATACCCTGCTCACGGGGGGCGACGAGATTTCGGCCATCTTCAGCTTTTCGCGCGCCTACTTCCTGGTGGATACCGATGTGCCGGCCGCAGTGGTCGAGTTCCTCCGTCCGCTGATGCCCCACAAGGGCAAGGCGGAACTCTACACGGCCATCGGCCTACACAAGTTCGGGAAGGCCGAGTTCTATCGTTCGTTCCTCAAGCACCTGCGCTATTCCAGCGATGAGCTGGTGGTGGCACCGGGCATCCGCGGCATGGTGATGTGCGTCTTTACCCTGGCCTCCTTTCCCTATGTGTTCAAGGTCATCAAGGATCACTTCCCGCCACCCAAGGCAACAACCCGAGATGCGGTCAAGCGGAAGTACCAGTTGGTCAAGCTGCACGATCGCGTCGGGCGGATGGCGGATTCTTGGGAATATTCCGATGTTGCCTTCCCCCGACAGAGGTTCTCCGATGCCTTGCTAGCACAGCTCCGGGAGGCGGCGGCGAGTAGCCTGTCGATCGAAGGCGATCAGGTGGTGATCAAGCATCTGTACATCGAACGCCGTATGCGTCCCCTGAATCTCTATTTGGAAACGGCGAACGCGGAGCAGCTGGAGTATGCGATTCGGGAGTACGGCGATGCCATCAAGCAGCTGGCCGCCGTGAATATTTTCCCGGGCGACTTGCTGTTCAAGAACTTCGGTGTTACTCGCCAAGGCCGGGTGGTCTTTTACGATTATGACGAAATCGGCTACTTGACCGACTGTAACTTCCGGGAGATCCCGGAGGCACCCTTCCCGGAGCTGGAGCTGGCGGACGAGCCCTGGTATACGGTGGAGCCAGGGGATGTGTTTCCGGAGGAGTTTGCGGCTTTTTTGCTGACGGATTCCCATATCCGTGCCTGTTTCCTGGCACACCATGGGGAGCTTTTGGACCCGGCTTGGTGGCGCGGTCGGCAGGAGACTATCCGTAAGAGGTATTTGGAGGATGTGTTCGCTTATCCGGCAGAACGGCGTTTTCCGCATGCCTAGCCCGTCTAGGCGGGCTAGCGCCGCCGTGGGATACGTGAGCTCCTATCCTCGGATGGGCAACAGTGCGAGAAGCCGGAGACCTTATCGGCGGCGAGCTGAAAACGGCAACAGCGATCCAAGTATTCGCGGGTGCTCTTGGGCATCGGAACCCGGGCACGGGCGATGTCCCGGATCAGGGCTACGCCCTCGCAGATAAGTGCTGCGGCCCGATCGGCATATCGAAGCCGTTTCTCCGGGGCGTTCGGCGGTAGCTCCGGCTCAATCCGGCAGAGCCGTTCACCGGCGACAATGAAGGTTGGCCAAACCTCGAAGATCACCGAGTCCGTGCGTAGTGTCTCGCATTTGGCCTTGGCCGCCTCGGCCAGCTCCCGGATCCGTTGCTCGATGCCAGGAAAGATGGTTTCATCTGCTAGCGTATCCACCATGCTATCGGCAATCCGGTCGATTGCGCGCATGGTTTGTGCAATCTTCAGATAGCGGCTCTCGTAGAAGCCTTCGACCGGGACGGAGAAGGCCTTGAGCGGCTCTCCCCAGAGCTCGTCCAAACCCTCGTCACCGCTGCGGTGGCGAACCATGCGTCCGAGCTCCATGGCTTCCAGCAAGCATTTTCCGCACTGATCGAGCAGGGCATCGTCCGGGACGATTTCCACTCCGACCTCCTGTAGCTCCACGACCTTGGTGAAGATGTCTGCGGCCCGGTTGAACAGCGCCCCGGCCAACATGGCGCCCGCGACCCGCTTACGTTCCGGGTTCGTCTCCCGTTCATAGGCTCGGCGGGCCTCGTCGAGGCGGATACCGGGGATATTGAGACCGTGCTCCACGTGGTTGAACAGTCGCCGTGTCAGGGCTTGGATCAGCTGCTTTTTGGCCTCCAGATTATCCACCGGCGGCTCGTAGTACTTGATCCAGTAGCCGTCGTAATAGACGTAGGGTCTGCTGCCTATATCCCGGCGGGTACCGTTGGCGATTTGTTTCAACATGGGGGCATACTCACATCCGGTTTATGGACATGGATAAGGTCTCACGACAGGCACCCAGCTCGCCGGGGTTGATTATACCTGTTGCACATGAATATTCTGCCGCGATGCCGGTCTTTCGTACCCGAGCAGCGTTGCGACTCGTCGCCATAGGGAGCCGGCTATTCCTCCTCATCGCGTTTTGCTCTCAGGCGCTACTCGCTTACCAAGATATTCATGTGCAACGGATAGAGTAAATTTTAGGACACCCTGAGAAACTCGAGATACCTGTGCCGCACAAGGACGTGCTGCCATTTTCAATCGGATAGCTGATTGAAAATGGATTGAAATCAAAACCTCATTTCGATTTTGCGTCTTGAAAAATTCCAAAGACGGGATTTTTCAAGGTCCTCTCCAGGGAAGGCGAATCAGTCCTCCGCTCGCTTGAAGGCATCCTGAAGCTCTTTTTGGAGACTTGCCGGCACCGCCTCATAGTGGCTGAGCTCGATGCTGTAGGTGCCTTCACCGCCGGTCATGGATTTGAGCCGCGACTCGTAGCCTTCCAGCTCCGCCAGGGGGACCTCACCGTCGATAGCGATGCGGCCGAGACTCTTGGCCTCGCTGCCGCTGATGCGTCCGCGGCGGCCCGAAAGGTCCCCCGCCAAGTCACCCATGGCGCTGTCTTGGGCCACGATGCGGATCTTGACGATCGGCTCGAGAATCACCGGCTTGGCTTGGTCCACGGCGTTCTGAAAGGCCTTTTTGCCGGCAGTGATGAAGGCGATTTCCTTGGAGTCCACCGGGTGATATTTCCCATCATAGACGGTGACGCGGATATCCTGCATCGGGTAGCCGGCCACGGCGCCTTCTTGCAATACTTGGCGCACACCCTTTTCCACGGAAGGGATGAACTGGTTGGGTATGACTCCGCCGACCACGGCATCCACGAACTCGAAGTCTTGCCCCCGTTCCAGGGGTTCGATGCGCAGATAGACCTCGCCGAATTGACCGGCACCGCCGGTCTGCTTTTTATGTCGGTGGTGACCTTCGGCGGGGGCGATGATAGTCTCCCGATAGGCGATGCTCGGCGGTTTGGTCTCTACTTCGACATGGAATTGCTCCACCAAGCGCCGTAGTACCACCCTCAGATGCAGCTCGCCGAGCCCGCGGATGACGGTCTCGTTGGCGGCGGCATTGTGTTCTATGCGAAAGCAGGGGTCCTCTGCCTCCAGCTTGTGTAGGGCATCGGTGAGCTTCTGTTCGTCGCCGTGTTTGGTGGGGCTGATGGCCAACCCGAACAAGGGGACCGGACACGCGATCGGTTGCACGTGGTAATGATCCGTGTCGTGGGAAGCGTGGAGCACCGCATCGCAGTGGATATCCTCTACCCGCGCCACCGCTAGTATGTCGCCGGGTACTCCCGAGTCTACTTCGATCTGCTCGTTGCCGTGCAGGCGGAACAGGTGATTGACTTTGAACGCCTTGCGGGCGTTACCGATGAAGAGCTGGGTATTGCCAGTCACCCGACCTTGATGGATGCGAAAGATGCCGAGCTTGCCGCGGAAGGGGTCGTTGATGACTTTGAAGACATGGGCCAAGGTCGATTGCTCGGGGTCCGGGAGGATGGTGATGGGCTCCTTATCGGTACCTTCTGCATCCGATATGTAAGGGGGGAGATTGCCTTCGGACGGATTGGGTGCCAACTGCGTCAGGATGGTGAGTAGCTCCGGGATGCCGGTACCTGTCTGGGCCGAGACGAAGCAGATCGGGATCAGGTGGGCCTCGCGCAGGGCCTTCTCGAAGGGGGCGTGTAAGTGCTCCGGTGCCAGCTCCTCGCCCTGCTCCAGGTAGAGCTCCATGAGTGCCTCGTCCACCTCAACCACTTGGTCGATGAGTTGGTTGTGGGCTACCTCGACGGAGGAGAAGTCCGTAGTTTCGGTACCGGGTTGGGAGAAGCAATCGATCACCCGTTTACCGCCATCCGCCGGTAGGTTGATGGGTAGGCACTCGGTGCCGAAGGCGTCTTGGATCCGGGCGGTCAGGTCTTCCAGGTCGACACCCTGGGCATCGATTTTGTTGATGATGATCATGCGGCACAGGTTACGATGCTCGGCCGCTTTCCACATGCGTTGGGTAATGGGCTCGATCCCGGTCTGAGCGTTGATCACGATGGCGGCGGTCTCCATCGCGGGTAGCACGGAGATGCTGCGGCCGAGGAAGTCGGGAAGCCCGGGGGTATCGATCAGATTGACGTGCTTACTGTCGGCATCGAAGCTGGTGATGCCGACGTCGAGGGAGTGCAGGTGCTCTTTCTCCAGGGTATCGAAGTCGCAGACGGTGGTGCCTTTCTCGATGCTGCCCGGTTCAGAGATGACGCCGGTAGCGGCGAGTAGGGCTTCTACCAGGGTGGTTTTGCCGGTGTTGGAATGACCGGCCAGGGCGATGTTGCGGATGTCCTCGGTCGTGTAATCAGGCATCGAATGCACCTTCTTCGGGGGGCTGGCGGGTTGAGAGCACGCGGTGTGGGGCCGCGCATCCGGGGTCGCTTCAGGGGGCTTTGAAAAATTTGGCTCTCTTGCGTTTGGTGTGGGTAGCGGGCCATAGCGATCTGACTCAGGTCGTGATGGGAAGCCCCGACTGGACGACGAACGGAGAAGTCGGCAGCCGGGTCAACTTACCCGCCACAAGGTAGAGGATAGTAATCAGGTGCCTGGTGGTCCCGTAGCCGCGGGCCCTGACTTTGGCGGCCTGGATGAGCGAAGTGACCGCCTCGACACGGCCGTTGGAGCCTGGAATCGAACGCATCGGGAGGCTTGGCCAATGCT
>Ga0209681_1000216_pt1 | contig 15036 bp, 7 predicted proteins | sample WorMetLIZISLAND2_3_FD_187416 | JGI IMG/M metagenome (GOLD analysis project Ga0209681, IMG submission 187416) | Marine gutless worms symbiont microbial communities from Max Planck institute for Marine Microbiology, Germany - Olavius clavatus LIZARD... ... | reverse complement strand
GTATAGAAACATTCGTTAGAACTGAAGCAGAACTAATGCAATATTGCAATGAATGTTACACATTAAAACTGGTACACAACTGATTTCAAAAATAATTTTATCAGAGAGTAAAATTAGACACTTCACCTCAAACAGGTTGTGAACAGGAGAACACAGAGAATGTAATGAAATGTGCAAATCTCATTCTTTGGTTAGTTTGTTATTACAACATACAAAGTCACTACTGTCTGTTTTCCGAGGACGCCTCGGGGTTCACCTCTTCAGGCACTCCTTACCATGACTTTTTATCGTAACTTTTGTAGTGCCTGTGCACAGTGACATTTTTTACCACTTACTTACTTACTTACACGCTTATAATTAAAGTATGCTGACAACGAAAATATAACACAAAAATATAAACCTGGAAGCAGGCCTTGTACTTGAATCTGCCCGTCGGCTCCGTGGATAATACGCAGATTCTGAACAGCTCCAGTAGTGACTATATCAAACCATCAACATTCAACAACAAACAACATGCTCAAAACACCTTGGTGAGTGTGAATAGTTTTGGCTGTTCCGTAAGAACACTTGGAATAAGGATGACTGGAGACTGAATATATGGGCAACAGGCTAATCCAGGTTTACCTGGAAATGGCCATCAAAATGGCACGTGTCACAACATGACAACAAGACACAACACAAAATGATCAGCAACATCAGAAGTCATGCTCCTGCTCTAGCAACGTCAATACCCAGGAAAAGGTTAGGACCATGAACGTCATCTGCATAGTGCTTCGGCTGAATTAAACACAATAAATTCTTTATTAAACACTAACAGACACACCGCTGTTTAATAAATGCACGGCAAAAGCAAAATCAATTATGGTATAAAGCTAAAAAAGCTAAAAACAGTCCTTGTATAATATACATACAGCAGATAGAATTACACTCATGAGTACCAGTAGTTTTGGAGGGGAGCTCACTGTTGGGTGAGGTAAGGTGTGCTATGGTAGTACCAGTATCAAGTATGAATATATTAATGGGCAACTATTGTAACAGTGGGAAAGACTTTACCTGCAGTACTCTGAGCTGCAGGAGAATCAGCCACTGAACTCGAACCTTTCACACACATAAACATTTGACCATTTAAATTATTGTTATGTTATTACTATAAATGGTAAAAGCTTGCCACTCACTACACATTCATAGCAATGATAAAACAGTCAGAAATTTAAAACAGCAAATAGCGCTTTGTTGGTACTACAAGTGAATGTTGGCAATTTTTGACTGCCCCCTAAAATGCGTAAGACCTAACATAAGATCTAGGAAACTTACAATCACTAACATGCTTTTTTCATTTAAAAAATGGTCAAATTTACTGCTGGATAATATGTACAAATTTTGGTGTGTGAGGTTATTTCACCAATGTAGTGACATAGGACAGCTTTTGTGTGAACTGGTTAAAGTGTTACACTGGAAATTTGTTATTCTTCCCACTAATTCTGCATATCGTCCGTAATTCCTTAACAGTGCAAGTATTACTATGTTATGTACACGTAGAATGCAGAAATTCGGTCTAACACAAAACCGCAAATCATCAAATTCAAGCAGATACATACTTGATACAAATCAATCATAAATACCAGCTGAACTTGGCTGCAGACCCACACTACTGACTCTGGAGCTGATTGCAGTCATAGGCAAACCAATCGGTGTTGAAGACCCAGACGACTGTAACACAGCAAGCAGCAATGACCGAAGTTAACATCGTAAGTGTTATGCCCAAAATCCATCGGACATGTTTCCCATAACTTCCCCATAGATGGGGAAGTTGCCAACTTGTTGCGAACTATCGTGACATGTCAAGATGTCGTTAACAAGTTCACAACAAGTCACTGTAATGGAATTTGGGAAATGACACAATACAACAGACTTTTGCCCGTGCCAGCTTGTTATGGATTTGTTATGGGGAAACTCATGCAATGGATTTTGGGTAAACTTGCTATGGGGAAGTTGCTAACTTGTTGCAGACTTGCTATGGGGAAGTTGCCAACATCTTACAGACTGACTATGGACTTGTCTTCTATGACGCGGACTTGTTACGGACTTGTTAGCGACACAATGGGGAAGTTGCCAACTTGTTACGGACTGGCTACGGAGAAACTGGTGTTATGGAATTTGGCCATGACTTGACAGGTATGTATGCATGTTGTGAGAGTGGTGTAGGATTGAGTTGGGTTGTAAGTGACATTAATGGAGAATATGCCGAGGTTTCATAACAGTGATTCATAAAAAGAGGGACATGTTTGCCCAAGTGACCTATCGGGTCTGGTGGGATGCAACATCATCAAACTGTTATTGTATTTATTCACTTGTTTAATTTTTAATTTTATTCGTACTGTTTATTTTATTTACTTCATTTATTATAATTATATTCTTCTGTTTCATTTATTATTATTTTATTTATTTATCTATTAGTACAGTGGTATTTTGTGAAATCCGAGATCATTATTTTATTGCCAACTCCACAAATATTGAGCGTAAATCCACCGATTTCAGCAACTGCATGACAGATTTGATCCACTGCATACAGTACACATGTACATTCTAGGGATGTACCGGATATCCGGATCTGGTTGGCCAGATATCTGGCCATTTTTTTCAAATCCGGTTCCGGCCAAAATGGTACCAGGTACCGGATATCTCAGCCGGATAATGCTCGGTCCTTTTTGACAGTTAGTTCACCTTCATAGTGTCGATCTCTTCAGCACTGCCGGACGAGTCATTACTGAACATCGAGCACGACTGCTCCCTGATAATGCAGAAAGGCTAATCTTTTGAAGTAGGCCTACAATGCTAGCCTGATAAGTCGGAATAAGGCGTAATGCAACTGCATACAAGACTATAGAATGGATTGAACATTTTTAGTTGTATTTCTGATTTTTGATTCATATTGAATTACTGTTAATAGTGACGGTTTCACCGAATTACAGATATAAAGAGTTCCGGTTCTGGCTGGACAGCTCGTTTGATATCTGGCGCTTTCTGGTTCCAGCCGGATTTTAAAAATTGCCATCCGGTACATCCCTAGTACATTTATACTTGTTGTACAGGGAACTCATTCAACCCACGACAAAAACAAAGCAAAAATTCACAAAATGTGTTTATGCAACGCAAATAACACGCAATTCATTCGCAATGGATGCAAGTAGAGAAATGACATCGACTGACTGAAGGCTGGACTAGACGGATGCGAGAAAGGAGACTTGATGGTGTAGTTGCTGCCGCTGATGTAACCACTTTACCCTGCAAGTCCAACAGACGTTTCTGTGCCATTGCAGCTTTCTGTTGCTTCAGATCATCTTCCAGCCGATTCGCGAGCTCACTGCCAGCTGAACTCACCGGTGTCGGTACAGACGGTGTTGCAGCATCTTGCTGTGGCTTCAACGTCAGTTTCTCCTGGGCAGCTGCCGCAGCCTTCTGTTTCTCGGCCCTGTCAGCATGACAACAGTGTAATTTACGTTTTCATTTATAATACGCCATGCCGACTTGACCACGGAGGGCATTGCATGCAGCAGTCCCTTGAGTGAGCTGAGCTATGTGACCGAATATAAGTTAAAGGTTAAAGCTCCTATATAGCTGTTAACTGAACCCCATCTCACAGCTATGGTGTGTCATTTGCCATATGGTACCACACAGTGTTAGTGCCACCCGACATAAGCGAACACACCCCGCTATAACCCCACACAGACAAGCTGGAAGGCTCACTTATACTATACCATACTAACTTATGGGTGGCCTTTTGTCCGAGACCAAAGTGTAGAAATAAGTTTGGAGCAGACTGCATGTTTTTAAAAATGTTAGCAAAATGATGACAAAACGAATACACTGTACACAATTTAACACAGTTATTTCTATTCCTATAAACATAACAGCAAATTTCAGTAACCTGATAACTACATAAAATAGCGAACAATTCTTGAATCAAAAACACTGAGAAGACAAATACTGATAACTACTTCTCAGTGAAAGACTTGATCTGCCACAACTCGAGCTGTTCTTCTGGCAGCCAGACTTCAGTCACCGTCGGCTCTTTCAGTTTTGGAGACTCGGCACGACGTCGCTCGCGAAGTCCACTTCTGTGTGGTGTGTAATTCTCTACAAGTCAACAGCATTAATTGCACTACAGCTCCCTATGTTTAACCAACCACGGATGTAACGTAGTTTGAATCCGAATGTTGTTGGATTCTGTTGATTTTATACAGATCCGAAATCCGTTGGATGTTAAGACTCATTTATGTCGGATCTGAATTCAAGTTTGTTTTGGTCCAATTCAGTGAATATAACATGCACTTGCTGTATAGTATATGGATATAAACTAACAGCTATTCAATGCATGTTTATTTTTTGAGTTAATTAATTAACAGCATTAAGAATTAAACAAAAAGATAAAAAAAATACATCTTTCCATCATGTGCCTTGCTATTTAAGTATTCAGGTTAACTATCTCTTATCGTGTGACAAGTCCACAACCACATCCGAATGGATCTAATCTATAAAAGCGGATTTCAGCTGCCTCTGTCAGATGCTTACAACCATCCCTGGACTTCTGTTTAACTGACAAACTGGACATGTGCATAAAAGTAAACAAATGGGAACTGATGAACTTGGAACAGGACTGTTATACAGCTGCCCTTCCTGTCACCTAACCAGCAAGGTCAAAGCATTGAAAGGTACAATGATACTGTGACACATACATGTTTCGCACTGTTTTGTTGTCACATAATAAGTACAATATGTCACCCATTATCATAAAATACTGGAGGGAGTTAAACCCGCTCAATCTCCAGTCTGATGATCAAACCAAATCACTGTGTGTACACTATCATGCGATCTCCAGTCTAATGCCCAAATCATTGTGTAGTAGTGTGCGCACTACTCGCAACAGCCCCATATTATACCTTACAAGGCACTTTAACATAGAAGCACAGGGCAATGTCAGTGATGGAGCAGCTCTAAATTATTTGCACAAAATTACCCATCTTGTTATACACAATGTCTGGAAAAAAAGAAGCCACAGTATCTTCGGCATAACTCTGACAAATTTAGACATAGTTTCGTAATTTTTAGCATTAGTCAAAGTTATGCCTACAACACAGTGTATAACGCACTAAACTCACCACGACTCTGAGTAGTTGTTGGAACACTGATTGGGACGACAATCTTGCGGACAAGATACTCTGAACGCAGGCCGAACGGAGGAAGGTCGCGTTTCTTCAGCAGCTCCGTGGTGGTGATATCCAAATCAGTTGTGACAGTGTTTGTTCCACCGGGAGGAACATGGGCTTTAATGTCATCCCAGCGAATACAACTCCACAATACCCTCAGCTGGACTGCAGCACCAGCAATGCTGTGCAACGTCTGGGTTCGGTACCGCCACGCTGTATAAAAGAACGGCCGTGGACAGGGATATGGCCAGCCGACATTAGTCATCTTGCATGCATAGTTGAACCCTGGGCATTCCCAACGGCCTTCGCGGCGTGCCAGCGTCGTCAAAAAGTGTCGCTCAATTGCAAACAGGCTCCTCTTAGTGCTGCGCCCCGACATGAACCGGTGTACTGACGGAAGGCTCACTTTCTTGTGGATGCTTGATAACCGGGAGTTAGTCTTGGTGGGTGGTCTGCCTGGACCGGCCCGCCTTACAAGTGACACTTTGTGCTGCGTCTGTCCACAGCTGGACAGCGCCTCTTCCAGTTCTTTGACCAGCTCAGCAGTCAAGTGAATTTTTCCATCCTGCGTGTATTTCTGAAGCGACAACGACGGAGCTGCTTTGTCGCTGTTGTTAAACGACTTATTTCTGCACGCAGCAATCACTTTCTTCCGAGACACTCTACTGCGTGCTTTACGAGAGGACGTCACACAGTTTGGTACACTGTCTGCGGACACAGAATTAACGACAGATGGAATGGGGTTATTCTCAGGTTTCAGCAGCAGTGTATCTTCCTTGCAATTGGCACTATCTTCAGTAACAGTACCAGTGTGTGTGGCAACACCACCACCATCATCAGCACTTAATGCCTTGCTGCCATCTTCTTTAGAGACATCAACAGAAGAGTCTTTCAAACGATCGTCATGTGACTGTTCTAAAGCCCGTTTAGCAGAGTAACTGTGATGCCTACAAATGGTGGAGTAGCAAGAAGTGTTCTGCGAAACAGCATCAGCAGATCGGCATAATGCTGAGTAACACTGACTATTACTAACTGCATCATCGCTTTTCACAGAGTCTGGCTTTTCAATGCTCTCTGCATCCTTCGCAACATCTGATTCACCGTTGACAGTAGTATCTGGCTTGTCAGAAACGAGTGACGCCTTCTTTCTGTTGGCCTCCTGGGCACGATACTGCGCAACCAGCTGCTCACACAGCAGCCGCTGTTTCTGTTCAGCAGTGAACTGCAGAAGACGACGATCAAGGAATGTGTCGATCTTTGAGTACGGCTTCGTGACGCGTGGATAAAAAGTGCGGCTTATCAGAGCCTCACTGATGCTGAAGTTTTCGCCCATGTCGGACGAATCCTCCGTTATTTCACTGACGTCTACAAAATCATCATCCTTAACTTCCTTAACTTCGGACTTGTATTCTCCACCTTCTTCCTTGCACGTTTCCTCGAGTTCACATTTGATGGACTCCTTCATGTCTTCCAGGTCTTGTTCTTCTTTCACTGTTTCATCCACAGCCTCAATCTCATTCTGCAGGCATTCTAACTCCGGCTTGACCTCATCAACTTTCTCTTGTGGCTCACTGCTGCTGGAGTCCAAAATGCTCGGCTTTTCATCCTGTTCCGTTTGCGCCGGTTTCTCATTACTCACCTCATCGGCAGCAATGCTATTTTGCTTCAACTTACGAGTCTGAAGTTTCTTAGCGACCAACCGTAAGCCGAGATTGCTTGCTGGCAGAGGTTTTGATGGACGACTGACGCTCACCCAGTACCAACCGCCTTGACCGGTGATCCGATACTCCTCACCTTTCTGTTTCCATACCTGAATCACAACAAAATATAGTTCCCTCTTGATGCAATACAACCACACAAACACAGCACTATTTCAACAATTCAACAAAATGACACAATGCACTTAACTGGTGATTGATAATTAACCAAAAGTTCAGATATATAGAGATATGCCCTTAAAACATGTTAAACAGACATGCTATAATAAAAAGAAAGCTGCTTTGTTGCTTGCAGAGTGGAGACCATGCAATAATTAACTGAAAACTGCGGCTGAAGAGTGTCGGTTGACTACACATGACCACACGCAGCCACAAGAAATGTCTCCACATAAAAATTAGAAATAACCAACATGAAATATGGGCATACATACAGATAATGGCAATTTTCATAAAATTCCTGGACTAGCTGGCCCACGATATGGCTCAGAAGAGCGAAGACACCAGGCAAATTATCCACGTAATTAGCAACTATAGCAATCCATTATCCAAGTGAAAGTCCAATGCACTAACCAATGAACCATAACAACTGTAAAAATTGTAAATACAAAAATAGGGGCTATACTTAACGCATTGGACTAATGGGCTATATCGGTTCCCTAACCCTAACCCCAGTCTGACCATCTATTAGCCCAATAGTCTGATAGCTCACTAGTTTGATAATCCATTACCCGACAGTCTGCATTAGCATTATTAAGTGTAACCAAAAAATAGCTACAATTTCAAGAAAGCCAAAAGCTAGTGCTAAAAGAAATAAAAATACTGGAGATGAATGTACATAGTCACCTGATGTCTCAGTCCAAGTGAGTACTTGACCCAGGTACTTTTCAACTGTATCTCCTCATCTTCTTCAGCCTTCCGTCTCCGCAGCTCACGATCTCTCTTCCGTGTTTCATCGCGATCCAGGAATGGGCAACGACGAAGCCGCGTGTGACCTGCAAATAATGTCGCTACTGTGACTGCGGTCTGAGATCACTGTCATCATCAACAAATGTACTTCCGTTACCAAGCATAAAGAGGCAGGGTGATCAAATCTGTTAAAATCCCCTACATTTCAGAGCCGACTCTTTGCTGTACTCCACACCAAGCTATGGTTGTCCACATTACACATACTTCCACGCTGCAATACACTGTATAAATCCACCATTTTAACTACTCTACCACTAACACCAGGGTTGGGTTTCTGCCGGCAGAAACCTGTTTTTGCCGGACATGCGGTTTAAACCTGTTTAAACCAGTTTAAACCGGAAAAAAAAACCTGGAAGCTGGTATCGTACCGATATGAATAGTCCGGAAATTACTGGAATGTCGTATTCATTGACTCAGTCGATATACTATCCCTTGGTGGATCTCTACTATACTCTATTGCATGTGATTCCTTAATCCTTATACAAATAAGATTTGAAACACTATTTCGTTTAAGTCTTGCACAAACAACACATACATAGTTCAAGTCAAATGTCATGGTGAACAACGAACATGACAACACAGGTATCTAAACAGTTAACATAATCTTAATGCTGCAGTTGTTGTACAGTTGTGTTTGGTAAAAACCGGCAAAACCTGTTTCTGCCAGGACAGTTTAAACCGCGGTTTAAACCGCGCCGCTATTGGCAGAAACTTGCCAACCCTGATTCCCATTGTGATAAAACTGTCTGTTTTTATGTCATTTATTTACATCTTTATTCACCTTAAATGGTAGCCAAAAAGAAAAGAAAAACAAACAGAAAGTATGTAACATATAAAACTCAACTATACATGCATACGTAACAAATGAGACATAAATCAACTCAAATATTAATATGTTCATCTGCCAATGTTCTGTTTAGTGAGCCTTATTCTAACGGTATTCAAAAATTGCTGTACTTTTTATAATTTGCAATGTGATGTTGAATCAAATGTGTGTCGTTTTCAGGTGCCTGGCCGGTTTTGATCGACGACTTCGTAGAGTATGCACGACCGATCGTTCAAGGCCGTGGCACGTCGTTGTAGTATCGTGAACAGTTGCCGACTGTGATGTGATTGGCCGGCTGGTTGCTGCATGGCACAGCCTGCCAGAACGTGCAGTGCACTTTATAGGCTTTGTATTTGTGTGATAATCCACAGACTGTTGATTCGCCCCTTGTCGCAGGTGTGGATGGCCAGTACATCGGCCATTGCCGATTGGCCGACGATGTCCGCATTTTGGCGACATTAATTGAATGGCTCGAGCTACTCCGATGCTACTTTGCACCAGCATTGGCAAGCTAATTAATTGCGAGCGAGCGTGCATGTGTGAATAGTTTATACGTATTCGGCAGAGTAGCCGCAGAGTTATCTGGTGCGAGAAGTTAGGCAAATGTTTTGATAACAGTTCCAGATGAGTGTCGTGAACTGCCTTTGCTCTTTGGTTACCACAGTTATTGTTGATTGTCACTTTTAGTACTACTTTTAGTTTTTGTATAACTGGCACTACTTTTAGTTTTTGTATAACTGGCAGTTTGTTCTTTCGTTACTGTGGTTGGATTAAGTTGGGTTCCCCAGAAGTAGAGTTGGATGTTTTACAGGCAATAGTCCCAAACAACAGTGTCATATCTATGAGGGGTTTACTATCGCACTTCAAAGACAGTTACTTATGCAACCTGACACTGCTGACATTACCGGCTGCTAGCAGACATTACCTTTGTGAAATCATCTCGTGCCTAAAACATGTCACAGTTTTGCACTCGGACATCAAAATATCGCACTTATATAATTACAATACCACAGTTTTGAACAGTTTTCGTTTTTTTTTTGTAATTTTTAGTGGGATGTACACAATCATCATGGTTGCCATTGTCCGTCACTTGTCATAAATTTACATTCACAGCATGCACACACACACACACACACGTGATGAAGATATTTTAATCTGTAATACACCGAGTTATTATTGTATGAACATCACCATCCAGTCATTTGTGCATGGCTTTCCGTGTTACAGTGCATGATTGTTTCACATTTTCGCAAAGCAGAATAATGAAGCATGTGCTGATGTGTTAAACATGTTTTTTTTAAAATTCATTACATTTTTGTTCTCTTATGTCTCATCCTGCTGTCACTTTTCTTACTGTGGCTGGTGGGTTGCACAATGGTAACAAATTGGTGTCTTATCAACAGAATTGCCCCGTGTAAATCCGACTTAGTACTGAGATGGGTAACCGTCTTCACACAGCTCAACTCAGCCTGTCCATCCTTCTCTAATAATGAAAGCTAAAGGTGAATAAGCTTTGAGATACACTGATATGTTAGTAGTCACATGGAGTAAGCAGGTATCTGATCCGAGGGCTAGAAAAGCAGATATCTTCTCCGACCTATGCTTGAAGAAGAATTTTACACAGCACGTTTCCTATGTGTATTGTATTTAAAATGCCAGCAGTGTGAAAGTTATGGTATAATTTTGTCTTGCACAGCCAGAACTCGTGCCAGTCATTGCATGCTTTTCTCTTTAGATTTCTGTTTAACTTGCCAATTTTACTCAGATACTCTAGGTTCCTGTACCGGAAATTGTTCAAGTATTTCACAGGTCAGATGCAATTCCTGATACTGAACCACAGTATACAGCACTAAAAAGAGTGCATACTTTTTTCTGATAGAATAGTAACGTTGGCTTTTTTGCAGTAAACGGTGCTTCCATTTTGTGGTTTTTCTGCGACTGCCTTTTGTTTGGTCTTATTTGTTCTGGCTTGCCGTGCTGACAAACTACATGGCTCACTCTCAAGCTATCACCTCTCCACATTTCTGTCAAATGATGCATCTCATACTGTTAATCTGTATGTCTTACGTATCCCTGCAGTTGACTAATTACTTATGTTATTAACATACGCATACAACTTAGTACCCAGTACTGACTGAAGGTTCTGTGGATTCCCATGGGTGACTGCTTGGTTGGGGGGTGGGGGGGCTTGCTTAAGCCCTGTCCACACTGGACAGTCGCCATTTTCGGCAACAGTCACCGAATTCGGTGACTGACCTGTAAAATGGCGACTGTCGTCGAATTTGGCGACTGTTGCTGAATTCGGCGACTGTCACCAAATTCGAGTCGCCAGTGTGGACAGGGCTTTAGTTGGCAGTCTGGTGTGGGGTAGCTTCATTATTTCTCCAACCATGACTACTTACTATACGTTTGTTGGAACTCCTTTGGGAATCGTTGATGGGCCCATGTAGTGACCTAAGTCTTTGGTGTGGCAAGTCTGCGGCACCCCTTTATTTGAACTTGTAGCATATACATCACATGTGTGTGAGGTCATGCTGATTTGGTAGCTTTTCAGTCTCTCATCTGAAAATGTTCTGATGTCGGTCTGCTGTCAAATAACGGAAGTAAGCTGAAAATTATTACACCGTTAACCACATTTTTGTGCCTGTGTTAGATGTTATAATGCAAATAGTCTATCTTTTTTAAATTCGTAGGCTTTTAAATTCATTATGTTTTGTTGCTGTTGTCTAATTATAGGAAATTTACTGTCATCATTATTATTATTGTTATTATTGTTATTAATTTTATTATCATTGTCAGCCATTAATTAGTGCTTAGAGGTAGTGACTGTCACCAGACTGACCTGGGTTCGATATCCTCCGAGACATTGTGTGGCATTAGGTAGAGTGTTGAGTCAAAATCAATCCAACACTGCGGAAAGTGACACTTTTCTGCCAATATGTCTTCCCCTCTATCTGGAGACTTAGCTTGAATTTTTAGTTTAGGACGCCCGAAGCATAATCCTTTTCTTCCTGTCTGTTCCACATCACGAGACCTCACATAGAGGGCCTGTGGAGTGCTGTAGTCCCATAAGGGGGTTTGAGGCAAAGATTTCTATTGATTTTGGACATTCTCAGAGAATGTGAAAGAACATGTTTAGTAACGAGCTAGAGAAGAGAAGTTATGTATAAATTAATAGAGCAATGTGATGATTATTTTTGATTTTTCAAATATCTTCAGTCTCAGATGCATTCTGAGCTTGAAAGAACACATTTAGAAGCAAGCTAGAGAAGAGAAATTATGTACAAAGTTACAAACAAATTTGAGGATTTTAAAATATCTTTTGGATGCAGAATGTCTGTCGGACTGGTTTGACGTAGGCTGAGTCCACAATGCAAAATTGGCCGAGCTATATTTGTGGGCTAATTTTCAGTTTGGAAGCTTCAGTCCCCTAGTCCTATGCCTGGCTCTGTGCTTGCCTGGAATAAGGGGTCACACCTAACGGACTACTAACCCCAACCCTAGTCCACACTCCATTGGTCCATCCAAGGGCGTCTTTCTGTTGTTACTCAAGTCGAGTCAAGTTGCCTTTAATGAATCAGTGGCAATTATTAGTATCTTATTCGTTTCCATACCGTTTTTGAAACGTAACGGTTAAAATTATAGAACAGAACGGTTATGTGATATCGTCAAATGCCATGTTGTCAATGGATGTCTTGTATAGTAACTGGTCACAGAAACGTGATGTCTTATCATAACAGTTTAGTACTACTGTACAGGGTGCGAGTTGATGGGGGTTGAGGAAGTTGATTTGAACTCCCCCCTGCTAAATTTTCAACCTCTCGTGCGTTTTACATATTCAGCCCCAGGGGGTCAATTAAGTCCCCCTGGTCCCGGTTTCTGGCCACAAATAGTTTTTCGCAATAAAAATTCATAAAGCCCTTCATTTTTTACGTCAAAATTTGGAAAAAAATTCTATGGGGAGAGGGCTGTCCGCCGATCCCACCCCCAGTAGCGAGTGTACACCCCATCCCTCCTGTTGGCCTCCGGCCATTCCATAGGCGTAGCTAGGAATTTGTGTTGGGGCTGGCAATGGCAACCGAGGGGCTGAAGGCGCCGAGATCGAGGGGTGTCCCCCTCCACAGCCGACTAGGGGGTCTGGGAGTTTTGGGAGTATTTAGAGCTTGGAAAAACACACCTGATAGCCGCAAATCTGTCGTATTTGACATTTCTGCGGCATTTATTTAGTTTCATTCACAGTTACTAAACATAACACTTTCACGTAAATATTTGTCCCTTTTTGCGCTGCTAAAACGGTTGTGCAATTTTTTCCACTCCCTTTGGGGGACCTACGTCCGCAGGCCCCCCCCCTCTGGCTATGCCTATGGGCCACTCCACCCCTGCTCTTTTTGATCTACCGTACTCGCACACTGCTACCGTAGAACATGCACGTTTTCTAATCGCAATTTCAGATCGGTGCTGATGACGGGTCCGTTGTGTCTTGCTGTAGGTATACACAGGTACCGCAGTGAACTTGCTTTTAATTGATAAGGCGGGTTTGATTTTAATACACATGTTTATGACTGTTGTCACTAGCACCCTTTTCCCGTTTGCACTCTGTGTATGGCGTTGTGTAAAGCATTGTTATTTTATGTTCTCCGAAGCAGCTGAAATCGTCCCAATTTGTGTCACCTGGCAATATACTTGAAGCATAGGTGCGGGAACCGGGGGAGAGGGGGAGCAGTTGCTCCCCAACAAAATTATTGGGGGAGCAACTAGTACATCCAGCTCCGCCATTTTTTCTGTAACTTACAGAGTGTAAGGTTACTTTTAACAGAAAAATTCTCGAAAGTTCTCCAGACCCCATTGTACACCGCATATACCTTTCCGAAAAATACATATTGCATAAATTTATATTTTGAATTTGTTTGTCTTAATTGTTTTTCAGCAATTTTTGCTCCCCCGGCCGAAAAATGGCTCCCACGCCTATGACTTGAGAGAAGATCTAATTAACTGAGCAACAAAGTATGGGGTCTGATCAGAGTCCGGATAGTGAGCGATTTGAAACCAGCATCTCTAAAAAAACGATCTTTCTTTCAGTCGATAGTCGTTGAACAAGCGTCATGTCAAGTGAAGATGCACTGGTTCGGTCGTATGTTTGGTTTTACTGTAGATTTGACGTAAAACAAGCGTGCGGTGCTCAGAAGTTCAAAAAAGTGACAGATGGGTTATTGGCAGTATTCGTTTTTAACCAGTTGCTGCATATTATGCCACTGAGTGATAGATAGATTTAATAAACTTTACACGGTCAACCATTCAGTTCTGTTTTTTTTAAATTAAATTAAAACGTGTTGTATTTGGTAATCAAGTCTTCTCTAATATGATAACAGTAGTACCATGTCTGCGACTTGTCTCGTATGCAAGCAGAATTGCAGCCAATTTTGTCTGTTCTAATACAGAAATTTTTGTTACCATGGCAGTAGGGTTGATCTTGGGAAAGTTGGTACAAAGACCACTAAATGTCCGATGCCGAAAACCTCGTTTGTTACCAGAATTTGGCGTTTGAGCTACATGCAAGTTTTTTATGTAAGTACCCAAGTTTTCGTTTCTACGGCAACAGGGGTCGGTCGGGGAAAGTTTGAGTGACATTGTTAAATTGGCCGACCGCGAAAACCCCCACTTTCTTATAAGTTTCTGATATTTATTTCAATATGTTCAGAGGCCAGAGAATGCATAATAACGCTTACAGCCAGGGTTAGATGTTCCCAACATTTTTTAAAATTAAAATTCGAAAGGTACTAAAAATGTCAGTGTAATATTTTCGCTTACGGTATATTGTCGGAGTTTAAAGGTGGAAGCGTACTAATATTTGTCATGTGATGTTTTCAGGTATGCGCATAAAACAGCGTTCTAAATTTTGACTCCTTCCTGCCCTAAAAAAAATTACGTCCAAAAACGTAGGTTTCAGTGTAGTAATTTTTCGAATATTGCCGATTGCGAATATCTCCACAAAATGACTAGTTACCGTTAATACCAAAACGGCAATGCAGACTACACTACCTTGCTAAAATTGTGACATAACCACATGTACTTTGGTTCACAAACTGTAACAAGAAAGCCCAGCTAACGCAAAGGGAAGCGCGCGACAGCCTTGGTATATAGTACGCAAGTCACCAAATCGAAATCGGCCCCCATTTAGGATTGGCCAGCAGTATCAATGTAATCTATACATCGTTGAAAAGTACTTTCAGTGCGCTACAATTCCCTCGCTGACACTGTGGGTCTGTCTTCATTCGTTTAGCCGTTGTAGCCGCTCAAACATGCCAACTAGCGCAAAATT
>Ga0209681_1000215_pt1 | contig 15068 bp, 9 predicted proteins | sample WorMetLIZISLAND2_3_FD_187416 | JGI IMG/M metagenome (GOLD analysis project Ga0209681, IMG submission 187416) | Marine gutless worms symbiont microbial communities from Max Planck institute for Marine Microbiology, Germany - Olavius clavatus LIZARD... ... | reverse complement strand
CACATTATATTGGCGAAAATATTCGAACCCTGACCCTAACCCTAACCCTAACCCTATTCCTAACCCCAACATATAGGGATTAGGCGAATTGAGATTAGGCAAAATGGGAGGACACCGGGCCATGGCCCTCCCAAAAATTTGGTTGGGTGGGCCACAGTGCATTTGGCCCCACCAATAATTGGCCTGTATGTTCGTTAATTCTACACTGTGGTCAATTAATTCTCACGAAATTGGTGCCTCCAGATATCAGATTTTAAGGCTAAAATGCACCAAATTCACTTTATGTTGCGTCTCAATCCGCCCCAGACCCCGCTGGGGGAGCTTACAGTGCCCCCAGACTCCTGCCTCTATTTAAGGGGCCTACTTCTATAGGGGATGGAGGGAAACGGGAGAAGTGGAAGAAAAGGTAAAGGGGAAAGAAGGGGACAGGTGGAGGGAGGGATTTTGCCCACCCAAAAATTTTGGTGTGGCACCCCCTATGGAGTTCGGTCAGTCCAGTGTCCGCGGACTGCCGCAGACCACATTGAAATGTATATGTGCAACACCAAAACAGTAGAACACGTAAAAAATACAAGAAACAAGAAAAGACAATGTTGAGAACGACAATGTTTACGACGAAATGTCCATTAACGGAGTTACACTGCCGCAGACCGCGTTCTACCATTGGCCGCCACAGACTGCCGCAGACGACATTTAATGTATATGTGGTTTGCGGGAATCTGCATCGGTCTGCGGCCGTCTTCGGTTCGAGTCGGTTAATAGGCATTCTTTTTTTCGAATTTTCGTTTTTTTTTCACAGTGACCAATGCTGTGTCATGTACTGAAGTAATTTTCTGACAGCTTTTGGCGTTTATATCAGCATTTTTCGGCATTTTAATGTGGTCTGCGGCGGTCTGCGGTCATTGGATGTACCCACGAACTCGGCGCAGCGAATGGCGGCGTTTCCGGGGACTATCACCGATGTGCCATGAACGAAATGCAATTAACTGGTTGTGTTGAAGACTTTTATCTACTTTCTGATCGAACCTTATGAACATATTTGCTGTTTATTAAAACCAGGAAAATAGGAGGCCATCAGCTGTCACGCGAGAGGTCTATACTGTTTGAGCGAAAGGCAGTATATGAAGTGGTTTCAGAATCAGATGCTGTATAGTATGAATTAGTTTACAGACTAATACAAAAGTCAGTATTATAACAGAACTGTTAGGCAAAACCAATGGAATGTTCTAAATGCAAAGCTAAAAACCTCTAGACACAGTGTAATTTGAAACAAGACATAACTATTGCCATTACTTCAATGATTTCAGTACACTTGTAAACATACTGTCATAACTAAAGATCAGCACATTGTGTCGTAGATGATGGTATAGTGACTGATGACTATATTGCACGGAAAGTTGCTGTTGCAGCACGAATATATTTTATCCATCTGTAGCAGAATTAGCAGTACGGCTGTTAATTAGCTACCTTGTAGCTTTGCAACTATACGTCAGGTTGAATATAGAACGTAAGTTATCTGATTTTTAACTTGAATAATAAGTTTTTCTGTGGCTGGACACATGTGTGGAACAACTTGCCAACACATCTGCGACAAGACATGTCTTACAGTCGATTTAAAACAAGGATTGAAACATTATTTGCTTAGTGTGTAGAGACTGCAGCACATTGTGACTTGTTTTTATGCACCTTTGAAAACCGCTTACTTACTTACTTACTTACTTACAGGTGTGATTGTTTTTAGATGAAGAGATTGTATTGGACGATTTGCCGATTTTGAGTGAAACAACTCTGATGACCTTGGTGCCAAAGGCGGGACCACGCAGCTGCTTGCTGAAGCACATCCGTGAGGTTGTGTAATTTTGACTGTCTCTGCTGAATTGAAACATACTGAATATGATTGAGTGTTTTATTTGTCACTGTGAAGTTTCTGACACATTGCCAGACTATTTCATGCACCTTAAACTTCAGCATGGAAGATCCGGCCAGTACGACACCTACTGCTGCAGTCAAGGACAGTGCTGTCGAACGTTTTCTAACAAATATACTTTTACACAGCATTTACATAAGCACCACCAGGATGAGTTTTCATACCAGAGACACAGTGTCTTAGCAGTGGAAGATGCAGCATGTAATGCTGAATATAATTATAGCTGTGATATGGAAACTGAAAATGACACTGATGTGTGTGACAGAGATAACTGTGCAGGTGTAACGCCAGAACACAACAGCACAAGTAAGGATATTAAACAGCTAGCAGCTGCTTTTATTGCAGAACTAAAAGGCTGCATTTCAACTCTTAGTACGGTTAACCGGGTTGTGATATCTTGCCGGCAGTTGTTTGAGTCTATGGTCGATGATATTGCAGTGACCCTTGATAGTGCAGGTGTGACATGTGATGAAGTTGGTAGCAAACTGGATATTTACCGTAATCCTTTTGCCAACCTAGAAACAGAGTATGCTCAGACCACATATATGGAATCAATTGGAGCCTTTGTTAGGCCCGAAACTTATATTGTTGGCAACAGACAAACATTTCAAGTGGATAACACTGCTAATCTCAAGAAGCCTGTAATGGAGAATGTAACTGCACAATATGTACCTCTTACAAAGATGATTGTCGCATTGAATGATAAAACCGATCTTATTAGGTGTGCGTTACAAGGTGTAACTGAAAACGATGGCTGCTTCAGGTCATATTTCGATGGATCTGTGTGGAATGATCTTGCATTGACAAATCAGCCAACCTTAGTTTTGAGACTATATGGTGATGATTTCGAGCCCTGCAACCCACTAGGGTCAAGAAAAACTGTGTACAAAATTGGATGTATTTACTACCAAATTGAAAACCTTCCATCATACTTGCTCAGCAAAACCGAAAATATTTTTTTGGCCACTTGCTATCATTCAGATGACGTAAAATACTTTGGGTGGGAAGCTATCTTACGTCCACTAGTAAATGAGTTGAAAGCACTGGAAACCACAGGAATCACACTGGTTGTTAATGGTGAAACCATGCACGTGAAGGTCATTGTGGGTGTATTCACAGCTGATAATTTGTTCATGAATAGTATAATGGGCTTTGTGGAGTCATTTACTGCCAACAAACCGTGTAGGGAGTGTACACTGCACAGACATGATTTCCAAAAAGGTTTTGTCGAAGACAAAAGTCTCGTGCGCACAGTTGAGTCGTATGACTATGCAGTAGAAACTGTAAATGTTCAGGAGACTGGTATTAAGCAAAAGTGTGTCCTGAATGAATTGAGGTTCTTCCATGTTGCTACCAATTGCAGTCATGATGTAATGCACGATGTCTTTGAGGGAGTTTTGGCATATGACATGCTGCTTATCTTGACAGCTCTTATTAAAGCTGGCTATTTCATGCTGGAGGTGTTGAATCACCGTGTTCAGACGTTCAGTTATGGCTATCACGACGCAGGCAGCAAACCGCCAACGATATTTCTTCCTGCGGAAATGTTGCCTTTTGATGCAAGTCAGACATTTTGTTTGATGCGGATAATGGCACTTGCTGTAGGTGATTTGGTACCAGAAGATGATGCCATATGGCAGTTCTACCTCACTTTGAGGCAGTTGATGGATATTGTTCTGTCTCCTTCCATTTCAGAAATGCAAGTGCAAGCACTTTCTGTCCTAGTGTCTGAGTATCTTGAAAGTCATTTGACATTGTTTCCGTGCCACACACTTAAGAACAAACATCATCACCTCATTCACTTTCCCAGCTTAATACGCAAGATTGGACCACTAATTAGATATTCCTGCATGAGGTTTGAATCAAAACATCAGCGTAGCAAGAAGTTGTTGCATATTGCCGGAAATTTTAAGAATGCTTTGAAGTCGTGTGCCTTTAGGCATCAGCATGATGTGGCATTTCGTCTGCTGAAGGCAAGTACTGATGAAGGTTTTGACATTGTCATTGGAAATGGATCAGTAGTAACCATTTCACAACTGCAGGATAGCTTTGAAATAAATCACTGCTTGGGTAATGTGGGCATGTACTGTGAGTTCTATGCCGCCAAATGGGTCGAAGTCCGTGGCATAAAATACAAACCTTCTGTTGTTGTTCATTGTGGCACAGAACACGAAAATACTCCAGTATTTCTTGAAGTGCAGCACATACTGGTGCGACAGAGCAATGGCTCAAGTCCTAATATTTCGTTTGTTGGGCACAAACTCAATACACTGTATTTCAACAGCCATTTTCATTCATGGTGTGTTGAGAGGCCTATTCCTCACGAGATTGCTTCTTTTGATCCTACAGCACTACTGTATTGCACACCGCTGACTGTCAGTCGCCAGTTGTATCATGGTGACAGAGTGGAGCTGGTATCGGTTCGCTACCATGTCTAGCATCAAGGTTGATTTACCACAATGTGTTGTTACATTGCACAGCTGATGTTACTCACAGTAATTTACCAATTTGCAAGTGTGACTTGCCATAGTTGTATATCTCATTGTATTGCACTCCGAGTTACAGTTTCAGTTTACATGATATCTCGCGTTGTGAAGGTGCGTTTTAGGCTCAGTGGCCTTGTTTTCTAAGATGGATTGTCCTAGATTTCACGTACGCTTTGCATGTATACAACAGGAAAATATTTTATAACATTCCACAAAATTATAAACCTGTACCACTGACAACTATATCCTTCATGTCTGCGTATGCACCTTCGTTAGACAGAGAAAATCTGTCACAGAAATCACACCGGTTTTTCTTGGGTTTATGTGTAGCCAAATTGAAGTCATTGTAAAAAATTCTGAAATACGGATGTCTTGTTGCACAGGTTTTCTTCGACTGTTGGAATTAACTGTCGTACATATGGAACATTTGCATGAGTGTCAAATTTTACGATAGGTATTGCTTTGTTGACGTATGTCTGAAATAGTGAGAAGGTACTGTAGGATATTTACTTATGTGTCTCCTCACTTCTTCTCTCACCTGCTCTGGCAGCCGGCTGCATCGTGGTTTTCTCTGTTCGACTATCAAGTGACTGTCGTTTGTCACTTTGTCCAGAGTAGTCTTGACTGTTTGGTGTCGTTTGACAGACTTGCACTGCCTGACTCTCAATATGCAGTGAGTGTCTCGATGACTTTTTCCCTTTTGATTACTGTTTTTCTTCACCTCTGTCTACATGGTTCACCAAGAATTATCTGCAAATACAAGTTTCCAAGCTGCTAAGCTTCACCCTGCATCATGTACTAATAGCGGTAGAGTTCATCAGTTCGACATTCCAGCCTGACCACTGACCAACAGCTGTCTCGCTCTCTCTCTCTCGACTTGTCATGCCATCCACTAATACTACCAAGTCTGGCTCACCTGCCAGTGTACAATGTCGGCTGGCAAGTGCCTATTGGACATCACACAAAATCAAGACGGAAGTCTTCCTTTCACATTACCTCGTGACCACGAGGGACTTTTTAGACTCTTCCAATCCTCACGCTGTGTGCACGGCGGGCATCTAAAAGACGTGCCTGAGACGACGTCTGGCACACATCAGCCGTGCTGGCTGGCACTTTGTAGGCCTATAGCGTACAATAATAATAATATTGCAATAGGCTGCTTGTTTCAGCAGCAGGCAGCCAAATACTGAAAGTGTGCCAAGTGGCACGTGAAACCGATATCCTCCAACTCACTTAACTACTCATGTGCATATCTTATTTTTTGGTTGTGGTGAAAGCTGTTCAAGGAAAACAAGGAAGTACATGCGACTGAACCAGTTGAACGTGAGAATTCAAGTGCAGATCTTCAAATGGAATGTGTCAGTGACAACATACATGATGATTCTGGCAGTGAGTTGACTCTGCAGTTTGCGCCAAGTGATGCCGAAGCAGTGTCTGAACACCGGAGTGTACTTGAAGCTTCAGAGGTTTCTTTTCAGCATGAGTGCGAAAACAGGAGCACTTCAACGCCAGCAAGACTGCCATCAACGTCTTCAGGCAACTGTGATACAGTGGTTAGTTGAATTATTTGGGTCATGTCTCTTCTGCTGTTCAGTGCACTGATATAAAGATTTTTCATTGTACTGCCAACCAGCTAGCATAGCTGGTGCAGCAAGAGTTATTGTGGTTATCATGGTGACAGAGTGCATGCAGGTTTGTAACCAGTGATTTCCTCTGTGTTAAGTATTGATTGGTCTGTCTTGGTTCAGTTTTTGTGCAATCAAAAAATATAGACACGATTTGTATACTGCCTATATGACACACGTTTCAAGGTCACTTTAGGATCGTTTCACACTGATGCAAATAATTTGCACGAACTGTTCGTGTAAATGTTCACGTTGTGATTTCCACTCGTGTATTCACGTGAATGCAAATGTGCATGCTAATTCGCATGAACGTTTGCCGTCATTCACCGTGTAAATGAATAAAGTGGCGACTAAGTCAATGGAAGACGAATAATTATCTTACTTGCTGACGTACGGCGGAAATAGTAGCAGAAATATAATATTGACAATAGTGTCAGTATATTTAATAGGCCTATAAGACAATTATAGAGAGTCTGTCAACTTTTACCTCCATCCCTGCAGGTTCGGACACAATTCGCACCCAAACCGGCTGGTTGGCCACAGATTCCGCTGGATTTCTGCCATCACCGTCCCCATGTAGACGTCTAATATTCACGTCAGTGTGAGCAGGCCTTATAACGGCAACCACAGGTGAGAACGATGCTGGAGTGGCGCCGGTTGGCTACCAACCACAACGTGAGTCAATTTATAGCTGCCAGCTTACCAACACCTCCCCTGTGATGCATCATGCACTTTACCCTCACCCGAAGCTGGTACCAAGTAATACTGCTTGTTGAACAGAGGCATATGTGTGAAAAACTCGCCCAAGGTTGCTGTGCAGCTGTGCACAGGCCGGTGGTCGTTTAATGTGTGAGTGTGACCTGCATTTCTGTTTTAGGACTTGCGTAGTATTTTGAGACAGTACGCGTGTGGTCCAGCATTGCTAAAGTCGAAGGTGCTTGATGCCCAGAAACGAAAGGAGTTGGTTGAACTTCTGGCGGATAATCTGATTGTCAAGTATAAGAGGTAATCGTTCTCTTGTCTAAAACAGACATATGGCAGATTGACACTGTACTAGAATTGGAGAATTAGCAACTTCAAACATAGTAGTCTGCTAGATGCTATGTCGTCTTAATACACTGCGCCAGTATAGGTAACTGTTATTGTTTTTTTGTGTGTCTTAATTATCAGTACAAGATGATCTACTGTTACTGACAAACCTGTGCGACGCCTTAGGACTGCGAATTCGCAATCTGGGTTAAGGGGTCAATCAAGGTCATGGTACCATTTAGTAAGTAAGTAACCAAAATATAAATTTATATAGCGCATGAACAAACAGATCTCTAATGCGCTAAATATAGTATACATCAATGTCTACAGAAGTTTTGAGTTTTCAGCTGACGCCTGAAAATGTTAAAGGTCAGCTCTGGGTCTCTGAGACAGTCAGGTAACGCATTCCAGACTGACGGACTTGCCACAGAGAAAGCGTGCCAGCCACAAGTCTTCAGACGGTACCGCGGTACAATCAGTTTTTGTGGAGTGGTGGATCACAAGTACTGACGATCATCAACCTCAGATGTCGGCGTGATGAGGCTCGTCAGGTACTGCGTAGCAGTTAGTAGCTTGGATGTGGTTTCCAACTTATGACACTGTGCCTGGGGTAGTTATTAACATTGCTGTTTAAATGCTCTGGTGATGTACAGACCTTCTCGAGCTACCTACGAGATGTATGCCAAGGCAATAACAGACGTGTTTCCTGACGAAAACAGTGTGAGTACATTTTATTCAACATGATTTACTTGGGATGCATTGCAACACTATTGGTTAAGATTAACTGCTGGAAAATTATAATCATGCTAACTTGACATTAGCTTAACTGGGGAGTTTGCATTTATATTGTGTATAGTTTATCCAGCGATTGGCAGTTAAGTCACGTTGGTGCTACCTACAGCAAGCATTGAACTTTTTACTTTTTTCCTAGCAGTTAACAAGTTAACATACAATGTTGCAGCATGACCTTAGCTGTGGTGTAATTCGTGCTACTTGCTGTCATTCACTGCATGCTAGCTCATGGATTTATTCTGTGTGTACAGTAATGTATGTGAAGTAAATGGACGGCATGTACAACTTTGTGGGCTTTCCTTGACAGCATTGTATTATTGTAGCTGTTTGTAATGTACTAATTTAGTAACAGTTTGCATATGTCTGAAGTGCAAATTGATGTTGTAATGATAGTCGTTATTGCAGGCCACCTATTTCATTCCATCTGTACATCACCAGACGCCGGCTGGAAAGCTGTACTTCAGAGTTGTCAACATGAACCATAAAAGGCATCAACTCGGAGATGACGATACAAGACGGAAGGGCTCGGCATCCAAACGTGTCACCTTGGGTGATATATCTAACTTGGAGAATCTAAGTGATGGTATGTTACAGTTCATGTAATGACAGCAGTAGTTACAGTAAATATATGGTTGAGGTGAAGGTCATTCATCACAGACGCCAGGCCAATGAGTGAGGTCATATAGTTTGTCCTAATCAGATAGTAACTTACGATTGGTCACCAGTTCCCGTTCCTTGCCTTGGTCTTGACCTGGCCTTGCCACAGTACTCTTGGCCTCATGGCAGTCTAGGTCGAGGCAACAGTTTTGGTCTGTTGGGGGAAATGGCAACACACATACAGTAGTTAGTATTTCTGTTACTTGTTACACCACAATAATGGCAAGAATCGAGGCCATTTCGTTTTAACCAAAAATAGTAATATTGCAATCCCTAGTCACTACCAGCATCTTATGTTCTTGCTTGCCATCCATGGTAGTCGTGCAGTTCTGGTAAGTTGTTTGGTGTGGGTATGTGTGTAGACAGTTATGTCCCCAAGGGGACAGCCTCAGGCTAGATCCATGACTTCAGATGTTCAGATAATAAAGTGTTTTGTAGCAGCTTTATGTACACATTTAAATGCAACTGGATTTCAACCAATATGACAGCGTACATGAAACATATGCATTTTTGTGATTAATTGAATATTACATGACTTCATTATTTGATAACGATATTCGAAGCAGCTGTATTGACTAACTCCATATTCAATGTGCATTCTTCTTAGAGCTGTACCGGATATGCTTTTGGGAAATCCGGCCGGAGCCGGAGCCGGATTTGGGATTTCACCATATAATTAGTCATCAGTAAGTTTTAAATTTTAAATACATATTGCATAGTCTGACTATGTAATATGTATTTAAAGTTCAAAAGTTACTAATGACTAAGTGACTATGATAGTCACACAATTAATCAGAAACAATAAACAATTCAGCAGTGAAATCCAATCATTCACATTTCGTAATTCAAAAGTCACAAGTCTGCAACTGCATGCAAATTAGGTTACGTAATTCAGTTCTCATGCATCACTGTCACTCATCAGTCAATCATCAATAAGTTTAATATTGTATTTCGTGAAGATTAATTGCGATGCATTGTCTGGAAGACTGGAAGTAGAGCACTTCTGTGATCAGAGATAACTTTACCAGCAACACTAAACAAGCGCTCTGATGGAACACTGGTTGGTGGAGGTCCCAGATACACATGTGCCAATCTAGACAGATCTGGCAGTCTTTCCTTATTCTGTCTCCACCACGTTAACGGATTCTCCATTCGACCAATCACAGGCTCCGACAGATACCGTGTCATTTGTGTTTCGATGGTACTTCTTTCTTGCTGATGGATCATTAAAATTTGTGTTATATAATGAAAGTTTTCCAAATCTGGCAAAATTTCAAATCTGGCCCAATTTTGGCCGGAGCCGGAGCCGAACTCCGGTACAGCCCTAATTCTTCTGTGACACTGTATGTGTTAATTTCTGCTGATGCTGTGGTTAGAACCAGACAGCATGATCAGGCAGATGATTGCATGGCTGCAGACTCACAACCAGCCCGAGTACCAGCTGTTGCAGTACTGGCGTAAGACGTCTAAGGAGCGCCTGCACTTCATCCACGGAGATGAGACACCGCCATTGACGCTGATATGCAAACAGTGGCCACGCTACAAGGACAAGAATGGTCATGTGTTGGTAAGCCCACGTGCAGTGGTGTTTTTTCCTTACTTGCTGCTTACTTCACATTTGACAGTTCCCAGCAAAGTATATTAAACACTTGTCTGTGTTCTGGCACAGCTGAGCATCTTGATGGATCAACTACAATCACACTGAGAGGGGGCAGGAAAGGCAGGTGAAGTTCCGGCCCCAGAGAGTAAGTGGGCCTCGACCATTCTTGATTTTTGAACTTCAGTGTGGAGATACAGTCATCAGGCCACTGGAACTACAGGAACAATGTATTTGTTAAGAGACTCCTCACTTCCTCAGCCACTATCAGTCTTAGATTAATATGTATCTGTGCTTTGAATTGAGAGTTGGTAATGAAGGCGACATAGTGAAAGCATTGTCAGAGTTTTAGCAGTTAATGGTTGTCTTAATTGACTTTTAATTAAAACCGTGATAGTTGAGTGTAGTCGTTCACTAGCGTAAGCTTCAGCTTTTGGATTGTTGATTCTGTCGCCTAGTATTTCTAGTCTATGTATTTGTGCTGAGGCATTAGCTCTGCTAAGATGTGGTTCCTTGATATCCGTGAATATGTTGTTGGCGCCGGTTGGGCTGCCAGTCACGTTTTTCTCTTGTTGCGGCGTTAGTATTGACTAAGCTTGACTTTGGTAACGCTACGCTGGCATGCTTTAGATATCCGAGGATTTCAAGCTGATGTACCCACAAGCAGCAGATAACATGTCAAGTGTGTGGCCAAGTTTGTACGAGAAGATTCTGGATCGGCTACGCACTCGCCGTGTGAAGGACAAAGTGATCCAGAAGCTGTTGCACAGCATTATAGAAGACTTTGACCAGCAAACAACTACAGGTATTTTACTTAAGCTACTGTGTTATGTATGAGCAGGAGCCTGATTTTCAAAAAGTGAATATTTTTCCTAAGGTTATCTCAACTATGTCGAGAATATGTGACAAGATTATCTTATGTCAACGACTTACGATGTAAGCAGCAGATGTCAACTGGTGGCTCGTCACTAGCTGTGTAAAGGAGAAACAGGATCGGTCCTAAGACCGAACGAACCCTGTGGATGGCGTTGAACTGGTTGCAGACAAGCATATGTGTTGAATTCGTCCACGTAAGTATGAGGCAAACCAGTCGAGCACTGATCCCTGTAGGCCATAAGACCTGTGTAGCCGTTGTAGCAAAGTGCTATACTTATCTTATACTGCCTGTGAATCGGTTTCTGCTGTAACTGATAAATTGTCTGTCTTGTATAGATGCGCTGATGGCTGCATCCCTTAGATTGCTGCCACTGCTGCTGTCAGAAGCGCCACTGCCAGTTGCTGCAGCTGGCAAACGCAAGAGGAATAACTGGCGACCGACAGCTCTGGAGAATTTGCAGCACTTTGTCGACGTGCAGCAGGTTTGTGCTTGCAATGCCACACTTTGAGTTTGCTGGCGTTTCATTCACTGTACATGCTGTGAGCTGAATCTGTCTCTCAGTCTCTCTACTGAATGTGCATATCATAATGCTAACTTATAAGCAATTATCGCTGCACGAGTAGTTGTATTCCTTGCGTGGTGATCGCTGATGAAAGATATGCCTTCACTCATAGGGATGTTAATTCCCGGGATTTGGCAATCCTGGATCAGGTCTTGCTATTCCCGGGACCCACTTGAATCTTGTTTCTGCACATGCCACCTGTAGCGTGACAGCATAGCTTGCTATGCTGTAGCACATATTAGCTATTGTGTCGATGTCTGTCCATCAGGCGTCTGTCATACTCCTGTATTGCACCTAGAACACTAAACTCAGATTCACGCCGGCTTCACCATGAGAGATGGCGCCATGTCTCTAGTTTTCAAAACAAAAAACTGCAGAAAATCAAAGGGGATCACCCCTACCAATGGCCCGAATGATGGTGGTAGGCCCCAAGGCAATTTTTGACTTAAGCTCACCATGTCCAGCAAACAGTGCGGCACAGAGACAAATTTGCTATTAACCACAAATAGGAAACTGCCTACAGTGCATCGATTACACCCGATCCATATGATCTTGGATGACCTTGAAAGGTCCCCTAATTTTGAATCAGAGGTATGATTTTAGACCAGAAGTGGAATTCAACGGGAGCCGTGGACAATACACTTTTCCAATCATGTCAAGGCCGTCACACATTTTCTCAGTGACAGCGAAGCTTCTTGTGTGCTTTGGCTCCTGTGGACCTGTTACTGCTATCCACCAGCATTGCCTTAACAAATTTTAACACTGGTCTGCTCACGCACTAGCGATTTATTTGTATTTGTATCGTAATTAAAGCATAAAAGAATGTATTATGCACCAGTTATGTTTTTTATTGGTTTGCAGTTAGCATGTTTTAGTTTGGGAGCTCATTTGCAGCTTAGTTTTGTTGAAGGTTGCACTCATTTGAATTTCTCACTCATCCTTAAAAATTGTCAGTGTCTGTCATGCATACTACAGTAAGCCATACATTAACAAGTTGTCAGCTATCGCTGAGGGGACGCGTGAGGCTCGTGTTGAATTTGAACTGTGTCTACAACTGTACATGACAACAAGTCATCTATACAGTATAGCATAGCCTCGCACGTAAAAACTATACCTTGTAATTTCCAGTCACAGAAGATAAAAACACGTACGTTTTTACATTTTCTTTTGCAAAATTATGGATGAACATGAACACCATTATACAGCTGTGTCCTGTAATGAAATTTTTATACTGCTTTATGGCATTCAGCGTCAGTTGAGATGTCGCTTGCTTGAGTATACAGTTTGTAGTTGGTGTGCAACAGGATGTCACCGATTTGAAGACATACCTCGAGGAGAAAGCCAGTGGTCTGGGACGATGGGGCTACCAGCTGCAGCCGCATGTGGTCGTTCTGGCAGAGGGGGACGACGACTTAACCAGCCGCTCTGTGGCCTATGCGTGTGTCCACAGCACAGTCTTCTACGAGGCAGCAAGTGTCCTGGAGGCTGTGGATGTGGCATTCAAGTCCATGTTTGTGCTTGGACTGCAATACCCTGCTCCTGCACACTCCTCATGGGCATTCATGCAGAAGGCAGTCTATGGCCTGTCGCACAGATTCGATAGAATCCCGTCCAAAGTGTTTGAACTCTTGACTGATATCAGAAAGTGAGAAAGTGAACATTGAATCAAGTCGAAGAATAAGACTGCTTCTGTCTTCCATGGGCACTAACTTTGTTTCTTACATGTGAAACTGTTGTTGATGTGACTGTGTCTAATGTGTGCATTCCAAAATAGCAATATTCTTGGTATCTTGTCCCATGTACGTCAAAATTCAACATCATGGGTTGGGCTGTCCACTGAGGCACCAAACCCCTAATTTATATTGGGGTTTAGTAGGGTTTGGCTAATCAGTGTGAATGAAAACCCACAGGTTGTTCCTTATCCAATTTTTGCAAGGTAATGTTTTGCTTTAAATTTAAATAAGCGCTTATTAGCAGCAGTAATGTAGTTAATTGGATCTCAATAAAACCTGCTTTTTTTAAATTAAATAAGCGGGGTTGAATAAACATGCTTATTTCCATCAAGTCAATAAATATTTCATGAATATTTAAATAAGCAACTTATTTGTCTCAAATCAGTTTTTATTTATGCCAAATATATCGTTTTTGCTGTGCAGTCTCATATAGCAGCACATTGATTTATATAAAGCAACTTACACAATCGCAATCTTCATTTCTGGTTCTAATCTACAATCTGTCAATTACACAGCACTGGGAAGCTGCTGCCTAATTTCACAAACATCTTACGACAATCTTAGAATATGATAATAACTTAGAATATGTCGTAAAACAAACTTATGATAAAGTTAAGGTGATGTCCTAAGATCGTTTTTTTGTAATTAACTAGTGATAATGGTAAGATACATCATACAGTATCATACCGGTAAGTTGAGAACTTAAGATAGACTTGTGATCTAAGTTAAGATAATCTTATGAAAAATCATAAGGTGTTTGTGTAATTAGGCCGGTGGAATTTTATACCCATCAACAGCATACTGCTACTATTGTCTTACACTGGATCAATATTAATCTTGAATCTTGAAGCAATACAGAACGGATACACAGTAATAGTATGCAAGAAACTAACACAACAAAATCTAACAATCATAGTAGTTGCTAGTTAATACTTTATATACCATACAAAAACTTTATATACCATACAATTATGCAGCTGTGGAACAAAGGCACAACAAGTTATTGTCTGTGCAATCCATACATGGTACTGAATAATGTCTAGCGCCCTCAATTTTTAACCAATCTTTACCAAATTCACAATGTGGGCTCCGAGATAAATGGCGCACTAAATGTACTATTTACAGCCAAAATGGATTTATTCAGTGTGCATGCGTGGTGACCGACTTCCACAGTAACGAAATTTTCTGTTTTGTCAACGATAGCGGGCACATTTCTTCACCAAATTTGGCACGCTGATAGCTAAGGTAATTTTGGATGATTGGGAGACATTACGAGCCTGAATCGAATGGCATGCACATTAACTGTATCTGCCAAATATTATTCAAATCGTTTTTTCATTTTACGCTGTTATAATGGAAGTCATAGGGGAGAACTTTTTTTGAAACACAGTGTATATGTATATATGCGATTAGTCGCAGTAGTCGATGGCTGTGACAAATATCTGCTAACATAACAATATCAACTAGGCTATTATATATCAGTATCCATGCATAAGAACAGAGTATACACTATACTGATATCAACAATTGTCACCACATATGAAACACAAAAACACACAAATGTCATGGATAATTTGGACAAAAACAAGTACAAAAATACTTGGGCGCCCACAGGCCTATTTTTGATGCACAGAATGAAAAATGAGCAGTTCCTTCCTTCCCCTGCCCTTCACTCCCTTTCCCCTTCATCACTTTCCTCTGTCTCCCTTCTTTCCTCCCTCCCCTCCCTTCCTTTCCCATGCCTTTTTCCTTTTCCTTCTCATCCCCACCCCTACCCACATCC
>Ga0209681_1000213_pt1 | contig 15222 bp, 13 predicted proteins | sample WorMetLIZISLAND2_3_FD_187416 | JGI IMG/M metagenome (GOLD analysis project Ga0209681, IMG submission 187416) | Marine gutless worms symbiont microbial communities from Max Planck institute for Marine Microbiology, Germany - Olavius clavatus LIZARD... ... | reverse complement strand
GGGCCAGGAATATGTTGCACGAGGCCTGGAGGAATTCGAGGCTCACCGCCGGGATCGGCTACTACGCTCCATCCCGCGTAAGGCCAAGTATCTCGGCCTTACGGTCCGTGAGGACACTTGACGTGGACGAATAAATCTAACTTGGAAAACAGTATGTTACGATATGCTTGATGAGAGCCGCGCCCAAGTCGAAATGTGATTTCGACCTTCCACTCCTGCCAAGCTTGCCTGATGCCGGCACGCACGATTTCCATTCGGAAGACCTTGCGCCTCTTCCTGGCATCCATGTACTCCCCGGCAAGATACTGGCACTCCCGATGCCCAAACCAAGAACGCCGTCTTACAGCAACCGTTTCGGCTGCACCTTGCCGTCGTCCAGGATGCTGCCGACACCGATGAACTGCCGGGACGGGTCGTAGAGCCTGACCAGACCTCGGGTCGGTGCCTGGGGTACCAACACCGCCTGGCCCTGACGTAGATAAAAGGCGGCGTCCTCCGTGAGGAATACCGCCGGCCAGCGTTCGAGAGCGCTCGCCAATGGCAATAGCAAGGGGTCCAGGGCCTCGGTCCCCTCCATCCGGGCGGATTGCTCGATCGCGTCCAAGGTCACGAAGCGGACCTCGGGCTCCACATAGGGTCCGACCCCCGTGCGGCGAAGCCCCACCACATGGCCGCCGCACCCCAGCACTTCACCCAAATCGGCCGCCAAGGTACGGATATAGGTCCCTTTGGAGCAATGCACGTCCATCTCGAATTCCGGTGCTTCGAAGCGACACAGGTCGAGCCGGATGATGTCGACCATACGCGGGGTACGTTCCACCTCGATGCCTCGACGCGCCAGCTTGTAGAGCCGCTGTCCCTGGTGCTTGACCGCGGAATACATGGGTGGCATCTGCTCGATGGGACCAATGAAACGGGCGAGTGCCGACCGCAAATCCTGCTCGCTCACATCGGTGACAGGCACTTCCCCGAGAACCTCGCCCTCAGCATCCGCAGTGGTAGTGGTCACCCCGAGCCTTACCCTGACGCGGTAGTGCTTATCCGCATCCAGTAGAAAAGCGGAAAGCTTGGTGGCCCGCCCCAGACAAACCGGCAGCAACCCCGTGGCCAGCGGGTCCAAGCTACCGGTGTGGCCGGCCTTGGCGGCCCTGAAATACCGCTTGACCCTTTGTAGGGCCTCGTTGGAGGTTAGGCCCCGCGGTTTATCGAGCAGCAGTATGCCGCTGATGTCACGCCCGTGTCTGCGCCACCGTCCCATAATCCGCTCGCTGCTCCGAAAATTTCATCACAGTCTAATCTATCCGAGAGACCTCGAAAAATTCCATCTTTAGCGTTTTCCAAGTCGTAAAGTAAAAACGCAATTTTCGCTTTGCTCGCTTTTTTCAAGCATCCACGGGCTTGAAAACCGGCGGGACATCCCTATGCCCATGGGCACTCCGAGCTGTTCTAAGGTACCCTATCGGCTCACCGCTGCGGCTCATCATCTCCCCGGTCTTCCATTGCCATCGCCGACTCGATCAGATGCGCCAGATGCTCGCCCCTGGCGATCGACTCGTCGTGGACAAAACGGAGCTGGGGTATGGTACGCAAACGGACGCGCCGGGCCAGGGCCCGCCGCAAAAAGCCTAAAAGCTTGCCGTTGAGAAGACGCGCTTGCTCGACACTGCCCTCATCGCCGGAGAGGCAAGTGAAATAGACCTTGGCATGGGCCAGATCGCGGCTCACCCACACCTCTTGCAGGGTAATGAGCCGTAGGCGCGGGTCCCCCACCTCATGGCGCAGGACCTCTGCCAGCTCACGCCGGAACTCGGCCCCGATGCGATCGGTGCGAGCGTATTCTTTCATACAACAATCCGCCACGACTATAATATAAGAACGCACGCAATACCAATTACGTTATTTAGAGGTACTTCGCCCGAACTACGTGTCAATCTTATAAGTATTGGAAGAGAAACTACCTTTCCATCTAGCACCGGTGTATAATCGGTATGATGTTTATTCTCCTTCACTTTAAACGCAGTTTTCCTGCTCAAATAACGTTCCAATTATGCTCGTTTCATGGTCTAGCATCCTCTATTTTTCCTATATAAGTTTTGAGATTTTTAAAGACCATAGCTGCATATCCAACAATACATTTTTCATCGGTATTTAAAAAACCCTCGAACTGCTCTACCACGATATCCACCAAATCGTCCAAGGCATCTTCTACTGATTCATCTTGCCCGGGAAGGATAATACCCAAGCCAAGTGTTTCAGCAGTAATCAGCCCTGAATTATCATTCTCTTCGCAGATCACGCGAATAGGTGCCAGGATTTGGTAGGGTTCCGGGAGACGTTGCAGATAGGTTCGACGAACTGGGCGAATGCTGGATCGAACCCAGTCGATCAATAAAGCGTTATCGCAATCTTGCAAAACCCCTTCGCTTCTGGCTTTCTCAGCCAATTCCCTGTTAGCTAGTAATGCCGCTCTGTACAAATCACGCTCAATCTGATTCCATGATTTTACTACATCTATCTCCAGCTTAGGGAACCATTTTGCCGATTTCAACCCTAATCCTTCTCCTCCGGTCTTGATAAGTTGGTTCTCTACCATAGACTGAGCAGGCATAATTTAGGAGATTCGGCCGAATGCTCTGATACGAGTTTATAGTAAATCCACACCATCATATAAATCGTGCTCAAGGATCCTGAGTCTGCGGTGGAAAAGAAATATCGGAGAATACGGCATCTACATCGATATTCTCATTCCAAGTTCTCAACCGCCAATACACCAAGGCTTGTATTATCATAGAAACGTCTACTAAGAATAGCCAGCATCGCTAGATCATCGTCTACCAATAAAACCGTAGGCGTAAACGTTTGCGACATGTATAGTACGTATTGATGAGATTACGAGAAATTATCAATCCACGGCCAGTTCCTTTTTTTCTGATGTTTTCCCCAATTCAAATATCGCGTTCTCATCATCAAATGCTGACAAGTCAATTCCAGGACCTTTATCTCAAAATTTAATCAAATAAGCGAGTGCCTTTCCCAACACTGCTTATCTCCGCATGAATATGTACTGTGTTCTTGCGCTTCTGGCGTCGTTCCCTCTGGGCGTCTATTGAATTAATTAAAAGATTGAAAAGTATCTGCAGCAATATAGGGCGATTTCCGAGAATCGTAATATTCCTTTGTACCTGTATACCAGTATGCATGCTATAATGATATATGGCCATGACCCATGGTTTCCACCACCTCCTGAATGGCATCAAGGAGCGAGAAATTTATGCGTTCATCTTCCATGCCTTATCTCTGTCACAAACAGCGTGTTGATATCATTGAGCCCCCTAAATACGAGTTTTATCTTTTCCGTAGTTTCATCTGCAAATATCTTTTATATTATTAATATGGTTGATTCGATCGAATAGCTTTTTCACATTGTTAAGGAATATTTCGAAGCTATTCGTGACAGCCATTGCCTTATGACCTAGATCATGAGCAAGCAATGTCACAATCTCTACCCTTGTCATCATTCCGCTTTCCATACGTAGAATATCATTTTTGCTTGCTTAGAGAGCTTGCAAGTGCTATGTCTCTCCAAGAAAGCAGCGTCAATATCCGATCCGAGGCAGAATACACAGTATCCGGTGTAGCGGGCACCGTGAAAAATCCTACTTTCAAAGTTCCCTTTATTCGTAACAACCAGGACTTCGGCACTTCACACCTATGCCAAGCTCCCTACGACGAATGGCTCGACAGTGTGGCGGATGTACCTTACGTTTGCATTCGGCCCTCATCGGCCATCCGCTCGTGCCTAAACCTGCTGCAGACTACTCGCTTCGCGCTTCCCTGGTAGGCAGCGTCCGCCAAGCCGCGCAGCGGCCCAAACTACCCTTACCGAACACATAATCGCACGGGATTTGATACAAACTTCAAAGCATTAGGTCACAGCCGACTATAGCCCCCGCATCCGCTCGGTGCGTTCGAAGACTTCGATCTGATCGCCGACCCGGACGTCGTTGTAATTCTTGACCCCGATGCCACACTCGGTACCCGCCTTGACTTCCGGGACGTCTTCTCTGAAGCGACGCAAAGACTCCAACGCACCCTCGTAGATGACGACGCTGCCCCGCAACACACGGATGGGATTGTTGCGCTTAATCTGGCCTTCGACGACCATGCAACCGGCAATGGCACCAAATTTGGATGAGCGGAAGACATCCCGCACCTCGGCGAGTCCGACGATCTCTTCCATCACCTCGGGACTCAAGAGCCCGGAGAGGGCCTTTTTGACATCATCGATCAACTCGTAGATGACGCTGTAATAGCGCAAGTCCAGACCCTTCTCCTCCACGATCCGACGGGCGGCCGCATCGGCGCGGACATTGAATCCGAGCAGGATGGCCCGGGAGGTCACGGCCAAGTTGGCGTCGGACTCGGTGAGTCCCCCCACCCCCGTGGCTACGAGGACCACCTTGACCTCGTCGGTGGAGAGCTTGAGCAGGCTGTCCCGCAGGGCCTCCAGACTACCCTGGACGTCCGCCTTGAGGATGATGTTGACTGTCTGCACGCCCCCCCCCTCTTCGAGGTGGGAGAAGAGCTGATCCGGACTGGCAGCGCGTTGATCTGCGAGCTTCGATCGACGCCCCCGTTCCCGACGCATCTCGGCGACTTCCCGCGCCCGCTTTTCGTCACTGACCGCCACTAGGTCATCTCCGGCGTTGGGCGTACCGGAAAGACCCAGTACCTGCACCGGGATTGAGGGACCGGCGGATTTCACGCCCCGACCCTGCTCGTCGAATAAGGCCCGTACGCGGCCGAATTCGGTACCGCTTACGATTAGGTCACCCTGATATAAGGTGCCGGCCCGGATCAGAACCGTAGCCACCGGTCCGCGTCCCTTGTCTAGCTGGGATTCGACGATGACCCCGTGGGCGGGGCCGGCATTCGGTGCCATCAGCTCCAACACCTCCGCCTGCAGCGACAGGGTTTCGAGTAGCTCGTCGATACCCTTGCCATTCTTGGCGGAGACCTGGACGACCATGGTATTCCCCCCCCACTCCTCGGGGACGACCTCCTGTTGGGCGAGCTCTTGCAGTACCCGATCCGGGTTCGCCTCCGGCTTGTCGATCTTGTTGACCGCCACCACCAGGGGTACGCCGGCTGCGCGCGCATGCTGGATGGACTCGAGGGTTTGGGGCATGACGCCGTCATCCGCCGCCACCACCAGGATGATGATGTCCGTGACTCGGGCCCCCCGGGCGCGCATCGCCGAAAAGGCGGCATGACCGGGGGTATCCAGAAAGGAGAGCACGCCGTGGTCGGTCTCGACATGGTAAGCGCCGATGTGTTGGGTGATGCCGCCAGCCTCGCCGGCGGCGACGCGAGTGCGGCGGATATGGTCGAGCAACGAGGTCTTGCCGTGATCCACATGTCCCATGATAGTGATGACCGGCGGCCGTACCGTCCGCTCCAACCGGTCGGTCTGGGTCCGAACCTGTTGCATCATCGTGATTTCGATATCCTCGGTCTTGGCCTCGACGGCCTTGTGGCCCATCTCCTCGACCACGATCATGGCGGTATCTCTGTCCAAGACTTGGTTGAGCGTGACCGACACTCCTTGCTTGAACAGGACCTTGATGACATCGCCGGATTTCACCGACATGCGCCCGGCAAGCTCGTTTACGGAGATGGACTCGGAGATCGCCACTTCGCGGACCACGGGTGCGGTCGGCCGCTGGAAGCCATGTTTGTCCTGAAGCTGGGGTTTGATCGCCTTCTTCTTCCGTCGCGGACGCCGTTCCGGTACCGCAGATACCTCCGGCTCCTGGGTCGCCTCTTCGTATTCGACTTCCGGCGGCAGATCACGGGACCGCAGCGAGTCCTTACGCACGGTCTTCTTGAGCGAATTTTCCTTTTCGGAAAATTCGTTGAGGCGTTTCCCATGCTTGCGCGCCTTGGCCTTAGTTTGCTTGACCTCGGAGCTTGTGCCCGCGAGCTTTTCGGACATGGCCGAGCTCCCCGTCGAGGCCCCACCCCCGGTCTTGTCCGAGGCCTTGCGCCGAGCTTCTTCCTCCTTATGCCGCCGAGCCTCTTCCTCTTTGGCCTTACGGGTCAGGTCTTCTTGCTCTGCCCAGCGTCGCGCGTCCTCTTCCGCCCGCCGCGCCTGCAGCTCGGAACGTCGATCCACCCGGGTGGGGGCCGGCTTCGCTTCCTTCATATCCGTGACCGGGAGGCTATGCCAGGGTCGCCCATCGGTCGCCCGGGCACTCGCTGCCGGCTCCGGCGTCGCGACATCACGTTTGACATAGATACGCTTACGCCGAACCTCGACGCTGACCGTCTTCACCCGTGGGGCTGTGGCGGGTCGGATACTACCGCCGGCACGCCCACTGACCGCCGGCTGACGCAATTCACTGACCGATTTACGCTTGAGAGCAACCTGGCTCGGGGCCGTTGCGGTGCCGATCGCATCTTTACCGTGACTGCGGCGAAGATATCCCAGCAGCTGGACCTTTTCCTGCTCTGTCAGCTTGGCCTCTCCGTCGGAGGCTACGATACCCGCTTCATGTAGCTGCGCGAGGAGACGCTCGACCGGGATCCCCACCGTATCGGCCAGTTGGTTGACAGTCACTTCACTCATCCCCATACCCTCCTGCCCTACTCGTTCTCTGCTTCGGCAAACCAGGGTTCGCGCGCCTTCATAATCAACGCCGCCGCACGCTCCGCGTCAATATTCACCATCTCCACCAGCTCGTCCAGCGACTGCTCGGCCAAGTCTTCCCGGGTAACCACACCCTTGCCGGCAAGGCTACGGGCCAATGTCTCGTCCATCCCTTCCAGTTCCAACAGGTCCTGTGCCAGCCCTTCGGCCAAACCCTCCTCGCTGACGATGGCGCGGGTCAGGAGGACATCCTTGGCCCGATCCCGCAACAGGTTGATGATCTCCTCGTCGAAGCCCGGTATGGCCATCATTTCCGCTATGGGCACGTAGGCAATCTCATCGATGGTCGAGAAGCCTTCCTCCACCAGGATGGTCGCGACCTCCTCATCGACATGGAGCTGCTCCATGAAGCTCTCGGTCAGGCGTCCGATCTCTTGCTCGCTCTTGACCGCCGCCTCATCCTCGTTCATCACATTGAGCTCCCAGCCGGTCAATTGACCGGCTAGGCGAACATTTTGACCGCCACGGCCGATGGCCTGGGAGAGATTATCCTCCTTCACCGCTACGTCCATGCTGTGGGCTTCCTCGTCGACGATGATGGAGACCACATCCGCCGGGGACATGGCATTGATGATGAACTGCGCCGGATTGTCGTTCCACAGGATAATATCGACTCGTTCGCCATTGAGCTCGTTGGATACCGCCTGTACGCGCGAGCCACGCATGCCGACACAGGCCCCCACCGGATCGATGCGCAAGTCGGTCGCTCGCACCGCGATCTTGGCCCGAGAGCCCGGGTCCCGGGCCGCGGCGAGAATCTCGATCAGGCCCTCACCGACCTCCGGGACCTCCAGCTTGAATAGCCCGATGATCAGCTCCGGGGCCGTACGGCTGACGAAAAGCTGCGGCCCCTTGGGCTCGGAGCGGACCTCGAAGAGATAGGTGCGTAACCGGTCGCCGGGACGTACCGACTCGCGGGGAATGGTCTGCTCACGCGGGACCAGGGCCTCCACATTACCCCCCAAATCGAGCAGGATGGTGCCCCGGTCGACCTTCTTGACCACCCCTATGACCAGCTCCCCTTCGCGGCCCCGATAGGCCTCGACCACCTTGGCGCGCTCGGCCTCCCGTACCTTCTGCACGATCACTTGCTTGGCCGTCTGCGCCGCGATGCGCCCGAAGAGGATCGACTCCATGGGCTCCTCGACAAAATCACCGATCGTGGCCGACGAATCGAGCTCCCGCGCCTGTGCTGGCGTCAACTGACGATCCGGTGCCTCCGGACCCGTGGGTCCCGTGTCCTCCACGACTTCCCACCGCCGAAAAGTACGGTAGTCCCCGGTCTTACGGTCGATGGCTATCCGCGCATCGATGTCGCCCTTGGCCTTCCTGCGGGTAGCGGACGCCAACGCCGCTTCCATCGCCTCGAAGATAACCTCCCTGGGCACCTCTTTCTCGTTCGAAACAGCCTCGATAACCAACAGGATTTCTTTATTCACTTAAATTCCCGAATTTTAGAATTCAGGCACCAAACGTGCGGATTCGATCATGGCCAAAGGAATCTCCCGATGCTCGCCGTCAACCTCAAGTACCACCCGATCTTGCTTCATACCGGCGATCCGCCCTGCCAAGTGGCGCCGATCATCGAGCTTGGCCACCAATTTAATGCGCACGTTGTGTCCCCGAAAGCGTTCGAAGTGCTCGGCCGTGAACAGCGGTCGATTCAGGCCCGGAGAAGAGACCTCCAGATCGTAATGTCCGGCAATCGGATTATCGACATCGAGCACACCGCTCAGCTGATGGCTGACTGCCCCGCAATCATCTACGGTGATCCCGGTAACCCGGACACCGGGCGGGAAGTCGATGTAAACCCGCAGCACCGCACCGTGCTTGCCGCACCGAAAATATTCGACGCCCACCAACTCGTAACCCATCGGCTCCACCACGGACCTCACCAAGTCCGTCAACCTGTTCTCCAAGTGCCGCATCCACGCTCACCACAAACAAAAAATGGGCACAAGGCCCACTTCACCGAAGGACTCCCGCCGCGCGGATCCGGTGCAAACCCCGACGGCAGAAAACTAAAAAAAGCCCCGATCACGGGGCTTTCAGTGGTATTCAAGCTCCAAACTTTTTTGTGCCATCTCCTTGATGGGAGTTCAGTTTAAAAGGGCGTTTCGAAAAATTCAAGGTGCCTATGCGATGCAAGGAAACATCGCCGGTCTCTAAGCGCGCAACTGCTTGAAAAATTAGGAGTAAAACGAGCCCAGCATTTTCGCTTTGCGACTTGAAAAATTCCATATGTAACGGTTGCCGCAACACGGAAGACGGACGAAAGACCACCAAGATCACTAGTGTCCCCGCGTTATAACCGGCAATTCAGGATAACCCATTCATTTGGAGGAGCACAGGAAAGCGAGGGAGCGTAAGCGACGAGCGGAGTGCGCGCCGGGACGGACGCAGGACGAACGCGGGCCGCCGAAGGCCATGGCCGTCGCCTCATTTTTTGCACCCGATATCGGACGGACCCCATTTCGGGTTTCGCGAACAATGGCGACGCTCCGGTCGAATGTGGCCTTCCGACGCGGTACAATTACTAAGATCCAGGTCGAGCACCGCGAGGATCTTGATGATGGTATCGAGCTTCGCATTGGTCGCCCCATTCTCCGATGTCCGAGATCAGGGCCTGACGCACCGAGGCCTTACGCGCCAAGTCGAGTTGGCGCATGTGTCGTTGCCGGCGTCTCTGCCGCACAGCTTCACCGAATTCCTGCCGGTTTCGAATCGTCATTTTCCGGGCCGCGCCTGTGGATACGGATTATCGTATAAAAGCCAATTATAGGCTTTCGCGTATAAAGAGCCTATATCCGATAAATCGGATATAGCACAGACATGCAGCCACCTTAGAAAAACCCAATTTTTCAAAGTTCCTTTGAGCACCTTCAAACATCGGCGACGATCTTCCGCCCTCGTTTGGCCTCTCTACGCTCCTGTATCTCCATGAGCAGGTCCCAGGCGACGGGAACGATGAATAGGGTGAGGAAGGTGGCCGCGGCCAAGCCGGTGACGAAGGTCGAGGCCATGGAGCCCCAGATCAGGGAATAGCTGGGGATCCCCAAAGCCATGGGGAGCAGACCCAGGGTCGTGGTCAGGGTGGTGAGGACGATGGGACGCAGACGCACCCGAACCCCCGCGATCACCGCCTCCCGGCGGGTTACCCCCTCCCGATAGCGGCGGTTGATGAAATCGAGCAAGACCAGGGAATCGTTGACCACCACCCCGGTGACGCCCACCATGGCGACGAAGCTGTTGACCGTAAATAGGGTTTGGGTGACCAAGGTGCCGAAGACCACACCTGTGATGGAGAACATGATCGCCGAGAGGACGATCAGCGGTTGCACATAGGACCTGAACTGGGTGGCCAGGATCAGATAGATGAGCAGCACTGCCAGCCCGAAGGCCCGGGTCAGGCTGTCGAAGGAGCGCTGGGTCTCCTCGAACTCGCCCCCGAAGACCAGGGTGGCACTTGGGAAACGGTCCCGAACCTGGGCATAGTGTCGCTTGACCCAGGCCACCACCAATGGTGAGGAGATGGGGGCCCCGGACAGGATATCGGCGGTGATGGTCAAGCTGCGTTGACCACGATAGCGCTTGAGTTCTCCGGGCTGGATCTCGGCCACCGGACGCACGATATCCCCCAGATGCACGGGTCCTGACGGATGCTCCCGGACCGGAATCGAGAGCGCGTCCTCGGGGTCGTCGATGGCGGCCGGATCGATCCGCAGCTTGAGGTCCACCTCCTCGTCGCTCAAGCGATAGTCGCCCAGGTAGCGACCATCCAGCACGGCGGCGGCCAACTGCGCGGCCTCCCCCGGCGTCAATCCGAGTTCCCGTGCCCGGGACCCGTCCACATCAAGCCTCAGGACCCGGGCCGGCCGCCCCCGATCGTCCGTAAGCCCAGAGAGGTACGGCCCCAGCTCCGGGTCATCCCCCAGGGCCCGCAGTAGCTCGTCGGAGAGCGCCGATACCACACCTTCGTCCGAGCCTAGGATTCGGATATTCACATCCTTGCCGGTGGGCGGCCCATCCTTCTCGGCTCGCACATGCAGCTCAAATCCCGCCTTGGCGAAGCGTTCCCGAAGGCGCTCACGCATGGTCTCCAAGTGGGCGATAGGATTATCGAAGGCGCGCGCTTCCCACTCGGGCAGGGGCACTGCGACCGTGCCCAGATAATGACCGAACTCCTGCCCATAGTCCTCGTTGAAGACGAAGCCTGTAAATCCGCTCGCCGAGCGGGCATAGCCCGGACCATCGGCCATAATGTAGTGGGCGATTTCCCGTACCTTGGCATCCGTGCGCTCGATGGGGGTGTTGGCCGGACCCCTGACGAAGGCGTAATAGAGGTTATAGTCGTCCGGGAAAAATTCGATCCGGATCAGGGGCGCCAGACCGGCGACCGAGACCCCGAGAATGGCGACGGCGACCAGAAACACACCGCTGGCTAGGGCCAAGCTCGAATAGCGCCCGCGCAGGGTGAGCCGAATCAAACGTTCGGTACCGCGGCGCAAAAACCGTAGCAGGGCGCTGTCCTGCTCGGAGCTCGGAACACCGCCCGGTCGGGGACGGGGACCCAAGTCCCGATAATGCAGGGGCAGAATGAACAGACACTCGAACAGGGAGGCGACGATGGCGAAGCTCACGGCCTTGGGGATGAGGGCGAAGAACTCCCCGGTGGAGCCGGTCATAATCAACATGGGCAGAAAGGCCGCCACCGTGGTGGCGGTAGCGGAGATCACCGGCAGCATCACCTCGGCAGTCCCGTCCACGATGGCCTGCTCCAGGGGCTCACCGCGCTGGACGTGGCGGTAGATATTTTCGACCACCACGATAGCGTCGTCGACGACGATGCCGGATATCAGAACGAAGGAGAACAGAGTAAGCTCGTTCAAGGAGTTACCGGTCAGGGCCATGAGGATCATGGTTACCAGGAAAGCGAAGGGGATGCCCACGGTAACTAGGCCGGCATTGCGCAGGCCCATGAAATACCAAAGGATCAGACTCACCAGCCCGATACCCAAGGCCAGATTCCAGCCCAGAGTACCCACGGAGGCCCGGATATAGAGGCTCGAATCCTGGGTCAGGACGACCTCGACCCCCTGCTGCACTAGGCTGGGGGCATACTCGTCAACGATGCGTCGGACCTCCTCGCGGATCTCGAGAGCATTGCCCGCCGGAGCCTTGAGGACCTTGATCGCGACACTGTCCCGACCATTGACGGAGTTGATGAGATGGGGATCCCGATGCCCGAGGCGGGCCTCTGAAATCAGGTCCTCCAAAATCACGAAGGAGCCGTCCCGATCACGCCGGATCGGAGTCGAGACGACCTGCTCACGGGAACGGAAGCGCTCGTCCACCCGGACCATGAACTCCCCGAAATCGCCCTTATAAGCACCGGCGGGGATGGTCCGATTGGCATCCGTGAGGGCGCGGGCGACCTGCTCGAAGCTCACCCCATAGGCGCTAAGCCGGTGCGGATCCAGATAGACATGAAACTCGCGTCGGTACTCCCCGGACAGCTCCGCCTCGATGACGCCGGGGATACGCGACAGAGGGACCTGAAGCGTCTCGGCCAACAGGGTCAGGGCCCGATTGGAGCGATCGCCGACCAGATTGACGACAACCACAGGTAGCCAAGAAGATGTCTCGATGAAATCGAAGCCGGGTGGATCTATGCCGACCGGCAGCTCCCCCAACATGCCGAGCACACGAAAGCGTAGCTCGTCGTAGAGGGCCTCATAGTCGGTATCGTCACGAAACTTGACTAATACCGAAGAGCGTTCCTGCACCGAGCTGGAGCGGATGAGCTCCACATGTTCGAGACCCTCCAAGGCCTTTTCGATCTTGGTGGTAATCAGGGCCTCCACATCCTGGGGCGAGGCACCGGGGTAAAAAGTGTTGATAATGACCTTGCCGAAATTGATCTCCGGATAGCGTTCGACGGGGATCTCACCTAGCGCAAAGAACCCGGCTACCGTCAACAAGACGAAGACCAAGTTGAACAGGACCTGCTGCCTCAAGGTGAAGCGGACGACCAGTCGCATGCGTAAGAAGACCTGGACACGAAATTCGGGAGCGAAATGGGGGAAGAAGATTTAGCCGCAAATAAACGCCAATGAACGCAAATGTATTCAAGAAAAGTCGATGAGGATGAGCCGACTTCTCGGCGTGTTATCGGGTGTGCAGGCGCCACATCCTGTGGAGACACAACGATCGCAAACTAATACAGATAATCTCAATTACCGGTAACATTGAATGAGCAAGATATTCACGGAAATTCCAGCCGCAAATGACCGCGATAAAGGCTAATGGCCCAGGAAGCGTCGCTGATGGCAGGCTAATCTCAACTGATTTGCGTTGATTTGCGCTCCGTAGCCGTAGGGCCGAGCGTTTCGTCGGAGTGCGGCGCGTGAGCGCCGGCGGAGACGAAAGGCCAGGCCATGCGACACGGCGTCCAGTCATTGCGGGAGTCCTGGTGCCGCGCGGAGTGCGCGCCGGGACGGACGCAGGACGAACGCGGGCCGCCGAAGGCCATGGCCGTCGCCTCATTTTGTGCACCCGACATCGGACGGACCTCATTTCGGGTTGCGCGAACAATGGCGACGCTCCGGCCAGGGAGCCAAGGGCTTTTCGTTTTCTGCCTCATCGACTGTTGGTGACCGCGGTAGCCAGCGGTCCACGCCCTGAACGCCGGATTCGGATGGCTGAAACTCGTTGCCAATCAGATACCCAAAAGTACCTCGGCGGTCGGTCGGCTGGAGCGCCAAGTTAGACTTTCCTGTGAAGTTGAGAATTTGGCCGTGCTGCCAAGATAGTTCTCAATGCCTCATTTACCACCTCGGACGTTGTAAAAACCCGGGCTATATTCAGGGTCTAAAGTTACATGAATTCGTGTATCTGCCTACTTGGTAAATCTGTTTGGTTGTGCGAATAGTCAAAATGGTATTCGGAAAGCATATCTTGAGTCTGCTCAGTATGTTCTGTAGTTTTCATAATCTTTATGCTCTCTTGGGCACCTTGAAAAATTCCATCGCTGGAATTTTTCAAGCCGCAAAGCAAAAACGCGGTTTTCGCTTTGCTCCTAGTTTTCAAGCACTTGCATGCTTGAAAACTGGCGGGGTATCCTTGCCCCGCACGGCCACCTTGAATTTTTCAAGGTGGCCTCTTGTGGTTGTCTGCTGTGCACCGATTACCCGGATGACTCTCGGCAATCTTTCTGTAAACGAAACAATCAAAAGCCACTTGTCGTTCGAGTAACCGATGATCAGCTCTCTCTGCTCCCCAAACGAATTCCATTTATCATCGAACCGGGGAGGAGCACAGGAAAGCGAGGGAGCGTAAGCGGCGAGCGGAGTGCGACGACTCCCGCGTAGGCGTAGGGTCGTGCGTTTCGTCGGAGTGCGGCGCGTGAGCGCCGGCGGAGACAAAATGCCAGGCCATGCGACACGGCGTCCAGTCCATTGTGGGAGTCCTGGTGCCGCGCGGAGTGCGCGCCGGGACGGACGCAGGACAAACGCGGGCTACCGAAGGCCATGGCCGTCGCCTCATTTTGTGCACCCGACATCGGACGGACCCCATTTCGGGTTTCGCGAACAATGGCTTGGTCGCCACCGCCATGGTGGACGATGTGATCGCACGGATCGAGGCGATCGAGCGACGTCGGAAAACTGCCGCAGAGGAAGAAGCCCCCAGTCCTTCCGGCCGTTCCGATGAGCACCTTGAAAAATCGGCGGTTCCACATATGTAGTGTTTGAGCTTCCGGCTGGACTTGCGCCCTTCGATGGGATCATCGCACCCTCACCAGTATCGAGCACCCACCAATAGATGCAAGTATCGAGACGCCTCTCTTGCTCCCCCTCTTCCGGAGGGAACAAGGCTTTTCGGCCGTCGGAGCTTTGATGGGATAATCGAAAGATTACTAAATAACTTCAAATATATAAATGCTTGAAAAACGGGGCCAAGTCGAAATCATATTGCAACTTCGCGTGGGGGAAAATTCCAAATAAGGAATTTTTCAGGGCCCTCGAAAATTCTCTGCTGCATGGGGCCGATACGGTAGCATCCTGATATATTCCTGTTCGGTCTCCGGCAGGGCATCCGGCCCTACCCCATTCCGGGCGCCTTGAAAAATTCAAAGTGGCTGTGGCGATTAAGGGTGCCCCGTCATTGTTCAAGCACGTCTGTGCTCAAACAATTAAGCCATGTCGAACCCCATAGTACAGGACATAAATTTCCCTTTAAAATTAAGATGGTTAGGTTGATATTTGTGGTTCTTCGGTAACTATTCAGCTACTCCAATTGGGGCATCGGGGGTTGCCCTTGGAACGTCAGGACGAGCGAGTTGAAAATACCGTCGGACTATTTGCGGCGGGTCGAAAGGCAGGAACGGAGGATGGCAAAGGCATCTCCGCCGGTATCGGAGCGGAAACAACCGGAGACTTTCTGCTTGAGCTTGGGCATTCGCAGGTCGCATTCGGCTTGGTTGTTGTCGCAAGGAACGCGCAGGTCGGTGAGGA
>Ga0209681_1000211_pt1 | contig 15354 bp, 6 predicted proteins | sample WorMetLIZISLAND2_3_FD_187416 | JGI IMG/M metagenome (GOLD analysis project Ga0209681, IMG submission 187416) | Marine gutless worms symbiont microbial communities from Max Planck institute for Marine Microbiology, Germany - Olavius clavatus LIZARD... ... | reverse complement strand
GTTTTAAACGGTTCATGAAAACAATTCTCTTTAGCCGCTACTAGTGTGTCCAGCGCATTAGAGGTTATTTTATAATGAGATGCGCTATACAAATCTACGTTTTACTTACTTACTTACTTACTTACTTACAATCGAACCTGCAATCCAAGGTTTCAAACCAAGAAGTTTACGCTCTTCCGCATCCAAACTTCTTCAAGTTCCACGTACCAACCTCCGGTTTGGTTCACGCTCTTTCTGTGCATCTGCTCCCACTCTCTGAAACTCGCTGCTTCACAGCGTTCGTTTCTGTGAATCTCTAACAACTTTCTGGAAACACCTCAAAACTTACTTTTTTTTATTTCCAAGCGGCATTCTCTGACGCCCCATAACGACCCGAAGCCACCACCCCAGCGCCTCAGTGATTCAATTTTTGACTTTTGGCGTTTTATAAATGCATTTACTATTAACTTACTTACTTAAACGAAAATGTCGGTGTACAGTGTATAACACAAGCCTACATAACAGCAGATAACAATTCAGCAGCCGCGGTTACGACAACTGTGATGAAACCCGGGAAAGAACGTATCTATAGATCATGGACTCGGGATTTAGACTGAGCATGCAGCCGACAAGCTAATCTCAGTTTAGCCATGCCATGCCATGGCCCGGCGGCCACTTCGACCACCCATCACGGAGAGACAATAATCAGCGACATCATCACATCGTAGCTGGATTGTCGGCGACAGAACGCTCGTTTTCACGTCAATGAACAAACGCAATTTTGTCTGCACACGCAGTTGAGTTGAGGAGCTGTAATCACGCGCTATCGATGTCATGTTTCATTAGCTGCCGATCAACAGTGCTCTCAACGGCAGTGGCAAGTGTAGGCCCTACACTGGGTCCCCGTCAAAAGGCTGAGACCTGCAAAAACTGAACGTCCGACTCAGCCAAACCCTAATGTTATCACCGTAAACACTAATAGGCCTATTGAGTTGAGTTATGTCCGACCTTTCGGACGTTCAATCGTTTAAATTTTACGTCTTTTTGGCGGCCCAAAATGTATACAACAGTTCCCGGCATGCAGCAACATTTCTTTCAAAATCTCCATGAATTTTCAAGCGACAACGTTTCAACACAACCCTAGCAGAGGACCAACAATGGCGTGGGTCAGAAACGTCAATGCGAAACGTTCAGTTTCATTCTCTACAACTTTCTGTCCTGTAAGTTACATTGCTAATGTGCAAACTGGACCATTGGCTTTTATCGTTACATTTCGTACAGCGATAATTGTGCTCGAGCGAGATAGTCAATAATATTTTAATCATAAGATTTTTGCAAAGCGCTCAACTTCTTCTTCTTTCATGCAAAAAAAACATTTTCAAAGTTAGGATGTTGGTAGATTCGCTACAACTGTAGTGTATAGGCCTAGGTTGTAACGAACTCGTCACCAGGAATTTAATTTACGGATCGCATCAATCGCCATAGCTAAGTAAGAACAGGGACAGTGACATAAAAAGCCCGTGCACAGTTCGATCGGATGATTTTTCACGTGCCAGTTTGCGGTCGAGTTCGATTATCGATCCGTGCGACGTCAGAATAGCCAGGTTGTGTATGGTCATTGACTCTTTGCCACACGCACTCGCAGTCTACGGCGAGTACAGGTCGGTTACAGCGGATGGTGTATAGCAACGCATCACGTAAAACATCCATCCATCAATCATTCAGTCGTCACTCTGATCGATCGAACGCCATGGCTCTCTGGCATATCGTTGAGCGCTAAAAATACTCGCCGATGCCATGAACGAAAAGCGGGTGGGTGGGTGTAGGCCTACTGTGTACTAGAGTCTGGAGATGGGCAATATTCGTTTCGATTCGTTTCACTACTATCTCAATTCGATTTAAAATTTACATTTACTTGAGTACCCGAATGATAGTAAGGCACATTACGAAAACACACAGTTCTGGATTCCTGCCGGCACCAATAAGGATGACCTTGAATGACCTTGAATGCCCGATTCATCTTTAAGTGCGCTTAGTTGACGTATGTTTGCTGCGGGTTCCGGATTCGAATAGACCTAATAGGCGGTTACTACTTGGATGGGTGACTGTCTGCAGACAGATAAACCATCTCTGTATGTAACCAACCACCTAAATCAACTCAGTCTTCCATCCCTCCGGGGTAGGTAAATCGAGCACTGGCTTGTCTAAGGCGGGGTGTGTTCACTTGTGTCGGATGGCAGGTGACACTGTGTGGCGCCACATGGCAAGTAAAACCTTGTAGCTCTGAGATGGAGTTAAATTACGAGCTTTAGGTTACTCTTCCTAACTTTTTAACTTACTTACTTACTTACTTACTAATTAACCAATCCCGGTATCGATTGAGTATTTGAAGTTAAACATAGTAGTCGACCAGTGAAAAGCTGGATCAAAACAACCCTAGCTGACGACCGACGATGGCGAGGGTCAGAAACGTCAGATAGAAAGCGCGTTGGAAGGTTTACGATGATGCGTTTCCGGCAGCAGAGCTTGTTTGTTGAGCTCAACTAGACTAGAGAGAGGGGCGTGGACTGCGGAATGCTGCACTGACGGACTGAGCTCGGCTCCGGATCGGCGGAACATTATGAGGCAGCGAGAACAGTGATAATCTGTCCGAGAATCTCTTACAAGCGGATCAGAGTTTGCAGGATCTGTTCATCCGCTGTTTTGAGAGCGCTAATAGCGGAAGCCGATGCGATAGAGTGCCGGCGTCTCCGTTCCGACGATGGTTTATGATTATTATTATTATTTCGTCCATAGCGAACAGGCATTAAACATTCCCGACCCGTCTGTGTGTCTGTCTGTCCCTTGCTTGTACTCCGTAGTCCGTACTCAAAAACGAAAGCGGCAGAAAATTCAGATCTGCAGGAAGCAGCTTCTCCGATTATGTCATTTTGAGGTCAATAGGTCAAACAACGCACGGGCGCCTGTGTGCACTCACCAGGCGGCAGCACTTTTATGTCTGAAATGACATTATGGCCGCCATCTTGAAAGTTTGACGTGAAATCGAAAATCCGATTCTGTCATTAGATGTATAATACAAGTGAAGAACATATGCCAAATTTCATCCCGATCCGATTTGAAACGATGGAACGCTTTTTGAAAAGGTCGCCCCAACATGACGAATCTTCTTGTTGGGGCGACCTCTTCAAAGAAGAACACGAACAACAAGAATAAGATGATTAGCGATATGAGATCAGTTGCTGATCTCAAACCAAGGTCACCGAACATGACAAAGCTGAGACACTTAAGACGTCTTAACTGTTGAACGAAACGCAACATACAGTCCATTGTATAGCTGGAAGGTCAAATGACACAGCCACAGAAAGAACATTTTCCTGTAGATGTACACGTCACGGCAGATGCACTAACACTGCTACAATATAGGGCAAGTTGGTAGACTCAGTACTGTCAACAAAAGCTCATATTCGCCGAGTTGGAGGCCTGCAGCTGCTATGTACAGTAGGTGAACAGTGCACTCTTCACACTCTACAGCTACAAATGTTAGCAGCTTTAGTACTGTGTCTGCTATGTGTCTGTTCGGTGCTAATAAAGCAATGAAGGAAACTATATCAAATTCGTAAAGCTATTAAACTCTGCAACCCGTATAACTACAACGGATGTAGCACATCGTCTCTGCAGTCGTTAAAGCCGATACTCTTTCTTACTCTTACACCAGGAACTGATCTCATATCGCTGCTCGTTTTGTTGTTCCAGTTGTTGCTAGGGCGACCCTCTTTTAAAAAGCCTAAGGTTCCGTCGTTTCAAATCGGATCGGGATGAAATTTGGCAGGATTGTTCTTCGACTGTTCGCATCGACTGACGGAGTCGGTTTTTTAGATAGGCCTATGACATCACACTTTCAAGACTGCTACGTCATTTCACGCAAGATATGAGTGAGCACGAAGCGTCCGCCCGGCGCCTATGCAGCAGCGTCCGTCAGTTGCTGATCTATAGTACATTCGCACTCGTTTGTATGGTCAAAAAAGGTAAAGGCCGATATAGCTCTTCATGGGAACTCCATCTCAGAGCTACGGGACGTCACTAGCCATATGGGATCACACAGTGTTACTTGCCACCCGACACAAGTGAACGCGCCCCGCCTAACCCCAGCCATGCAGGCTGGTACACGATTTACCTACACCGGAGGGATGGAAGGCTGAGTTGACCTAGTTGACTTGATAGCGCCCCGGCCGGGAGTCGAACCAGCGACCTTTCGATCACGAGTCCGATACCGAACCGTTGCACCACCAGGACAACGTCGGCAGCGTTCTGTGGTCGGGTCGTCGCATCCGGCGTGTGCACATCCTTCAACTAACCAATCGTTATCGGTCATTGGTGAATGGTACAGAGGCTGCAGTGGCTGCCATGATGAAAGTTTCAATGAAAGCATCGCACAAGTAAATCACCGGTCGACGAATAACGTAAACAAGAGCCGCCCGCCCGCTGTACAGCAGCCCAACATTCGTGATGATACAGATGATACAACTGCCTCCGCATCTGACTCTAGGATGCTATAGATAAATCTGTTTTATGTTGATATTCGTGTCCGGCGGCGCCTACCCCGTACAGAGTTCCGTCATCCAAGCGTCGACCCGACGTCCATGAATGAGATCAGCTGGCAGTGGAAAGCTCCACGTACCGCGCTCGCAGACTTCATTTGATGACAGGTCGTTCGCTGTCGCTGGTCTTCGCACCTGGAACAACCTAGGCATACCTAATGCAGTGCGAGATTCGTCTCTAGCATCTTAACGTTCACAAAACTGTTAAAATCCCATTTGTTATAGGTTGACAGTGGACTGCACAGCGGTGCTTGTGATTTTTAACTGGCGCCTTACAAATGCATTAACTAAGTAACCTACCATGGAGAAATTTTACAGAAATTTGTGCATACATTTCCTTATAATATCTAATAAATTATACTGCTCCATGGAACTTAGTTAGAACTTAGTTCTAATGTTCTATTACTCACATGTTGGAGTTGATTGAGACTTTTGACGAAGTCGATTCCACTGCAGCTGTGGTGATGAGCGTGATTCGTCGATAGACAGCGATCTGAAATACACACCAGTTAACGATCAATTAACATTCTACAGATGATAAATATACACCCGCATAGCCGAGGTGAAAAGGTAGCAAACCCCGGTACATGTAGATCTAACAAGCGTTCAAATCCAGAATAATAAATAACTATTTATAATTAATCTTCAAACCGACAAGTTCGACAGATTTTCGCGTGTGAAAGAACAAACAAAAAGACTCCAAGTTTTAGATTTTAGATTCTATTCCTGCAATTTACTTGCACGAATAGAATCTAAAACTGAGTTCTTGTGTCTGTTCTTTCATACGCGCTGAGTAGGCCTATACGTAAAACACAGCGCAACAGAAAAGTAACAGCAGCAGACTAAATAAATGTCATTCATCTTGTTATAACGGCACAGGCCGGCATACTGATCAGTCAGTTCTTCTGAAGTCTCTAGAGTCAACACTGCTACTGTCTTGCATGCACAATGTCAGGTTGTTATTTATACAATTATTCTCATTTGGGACAGTGTATTTCTGCTAAAAATTATGAAAATCTCTTGACACGTGACAAAGTTCTGAGCAAAGATATTTTGACAAAATGTGTCTGAACAAGTGAATAGAAAGTGTCCTCCTAGGAACATGAATTTTCCCAAGTTCAACCCCTACACCGACCATAATCCTACGTGACCCCACTATTACTGTTACGTGTCCTTGCAGTCCTAGGACTTACGCCGCCACGTTAAAGTAAATTCGTTCATCATCATCATCATCATTATCATATCCCATCGAACTCCCCACCTCTTTCACCATAGATGTTGCTAAAAACATACTCACGGCTCTGTTACTTATTTACGTGACTTCTTCTTAAGTCCTCTTTTACTGCATTTCGTGTATGACTTGCGTGTAATTAAACGAATTAAGGCAGTACGATCGGAATTCTCTGCGACAGCTGCGCTTCTTGTTTGAACACTTGCTTCCTATTTGGATGCGTGTTACTGTGTCGATCATCGCGAAACAAATTACAAACGAGCGTTTTATTGCGGTATTACGTGACTTTCAGAGCAACTCATTATCTTCTAACTTGGTCTGACAAGCTGATATAACAAGACCACGCGTAACACCAGCCCGGCCCGACCGTGCAACTGGAGAAAACTAATTACGTGGGTGACAACGATCCATCACACGGGTCGAGTACCCGCTTACGTTCTCGGGCGTCGCGTCCTGCAAGTAAGTAATTATGGTCGCTTCTGACACGAGCGGCGGCGACCTGCTGGGGCCTCGTTCAGGATGAGAAGCCCAGAGGCTGCTGGGAGCTGACAGTTGTGACAGTTATCTGTCGTCAGACGGAAGACCACAGTCCAATCCGGCAGTCGTAACTCTCGGCACCAGCCAGCAGGTGCGTGCAGTGCTGGCCAGCCACCCGGTATGACGTTATGACGGCTAGGGTGTGACCTGAAACGGGACGTTGCGGTCGGTGTCGGGCTTTAAAATTGTATTATCGTGTTCCTATTCACTTGTTAAGACACTTCTGCTAGTTGTCTTGGTGATGCAGCGGGTTCGGCGTCGGACTCGTGATCGAAAGGTCGCTGGTTCGACTCCCGGCCGGTGCGCTATCAAGTCAATTAGGTCAACTCAGGCAGCCTTCCATCCCTCCGGGGTAGGTAAATCGAGTACCAGCCTGCATGGCTGGGGTTAGGCGGAGCGCGTTCACTTGTGTCGGTGGAAGGTAGCACTTTGTGATCCCATATGGTAAGTGACGTCCCGTAGCTCTGAGATGGGGTTCCCAAGAGTCGCGTTTACCTTTTTTACCTTTTACCCTTTTCTGCTCTAGGAGGTATCGCTTAGCCGCATAACACTTCGTCACAGACAGACGGACAGACAGACAGATAACAGTATCATGACAACAGCCGATCACACTGATGCAGCAGTAAGATCGGCGATATACTCGGTTGGCATATTAACGAAAATAGCATGCATATCAGCGTTCGTCTGACCGTAATTGTGGTCAAGTAATCGAAATTTTTTTCGGTGAACAAAGTTGGACACATGCCTGGACAACTATCATACTGTACATCGTCTTACTTCAGGAGTCACACAACGTTCCAACATCGTCTCGCCACGACTGACTGACGGAAGCCCGCTGGCTGATGCGACTGCGACGCCCGTCAGAATGATGACAAACGCAAGGCACCGACCTGACGACGCATCGGGGACCGTAACATCGCGCATCATGGGATTACGTTGGACCGTTGGACGTGCTGACTGTGACGATATGGGTATCGTAGTAATCGCAGAAATACTTTACATTGTGGCCAATCTAATGCATACTCCTCACGCATCCATTTCTCATCTAGTCCTCTAAAGCTGCCCTCTAAATCATTTATCTTCATACCTTCATAGGTCGGCTAGCTGCCATCTCTTACGAAATAAGTCTCCAATCTCCCATCATATGTGTAAACAGTTATGTATAGTGTCCGCGGGCAAAGCACAGTGGCCGTACATACATGAAGTGGATCGGGTGAACCGTTGCAGTAATATGGCCATTTCTGAAACTCTTGGATTTGATCCTTTAGCATCACATTCCACGACAGTCACCGATCCCCACAGTATCTCACACCCAGCGCGGACCAGAGGGCCTGACTGGGCACGGACGGTCGTTCACGAGAGCTTCGAGGAACGAGGAACGGTCCGCGTACACCAAGATGTCGTTACATTATTCACGTTGTCTGCACGGCCAAGCATCGCGCGGCGGTTAAATAGCTCTCCGAGGAGACGCTAAGACGACCGAAAGACACGTCGTTCATATATATAACCAACCTGTCGCTTCGCTATCACCGCCAGCTTCATTCATACGAGTACGACCAGAGTTCAGTCATTCAACACACGCCAGACTAGCTAGTTCACATAGAAACCGCGCTAGTTTATGAGTTACTTAGACGCATGAGATACAGAGAGTGGCAGTGAGTGACATCACTGCGAAAACGTTGCCTTAGACATGTAATGCAGGAAGAGATAATAAATATAGCAGACGTTCGGAAAAACTTTCAAATCAATCAGTATAATCATCATCATCATCATCATAACTACATGTAATTACTCATCGTAGCGAAAAATTCATAGCAAAATTACAGACTTTAGACTCCGTATAAAAGTGCTGATCCTTGTTTAAATGTTATATAGACTAGAATTAATCCTATAGTTATGTTTAGTTAAGCTACTTTGTTCGTTTTTTTTTCTTTTTCTTTGCGCTACCATGTCTGTCTGTTGAATGAAGAAAAAGATAATGTCTGTCTGTCTTCAGTGACAAAAACCTTATTATGAGAATGTTGTACAACGACCGACAATATTATTATTGACAGTGAAAATCATTCATTTCAACAGCTTTATTTATTACTCTTATCCTACTATATACTGTTCACTTAACAGAGTTTTGTCCGTTATTTAACTAAAATTTAATGAACGAACGAATAAATGAATAAATTAAGAACGCAGTTGCATTCCATAAGTCAGAAGAAAAAGAAAAGCGTGAATAAAAATGTCAATAAGCATTATTAGAACTTGAAAGCATGGCTGTAATGAAATGTGCGTTAGATCTCGTATGTAAGCGGCTGTCTTAGCTTCAGCCTGCAGTTTCAGACACAACACGCCGGTATGTCCTCGGGGAACGTGGTCCACGGGGCGTGTAAATATGCATTAGATAAATTATGCAATAAACTTGACGTATCTCACACTGTTATAATGAACAGAAAAGCATAGTAAAACAAGAGTACTGATCTACTGTACATGTATATAGGTCGCCAGTACGAAGTCTGCAGAAGCAAAGAACTATATAAATGTTAGCCTATACAGTTATCAGGACGCTCGTATCTGAAGGTAGCCTAGTCAGTTGACATTTATTTTCTCACATATATGACATTTTAGATCAGGAACTGATCTCTTATCGTTACTCATGTTGTTGTTGTTCTTTTTCTTTCTTTCTTTCTTCTTTTTCTTCTTCTTCTTGGGGCGACCTCTTCAAAAAAGGCTAAGGGCCTATTTCCATTACCGCTGCGCGTTGCGTTGCGTCGACGGAACGCAACGCGCAGCGGTAATGGAAATAGGCCCTTAGGCTCCGTCGTTTCAAATCGGATCGGGATGACATTTTGCAGGATTGAATTCAAGTAAATATGCATTGATTGATGGAGTATGATTTTCGATTTTATGTCACACAATTGAAGATGGCGGCCATGACGTCATTTCATGCAGAAGGTGCTGCCACCTGGTGAATGAACACGAAGCGTCTGCCCGGCGCCTATGCAGCAGTGTACTTGTTCATATTTCACAATCGTGGTACTTTGTTGTTTACGCCACGTTAAACCTCTGTATAGGCCTAATGATGATGATGAACAACATTCGTTTTTCACTGTTAACGAAGTGACGATTATTTGCAGTAATTCTGGCTGAACAGTCGCCGTGATTTTCTCAGGCAAATCACCTTCAGTCAAACGACAGGCAGTGAATGCGATTGAATGGTGTTTGTGGGTGTTGACTATTGCATGACTAATAGATTCTGTCGGCCACGGAACGCGACCGTTCCTCCAGCAATATTTTACACCCAGAGCGCTGCTCGGTCATCCAGTCATCGGGCACCTAACAAGTTCCCGCTGCTGCAGCTGAACGGTCAGTGAGCGCTATCACGGCTCAGACGTCGTCGCTTTTAATTAGCGTCGTCCGTAAAACGCGCGTCGACGATTGAAAAGAACGCGCAGTCGGACAGACCGGCACACCGCCTGCCCACGCAGAAAATTTCCCTACAGGCTAGTTGGGGCAAAAAAACCTTCTTTTCAGCCATAGGCGTGGGAACCGGAGGAGCAGGGGGAGCAACGGGGCATCGAGCAACTGCTCCCCCAACAAAATTACTGGAGGAGCAACTAGTACATCATGTTCCCCATTTTTCTGTAACTCAGTTAAAAGTAACCTTACAAACCGTAAGGTCACTTTTAACACAAAAATTCTCGAAAATTCCCAGCTTCTGGGGAAAAGCCGCAGACCTCATTGTACACTGCGTATATCTTTTTCGAAAAAAAACATATTGCATAAAGTTATACTTTGAATTTGATTGTCTTGATTGTTTTTCACCCATTTTGCCTCCCTAACCGAAAAATCGTTCCCGCGCCTATGTTTTCATCATCTTCCACTGGCTAATTTTACTCTATATTTTCCACTTGATACGACAATTCTCATATTTTGAAGTCAAAATTTGGTTTATGGAAGGTTACCACCAGATGCCTTTGTGATAGCATGTTAGTAGATTTTCGCCTTTTCCAGGTACGTGACGTGCATGTGCCCCCGCTTTCCCATGCCTGTGGCCTGCATGCCGCCGGCGCCCACAGTTAATGCCAAATTCACTGTCCTACTTGTTAAAGACTCGGTGGTTGAACTCAGAGACGTTGATCCAGAATAAATTTTTACATTTTTAGTATGACTATATAGGAGCCTTGGAAGAAATGTTTTAGCTCAAGTCTGGAAGATGATGGACGTTCGAAAAAGCAGAATGATAAATGACAAATTAAACACTAAAATGTGTAAATGTTAAACACACCAGGCGGCAACGTGCGGTCCGCGGATCTTAAAATTGCCGAGGATCTGAATTTGCAAACAGACAGATCCGGAGGCCGCAAACAACGTGCAGTACGTAGACGTACATGTACGTCGTGCGTAAAAACGTAGCATTTGATTCAGATTGATTGTGAACTCTCAGTCTTGACGGCGGATGTCGAATCCAACTGTCAAGCGCAGGTCGACGTGAATTGATTCTCTCATTTATCGTTCCCGCGCGTTAAAAAACACTACTTATGTATACGCCAGAAAGACAGAAGACGAGTGTGTCTTCCGTCTTTTCTGTTTTTTTTCAACGCGCGGGAACGATAAATGACAGGATCGATTCTCGTCGACCTGCACTTGACAGTTAGGCTAAATTCGATATCCTTCCTTAGCATCCTTAGCGCCTCGGATTCGACATACTTGCGCTATACAAATTTGATTATTATTATTATATTATTAATTTATTATTATTATCAACATAACGTATATCCTACAGTGTACAGTTACAGACACATTGGTAGCAGTATTGGTGGCAAAGTTAGAATGAATAAATTTACAGTTACAGTCGATCATGTTCACTTGTATCGCTACTAATCTTGTTGTTGTTGTCGTTGATGGTGGGGCGATGTTCTATATACGAAAAGCCTAGAGGTTATTTAATAACGAGATGCGCTATACAAATCTGCGTTTTACTTACTTGCTTACTTACTAGACTTTGTCGTTTCAAATCGGATCGGGGTGAAATTTGGTAGTTGTGTTGTTCTTTCAAGCAAATATGCATCGATTGGCGAAGTCGGATTTTCGACGTCACATTTTCAAGATGGCGGCCATGACGTCACTTTACGAAGAAAAGTGCTGCCATCTGGTGAATGTACGGCGCCTGTTGCATCCGCCCGCTGCATATGCAGCAGCGTCCGCTAACAATTCTGCCTACAGTTCCTGATCGGCTGATCCGTAGAACATTCGTAATTGTTCCAAAAAACAAACACAAGACGTTTCGAATGCTTGTGGAATGATAAACTCTATGAGGGAATGGGAGAATGGATCGCTTACAAGCTGATGGTCATCACTTACAAGACCCGGTCCACTGCAGGCACTCAGGCTAATTACATATCTCATCTCATCCGCGAGAAGGCTATCTACCAACACGCAAATTACGATCATCTGACAAATTGTTACTCGCAGTACCTCCGTGCAATAAATATATAGTGCTAGCGTTGTCGGAGAAAGCTTTCAGCGTTAGCGCTATTCTGGAACTCAATGTCATAACTGTAGATCTGCGGATCTGTCGAGCTTCGCAGCAATTTTTAGTGCGCGACAGCATATATGCAGAGCGCGCAATATGCTATCGCCCGTCTGTCTGTCTGTCTGTCAGTAATATACGACACTCCTCTGATACTTTCAACTTCATGGCAGTCTCAGTCTTGTATATTATACTGTACATAGGCGGATTAGGCGCCGACTTGCAGAAAATATCTTGGGGGCTCATCCGTGCACTTTGTGCGCCAAGGCTCGATCATTAAGGTGATGTATCATATATAGCGCAGAGGGTGGTGGTGGGATGGTGGAGTCATGGGGATCCCCAACCGACCAGGAGGTCTGCCGGAGAGTCTCTAGCTCCCCAGTTGGTCTGTCCCAGCTGTTCGTGGTTATGTTTTGTTTTTGTGGCGCATTGAAGCGCAGTGTAGGACACAAAAATGTGTGAAATAGACTATTTTCGTTTTGTACGCGAATTATTGAGGGGGTCATCGGCGGATGAGCCCCAAGGCCAAGATATGGACGGCTCCATAGTTCCTCTAGTACCATAAAGTCGGTACTTATGGTCTTCAGGTCTTGTACGTACGAAAGTGAGCGAACGAACGGCGAGCGTCAGCTGAGTCCAAAGCAAAGATAACGTCACGTCAGCATCTGCCTGCAATAAAAAGAAGCCACGCGCGGTCATCAATGCTAACACACCCGCGGGTCTACAGCCATACAACCATCAACAACTGGGATCCACCCCGGCTGCTAGCCTACATACCGTGATATTTCTGTGAAACGGAATACGTACGAGAACGATAAATCTCGCACGCTTCGTTGACGAAAACGAAAATGAAGGACCAGAGTAAAAGTTAGGCGCGAAGCGAACTGAATGAAGTGAAAATTTCGAAATCTGGCGGAAGATATGAAACGAAAATTACAATGATGTTCGTATACAAACAGCAAGTAACTTGTATGAAAATGCGAGCAATGTTCAGTTATATAGTTCGTTCAGTTACACTTTTGGGACGTGATGCAGCAACATTGGCGTCGCCAGCTATGGGGCACTAGAGTACGTGCCCTCTCACTCGACTTCCAACTGTTAAATTTTTTGGGTCACTTTGGAACTGCACAAACTCTGACATTCGACTTCATGTGGTTGCCTGTGCAGTAAAACAGCATAAAGGTGTGTTTGTCACTTTTTACTGCATGAATCTCGTAATATTTTTGTGCGTCACCCTTAAAGACCCTTGACCTCAATTTAGTTTCGTGCCCCTTCTCGCACCAAATCCTGGCGACGTCACTGTGCAGAGATAAACGAAAGAATGTTATAGGCTACAGTATACTACCCAACCAAAGAAGATCATGACACGTGTCAAAAATGGGAATACTTCCAAACATCGATAGCACGATAACGACTTCGCAGGCGACTGTGACGGGACCGGATTTACATTACTGCGGGTCTCCGGGGCATTTGAATTTCTTGGAGATGTCAGATGCTCCATGACTTTCTTATATGCAACTGCGAATCTACGATATTCGATATATCGAAAATCGAAAAAAAACTGATACACGGTACATCGCATATTCACAAGTTGAAAACTAATAAATATCCGTCGTCTTTGAGGAAAGACCAAAAAATTAAGTGTGTGGTATGAAGCCGCTGATGTATGGGGCGCCTGGGGGGGCGGGTCCTGTGAGCCCAGCCCTAAATCCTCCATTGAAAAGCCCTAAAGTACAACTGCGTACATGCTGGTCCGTGAACGCCCGACCGATATGTAACCTCACTACCTCAGTATAGAGTTCGACGTCGGAGCAAGACTGCTCGTAGCACGATGAGTGATATCAATGTACAAGAAGCCACACAGTGCCCCAGGGCTCCCGAGGCGTCAAAACTAGCAAAGACCCTTGACCTCAAACAGCCGGAAGTCTAAGCGCAACTGACTAACAGATGTTACGTATATGGAGCATCAGCATCAACAGGCAGCAATCAATTAGCTGCGCCGGCGGGATGATGCCACGACGTGGCCTTAGAGTAGAGATGCGCGACTGAAAGTTCGAATGCTACCTACTCGTTTTTGCAAAGTCGAAGTCTATCCGCATAAGCGTTTGACTTTGCTGTATTAGCGCTTTTATTAACACGAGGCAGAAAGGCGGCAGAAGTTGATGTGTCTGATCGCATAGTGTTTTGAAAGTCACTTTGGCGAAATCGGGCAGATATGAGACTTTGGACAAAATAACAGGAACAGGGGTTACACATACGCAATACATTTTGACAATTAAATCAGCGTAATGTGTGTAGAAATTGAGCAAAAATAAAAAGCCACTCGACACTTATCAGTTCGGTAATTTAACGTAACAAAACAGACGTTTAGACGTGTTTGCTGAAGGCACTTAGTGTATATACTGTAGCGTAAAAAATGCGCGTAATAGCTTAGAACGCATTACAGTGAAAGTTGAACAAGATCGACTTTATACAAGAGCACTGAAAGACGGTACGAAATACAGATAAAAAGAACGCCTGGTCGTCGAAAGAGAAATGCGTTTTTGGTCCAGCCCAGCCCTAACTTCTCGTGGGTCCTGTTCGTCAGTGCGGGGGAGTGATCGACTAACGCCCGAATGTTGCGGCTGCTGATTAGATAGATAGATGATGATGATGATGATGATGAGGCTGTCGTTATACGCGGAATTAGCATAGTCGACAGACTTCACATGCAGTCGGCGGCCGTTAGACTTCAAAAACTGCGCGTTCACATGGGTAGTGAGACGATGCGTGCACTGAGAGGGTCACGGCAGATCACAGCCCATATTGCACACTGATACACTCCACAATGAAGATAGAAATCCGCCGTAATTAGCATGTTTTGGTACAAATTCTCCTTTTGTGTGTCTTCAATTTTTATTTGTATGTACGGTACCGATTCTATGCGGCCTTGTGCGAAGTAAAGTAGTTCACAGTTCACACGTAGCAGAGAGGGTAGAAACACGGAGTGATTCCAAATTTCCAAGCCTCAACCTATAGAAGGAATTTTGACTGTCTGCTAAAATTAAAAAAAAATGCAATAAATCTGTGTCCAAAAATGTTTCTTTTCACCTACAAATGCACCAAAATGCGTTGGCCGCCGAGCTCCCACCCTTTAGCTGGATATATGGATGCAGAAGGCATGGTGTAAGGCCCCAAGGAGGTGGAGGGGAAGGGGAATGAAGAAATGGGACAGGTTTGATTTTGATTTTATATTTTGGATGGCAGGCGAGCGACGCTCCCACTCCTTCCTCCCTGAATCCGCTACTGCATGTTTGGCAGAGAAATCCACTCTCACGAGTGCCTTCTACTTGGATTGAATATTGTAGGCCTAAGTTAGTTAGAATACGGAAAAACTTGGCTTGCTATCGCTGGCATGCTGTACCAGTACCAGTCGTAATGTTTTCAGCATGTCGGTATTCGAGCTACAGCCGTCACCTCGCGGTCTGCTGTTCTACCGTCTATACCCC
>Ga0209681_1000210_pt1 | contig 15378 bp, 10 predicted proteins | sample WorMetLIZISLAND2_3_FD_187416 | JGI IMG/M metagenome (GOLD analysis project Ga0209681, IMG submission 187416) | Marine gutless worms symbiont microbial communities from Max Planck institute for Marine Microbiology, Germany - Olavius clavatus LIZARD... ... | reverse complement strand
TGCTAATTCTAATTCTAATTCTAATTGTGAGATTTTGCTAATTGCTAATTGTAATTAATTACTTTGCAAAATCTTAATTACCCATCACTGGTTAGTGTTGTTACGGTTTTAGACATTTCTTTTTCAGTCGGTCTTGGTTCGTTTGGGGGAAAACTACAATTACTGTTTCAGTTTCGGTTTTCTTTCCCATGATTGTTGACCAAGAAGTGCGTTGCAGCTGCTGTGAATTATACTGGATGACATACTAGCGCGCAGCATGCGGCTAACCTTAGAGAGTGAACAGGCCAATGTTGCTATCCCAACAGTGTTGAGGTACAGCCAAACATAATGTTTTACTCGGAGTTATGGATAATTTGGTCGCGAGCCAGTGCACACCTGTAGTGGATCAGTTCTAAATTGCCCAACTGTCTCATGCAAAATACTGAATCATACAGATGTGTTTGTTAGTAGATTGTGCATGATGTTCAGATATAGTGATAGTAAGTTCTGTGTATTTCTGTTGCTGTAGTGTATTTAGTATTATCACTACTTGATGCCGTTGTTGTACATGGTTCCCATTGAAATGCATGATGATTAACTACCTATAGATATATAACTACTTATATTTTGCAACTTTGAGTTGTAGAAGTTACATTATAACTTGTCTTGTGTCCTGTTACCTTTGCAGAACATGAAATATGTGGTGCTGTTGCAGATGGAGAAGGCGTCATTGGTAGATGAGCTGAGGTCGATGTCAGTTGTTAAGAGTCGTCTTGAAGTTCAGCTTGCTGCAGCAATTGCAGGTCGCACAAAGGATGCCCGGGATATAGCGCGACTACGAGAGGAGAGAAACAGTGCAGTGTCGGAATATAATTTGGTAATGTCTGAGCGTGACTCTGTGCTTCGTGAAAGTGAGCAGTTGCGATCGACAATCAGCGGTCTTGAGTTGAAGGTTGAGGCAGCAGAGAAGAATGCAAAGGAGGCATTTGAAGAGGCCGAGAGGGCACGGGTGGAGTATGAGGCGAGTCAGTTACAAGCTGAAGCACTCGCATCCTCTCTGTCAATGGACTCATCACATCTGAAGGAAATCGACCGGCTTAGACGAGATCTTGATAAAATGCAAAGAGAATTGTTAGGTAATGAAAAGTTGTGGTCATTTACAGGTCATGCTAACAATTTACTGGTGTATTTTTGATGTGAGTTTTAGTTAGCACAGTTTGACAAAATGTCTAAGCTAATATTTTAGTATGGAAATAATTGCTAGGTTACCACATCTTATGTGCTGTTTTACTGTTTGTCATATGGCAAAAGGAAGTATGTGAATTAGTTATACATACTACTGAGTTTATCCACAATACACGGATGTTAATAGAAATCAAAGATTCTGATGTGATGTCCAACCAACCGATTGGCATCATCTAAACGTTAATGCACATCTTTTGACTCAAATATATAATGCATACCGTAAAACTTCTAATAGAAGCCGGGTGTCATATAGTAGCCGGGTCTCTAATACAAGCCGGGGTTCTAAGTCGGATGTTTTAATAGAAGCAGGGTCTCCAATATAAGCCGGGTCTCTAATACAAGCCGGCTGTCATATTGAAGCCAAGTGCCACGTGCCACCACCTTATGACGCTATTAAATATGTCACAGCCAGTATTTGGATGAAAGAAAAAGTACCGTTAAACGTGTTTCGTAGTGTAAAAGCCGGGTCTCTACGGTAACTACAATTGTGCACACCATATATAGAAAAAGTTTATTACCCTGGTATGGCAAGTTGACAATGGTTTAATAGAAGCCGGGTCTCCAATAAAAGCCGGGTCTCTAATACGAGCCGGGCGTCTAAGTTAGATGTTCTAATAGAAGCCGGTTAGAAGTTTTACGTTATGTTATTATTGAAGAATGCAGGCGTGGGTGTCTGTTGAAGCTGGCAATTATGCTAATGTCACATATGCAGAAAAAGTGATTTAAAATACTACAAAACAGTGCCCATCAAGAATGCTGATAAAATTAAACGTATACAAGAAATCCTAGCTAACGCAAAGGGAAGCGCATGACAGCCTTGGTATATAGTATGCAACTCGCTAAATCGGCCCCCACTTAGGATTGCCCAGCAATATCAACGTAATCTATACATTGTTGAAAAGTACTTTTAGTGCGCAACAATTCCCTCGCTGACAATGTGGGTCTATCTTCATTCGTTTAGCCGTTGTAGCCTCTCAAACATGCCAACTAGTGCAAAATTCCGCGAAAATTTGAACGTACAGCAGTTCAAGGTCATCCAAGGTCGATGATTTTGGTACCAATCGAAAGGGCATATGCGAGTTCCTATTAGTGATTAATAGTAACTTTGGTCCTATTTTGCACCGTTTCTGGGATACGGCAACTTATTTGCTGAAAATTGCGTATTTTTCATACCCCTCTTTTATTGGGCACCCCCAGTCCCTATCTTCCCTTTAGAATTTCACGGTGAAGTTAAGCGTCAGGAAACTAGAGTCATGGGGCTACTCTGTGGTGAAGGTTGCGTGATCCTTACTTCAACCGTCTTTGACTGATCTACCCGTGTGACGGACAGACGGACGGGCGATGGCATATAGCGCGCTATAGCATATATGCTGTCGCACGCTAAAAAATGGCATATTCTGTGTCTAGTGGAGCGTGAAAATGTAGCAGCTAGTTGGTTGATTTGCTAGATGCAGTCCAGGAGTTAGAAGAGTCTAAGAGACAGCGCGAGTGGGCATTCGGTGAGCGAGACAAGATAGTCTCAGAACGAGACAATGTCCGTGTCCTTTGTGATCAGCTGCGTCATGAACGTGACGGAGCTGTAAGTGATCTGTTTTCTGCACTTCGAGACTCGGATGACATTCGGAGGCAGAAAAATGATGCCATTCGTGAGCTGAAAGAATTTCGGTATTTAGTCATTTTTTGTGTTTGTAGTGGAATCTGTTACAGACTTGTTATGTATGTAGAGTGTTATTTGTTTTTCTTTCTTTTTATAAATTACTAATTGTTCATATGTAAAAATAAGTGGGTAAGTGCTTAAGTCATAGATGGGCACAGATAGATTTCCTACCTAAGGTTCACTAAGGTTATTTTGTCCCTGTTTTGTCCGTAGTTGGTTCTGTTAATCTGTTTCCACTGATATCACAAATATTAACTAGTAGTGTTATGGAGAATTACAGTTGAGTAGTTTTTGTGTTTGTTGATGCATGGTTGTGGGTTATGAGGTTTATTTTTCTTTTCTACAGAGAGCGTTATGAAGTGCTGGTAGACAAGGAGATTGGACATGGAAATATATCTGGTCATCATCAGAGTCGTGATTCTGCCATTGATACTGAAGTGCACGAGTGTGAAACAGAAATCTGTGAAATTGATCTGGTAAATAATCCAAAACTTATCTACCACATACATTAGTGCATTTTTATTGCAATGGTACTGTAGTCATATGGCCTAAGTAGTGGAAGTTGCTGTTCAGCTATTTTATAGATACATTTTTCAAAACGTTTATGGTACTGTGAAACTAAAAATTTTTAACCTGTTTTGGGCAAGTCTTATTTAAACCCCATATAAAATTGTCTAGTCTTGCAAAGTCAACATTAATGTCATTTTGAAGCTTTGCTTATTGAATGTTTTATATGCAGCATAGTCAGTTGTGATGTTATTAACCATTCTGTATTAAATTTTGTGATATTTTCTTGTCTGTTGACTTTCACATTTTGTTCACTTTTTCACGATTTAGTGCAGGACCTAAAATAAGGCAAAATAGTAACTGACAAATGGAGGCTTCCTATGGCGAGCCCGAGCCTATAGTGGGGGTCTTGGGACAGCCCTAGGGGGCCTCCAAAGCTGAAAGCTTTTAGCGACTGGGATACCCTTGCAAAATTGCAACAAAATAGGACTAAACTTTTTGTAATTGTTGCCATTAATCACTGGCAAAATGTCCCAAAATTACTGGCAGTTCTTGGAAAAGGTGCTGACAATTTTTGCTGCAAGTAGCAACTATTTTAGGCTGTGTTCTAGTGAATGTTTTGTGAAGCCTTTATTAATGTCATCATTGTAGAATTATTGTGGGTCAATAATGTCGTAAGATATTTTGCTTCTAATAATCTGTTAATGCTGTTTTGTGCTTGTGATGACATTTCCGAAATACTGCGGTGTGTGTGTGTTTCCAGGGAACTGTCGATTCGGATGATGTTGGTTTTGATCTAGTTTCCGGCTCTACTGATCTCGGTTCCTTTAGTGACAACTTGGTGTTTGTAAAATATATTCAGCCAAATAGTACTGCATATGGGAAACTTAGGTATCTAACTGCTGTTTTGCTGTTTTAGATGAATGTTTGGTGTTTGCCATCGTTTGGTTAACAAAAGTTTTCAACTCTGGTTTTGTTTTGTGATCCTGTTGCGTGTCATTCACATTGGGTTCACTACTCTGAAAACCTATATGCTGCTCATTCTGCTATGGATGTGTAGTTTGGAAGGCATCTTGTTTCACTTGATACAAAACAAAATTATTGTGTCTTGTACTCTGAGAAAAACATGAATTACTTTGTTAGTTTTACGTACCTGAGCTAATTTATTTAACTTAAAAGACATAACACTGATGAAACAAGTCGGCATTGTCATTGTCTGCCAAGTAGGAGTTTTCCGTGGGTCTTTCTTGCAAGTGCCCTAATAATTGATTGCTCTTGTCTTCCCAAAGCCCATGCTTGTAGCCAAGTGGTCTAGGTTGTAATCCAAAGGCTACAGTTGGCATACTTGCATTCAGTTGTCACTATGTGCAGAAGTTTATCATTTGTGTGTATCGGCTTATAAGCATTCATGATATGTGATTAATCTGTGTCTTTTTTAAACAGTGACATGATAAATTTTGGGTCTGTGTATGTAGACAGTGTGAGATAGCCATAGCCATTTCCACTGAATCACCTAGTTAGAGGATCCATATTTTGCTTGTCTAGCTGGGGGGATACTGTATAAGCCAAAGAAACAGTGTGCCAATCTGGGCAAATAATATGTCTGCTGCAAGCTACTTCCTTTCTTTTTTCCTTTCTTCCACTACACTATTACATGTGATGACTAGCCAGGCTGCATTGCACATACAGCATTAGCGTTAAAACAACAAAATATAATCAAGATTTATGTAATTATAATATTTACGATATAATTTTAAGACAGTATGTATACATTACAATGCAGAGTGTGATGTCAGTAGTTCATGGCCAATATGTGTCTGCTTTAGAACTTGTGATCAGATCTTGCGTATCAACAGCATTGACGTTAGTCACTCGGATAAGGCAACTATTCTGCACTTGTTACACAGTGCAACTAAGCCTCTTCGTTTGGTAAGCTCACTCTGATGTTGTGGTCATTGCCGATTTTGGTTAATAATTGGACAGTTTTCTGGTGAAAGATGTAGATAATTTTGTTGAGCATTTTGCGTAAAGTGTTTTGATGCTACTGTTGGTTGGGTAAAAAGTAAAAAGTCATGTTCCAGCAGTTTCCAAAAATATAGTAGTAGTCATGGTAGTATTTACTTTAGGGTCACTCAATATGGATCGATTGACAGAGTCAGATTTTCGAACTAACGTCATGGTTTCAAGATGGCGACCATGACATCATTTCACACAGAAAACTGCTGACACCTGGTGAGTGATCACGAAATATTTGGCCAGCATCAGTTCCTGATGTGTAATACATTCGTACTTGTTTGTATATTGGGAAGTGAGTGAACTTGTGATACTTGTTGGTGTGATTAGGTAATCCGTCGTCGAAAACCAATTGGTTCGCATGTGATGTTGCCAATGCATGTACAGTTTGTTCGCAGCAGCCAACAAGGTTTGTTATAGTATGTTTGCTGGAGGTTTTTTTGTATCATAGGCACTAATATAAACATTAGTATCTGTAACTGAGTTCTTGTGTGATAGCTCCTCTGTAAGAGAAAAAAATAACTGACTTGTGTTATTTGACGGGGTTGGAAATTTAATGTCATGCTTTTTATGTTACTATTTTATGATTATAATTTATTTTACTTTGAATGGAATCATCAAACTGAACTGAACAAAACATGTTAGAGCAATATACCATGAGCAGTTTACTTGGTTAACAATGCGTAGGACGTTATAAATTTTGTCTTACTTTGTCTTACTTTGCATGTAATTTGTAGACGTGGGTATAATGGTAGAAGATGGCATCTTTGTCAGCAGCATTGAACCTGGTTCAGCTGCCTCAGTGGATGACACTGTGACTGTCGGAGATCGTTTGCTCAGTGTGAGTTCAGTGTGCTTTTTTCTTCAAACTCTCACCCAGTCTTTATTTCAAACAAATCATATGAATGAATACAGTTCGGTGGTACTTGAATAATACACAAATACACCATGTTTAAAAATTCCCCAAACAGAGAAGAATGCTTCCACCGTATAATTGCCATGCATAGAAAATATGACCTGAAGTGAAATAATCAGCAGGCATTGAAAGATGAAGTGATTCAGAAATGACTTGAAATAATGTAATTTCTAACTAATTGTGAGTCGATAATTGCCGGTTGAGAATGCTGTGATAGTGATCATTGTATGTAACCATATCACATCTTTCAGCTGTGCACTGGATTTCGACCACAGCCCCAGCAAAAGTGATCATGCCATTTTTGGCAAATCAAGCCAAACCCAGCTCAGGCAAAATGATTTGCCAGATTTTGGGATTTGGCAGATTTCAATGCGGTGCATGTTGGCTTTCACAGCTTAAATTAATGAATTTGGCCTTGGCTTGTTGCCATTTGACTGACTTGATGGTTTAAGCACTTTCAGTGGAATGCTCCTAAGCTGCATGATGCAGGCCTGGAATGTTTATTATTGTAATCTTCATGACCTACTCTTGTGGTGCATTTATTATGTGCCAGCTGCATTACTGCCACTTTTTTGTTGATTACTTTTTGTTAATTGTGCTCAGGTTAATGGTGTATTGGTAAATGGCAAGTCAGTTGGAGAGATACAGCAGATGTTGGACGACAGCCGGAATCATGTTCTTCTTGAGGTAGTGCGCTGTCGGAGGATGACACCTATATCCCATGATGAGTCTCATTCCTCGCCTTTTCCAACACCAAGTCCACTAACTGTAGATGACTTTGATCCACCATCAGTGACAGATGTGAGGAACAGGAGAGACAATCAGACAGCGTCACTGCATCGAGACGTCCTTCGCAAACCCAACAAACTGCATGCCAAACACCTGAATACTTCAGAGCCAGATATACTATCAAATAGTTGTAGCCGCCTTGACCGCGTTAAGGAAAGCAAGCCAAACTTTCTGGACAAGGCAGTGAATGCACTTACTAGACCATTTCTGCGAAGTAAACAACGTGCGGCCACTCGCGATGCTCACAGTAAAAGTGCTTTTGTGTACGTCGGAAATTCAAATACGACAGTGGACGATCTTGCTGTGGTCGGTAGTGGCCAGAATGCTTCCACTACAGGTGCATCTCACCAGCCCGACTCACCTGCACACAAAGATAAATCTCAGTCTCTGCAGAGAATGAAGGCATGTGATGACATACACGGCACGTGGCCAAAATATCGAGCACATGCTCCTCAGCGACCATCAGTCCTGCCTCTGTATGCTGTTCCACAGCCTTCGTCTGTAGGCGATGAAAGTCCATCGCGGCTGAAGCCGATGCATCGCGTTGAGATACAACGCAGTGAGTCTGCCCGGCACTATCGACCACAGATCTCTGATTCCATAGTAGACTACGAACCACCAATTGACAGTCATTGCAGCAGCCAGAAAAGCAGCATAGCCACGGATATGAACATATCGCCGTTGGCACTTCATACAGATGTGTCCAGTGCAGATTCTGTGACACTGTTGGGACCACATTATGCTAAACGATTTCCCGAGCAAACCAGTGAAACGACTGTAACTGTACGCTCACGTTTGCCAGCCGAGCACCATGTAACTGTGATCTCGCACTTTCCAGCTCATCCCTGTGACAGTGAGATGGTCTCATATGGTGACCGTATGAGATACACACAGAGGCCTATTCCACATACTTCACTGTTCAGTTCAGCAGGCCAGAATCTGACCGAAAATCGGTTACTGCATTCACCTGGCAGACCACAGCAACCCAGTCTTGCAAGGTATGGAAGTTTTTAGTAAGTAGTTTTTGATCTGCTGCTGCTACACTATTGCTACTTCTATCAGTTCTAACTACTGCAGCAGAGTTTACATGCCTGATGCCTCTCCTGTTGCTCAAAATATGTAGCATCAGAGCACTAGAGGAATTAATGAATTACTGCTGTCACTGTTAAGGCTTTAAGTGATAAGTCTGTAATATATGATGACACAAATTTACTAGATTTTTGCTGTAACTGAGAAGCTCTTTTATAGCATGATAACCCATAAAAGTTTTTGCTTTAATCTTACCATGATGCTGCTTACAAACTACTGTTACAACTGGCATACATTTGCTGGAGTTATTCCAGGTCTCCAAAGGCAGGTCTACAGCCTATAAACTGTATGTTAATATTATTAAGCTTTATTATGATCCTTCAGTGTGCTGACACTATTGGTAGAAAGGTCTTTGTTGTGTATTTCTGACAGATGAAAGGAAGTGCGTGTAGCCTATGGAAAGTGCTCCTGTAACTATTGGCAAAAGTTCATTTTTGAGGATCAGTCCTACCTGGAGTAATTCTGGACGATTGGGGTGCTGCAGTACATACATGTGTATTTGTTTCATGTGTGGTGTTGTTCAGTTCTTCCGGCTATTCAACATTGGGTTCTGACTGTGGAGTAATGACATCATCCCTGACAAACTCACCATTTGCTGATGCAGCAGGACAGCATTGTGTGCCATTATATGGTTATCAGCCATCTTCCACAGTCCAATGGATGCCACATGCTTCCGCTGCAGAATGTTCTGTTGGACACACATCCAGTAGTCAGTTTTCTCAGGTCTGCATTGCATGTTTTTGATGATATCTGTGAGTAGTCGTAGATGTGCTATTTAGCTGTTTAAATTGTGATTTGGTGTTACTATTTTATCTTTGCTGGAGTCTGGAAGAAAAATGAAAATCAGCTATTGGCATCATCTCTAAACTGATTGTAAATTTGTGTTTTCATTGTCGTATCCATTCTGCCTGTGTTTTAATTCATTGGCGTTGCTACTACTAAGATCTGATATCCAAACATTTGTATCAGTATCTAGCAGATGTTATCAGTTTTTGTCCCTGTCTCATTATACTGTGTGACTGTGTTCAACAGAGGTCTAGTTTGGATCACGCAATTGATGGTTGCACAGCAGCTTCCTCTATAAACCCACTGTTATCTCATTCCTCATCACCATGCACTGATGTATTCTTGCCTCAGCTGGCAACAAATGCACAGGGTCGGATACGGATTCCGTCATCTTCAAGTCAGTTGCTGTATTTTATTTATATATCATTTTGTCTGCTGCAGTTAACTGTTAATCCATGAGATTTCTCTGCTTCACTATATTTATATGTATTATGAAATTGTACATGTACACAGAGTAAAATAGGTTAAAAGAAATAAAAATATTTATAAAATGAAAAATATAAAACAAATCACTCGCTAGCCAGATAAGGTATTAAAAACTGAACATGGACATCACCTGAAAGCCCGGCATATCAACCCAAAACACACAATTCCTAATAAAAAATTGACTCAAGCAGATGAGGAAGGTAAGTTACTAGTAAATCTCTGTGAATTGGCAGTGAATCAGCTGCCCGGTGGAACTGATGGAATTAAAGGTATCTGCTCAAAATTTACTGTGTTCTTTTAAAATAATCATTGACCATATGCCATCACTGTAATCATATATGATCTCATATATTGCCATTATGTCCATGTATTTGAAAATTTAGTTATCTTCCTAGTAGAGTAGATTACTTGGGCATCTGTGGTATGGAGTGTTCAGTTTGTTTGGAGCTGTTTGATTTGCTGATTAAGAGGATAATTCATTGTGCGTTCGAGGTATTTACAGTTAACTGTTGATTCTTCTTTAAATAAATAGATTGGAGTCTGTAAACATGTACATTTAAAGACAGTTCAAGTATGATGTGATGTGATGGCATGTGTTGTTGTGGTTTATCATAGGTCGTGGGCATAGTCCGATATCATCGGGACTTATGACATCACCGACTAGTCTTCATTTTGGTCCCGGCACCAGCTTTTCATTGCCAAGTCATTGTCGACACAAAAAAGAACGCACAAGGTTAGTGTTCTTATTTTATGTGTATAATGTTGTATAATGACACATTACTCTTTCAGTGCTGTTTGTGGAGTGACAGGAAGGGTGTCCAGCCTGTTAAAATCTGCAGCAGCAATACCAAAAAGGTTCTTCTGTGGGGACGTGGCCTGACCTGGGGTAACTCCAAAAATACGCTACCCGGTAGTTAAACAAAAACCAAATATTTGTGTATATATTTATAAATTTTGGGACATTAATGTACCAAAGTGAACTATTGTGATTGCTATTGTGAGATATGAAGCAAGTAGGTGATTGTTGGATTGTGTTTGTGGCTGCTGTGTAGACCACCAGTGGGTCTTACAAGATTGATTACAGCCGAGCTTCAGTCACGGCCATTTGGAATTGACATTGAAACAAGTCAGACCAGCGGCGGCATATTTGTGTCAATGGTGGAGCCTGGTAGTGTGGCAGCACAGTCTGGGGTGATGGTTGGCGACCAGCTGCTCGATGTATGAGCAATATTATAATTTATATACATTTTTTGGAATAAATAAAAATTGCTACTGATCAGTTTAATTTAGTTTAGTTTAGTAAGAGTATTTGTATAGCGCAATTAATCGGGATGTCGCATTGCACCCCGAAAGCAAGATTAAAACCAAAACGTTTTGAGTTCATGCTGAAAACTGTTATGACTTATGTCTTCATCGCGCAAGTGTACCGGGAGGCTGTTCCAAAGGCGTGGCCTGCTTCTGTCAGTGTGCATAGTAAGTCAAGTCCTTTGTGATTTGACGGTGTAATGGTTAGAGCATCAGATGAGATTGAGATGTTCCACTCCCAATCATGTAACAATTCTGTCTAAACTGTTCACACACATGTTGTTGTTTCTACTCACCAAGCAGTATGAATAGGCCTGGTTAGAGGACTGGTCATCACTGTGTGATTAGAGAAGTAAGGAGAGTAATAAATTGAGTGCAGAAATTGTTTTTTTGTTCTGTAATGTGTCTCAAAGAAAATTTATGGCTCTGGAAATAAACATCGGTGAGAGTGACATAGGTGATGAATAATGATAAATGAATAAAGTACAAAGGACTATTTACAACTTATGACTTACAGGAAATGAAAATTAAACAACAACCAGCGACCAATCATAAGTTATCATTTCAATCAATCATGTGAATGCCAGCTTATGGCTTGGAATAGTACAGTGTTCTAATTGACACCAGAATCTGAAAAGAGAAAACCAGTATCAGCTTTGCATAGCAGATGAGCTACAAATCAGCTGTAGATTTCTAGCACATATGTCACTCATGGACCTAAAATAGTATTTACTGATTTGTCTGTCTTCAGTAGTTTTGAAGTATAACTGGCATAAATTCTATACAGCAACATGTTGTTGATGACAGGTATGTGGTATAAATATGAGAAATGCAACCAAACAGGTAGCAGCCAGTGTTCTGCGCCAATGCAGTGGCACCATCAGCATTCTCCTGCAGTATAACCCTAATAGTGAGTTGTCTGTACTGTGTTTCACTAGTATACGCTAATGCTATTGCGTGTGTGTCACACACATACACACCGTTTTAACCGCAATTTTAATGGTGAACCCGGGTTAGTTGGTTGCCACCTTCATTCTCAACTTCTAGTGATCCTTATCCTGAGCTTCCTCACGGGGTAGGCTGAAACTGTAACCACAGGGTATTTTGGGTATACCCAATTACGTTAACTGCCATGACAGGGTTTTGATGCAGAAGTTTTTAGTGGTATTTTGCTCGATGGCATATTTAAAATGTTCCATTTGAGAGCAAAATCTATTGTTGGACTATACAGACAGAAAGTATGCACCAAGGCATGTTGACATTAACTGCACAAGGCATGTTAGATGGAGTCTGAAAAGTGGAATTTCATTATCAACTCTAATTGCATGTTGGGAGGCTGTATACTGTTAGCTAGCTACTGCTCAGCTGCCTAGACTAGTGTGCCAAAGGCACCCACATGACCAAGCACAGAGAAACGAGTATGGTTAAGCCGGTGTGTTAAAAACATATGGTACAAGGCTCTCAATTAATACACATTGCACACACATAACAACACACACACATTCAGGGATTCTTGCACTGGGCCTACAAATTTGGCCTCATTGCTTGTGCGTAATACTGGCAGTATTATAACACCACCCTGTAGTGACACACACTTGGTAGGCAACTTGTTTATGTACTACTACTACTTTGATTACTAACACATCACTGCTGATTCTGCTGTTGCTTCTATTAGTACTGCTTTCATATTTTTGGGAGTTATTCCAGTCCAGGCTAGTGTGCATCTTCAGAAATGAACTTTTTGAATTGTTGGAGCATTCACTTCACAGGACGATGCCCTTCCTCTAGCCGTATCAGCATTATTGGCGGAAATTGACTCAATCGTGCTGTTGTCACTTTGCATAGTAATCATTTCCTCTTTATCTGTGTTTGTAACTTGCAATATGCACTGCTGATAAACAGAGTTTATGCTAACAACCATGCCAGTGAGGCCTCAAGGTTTTGCAGAACTAATCCATAAAGAAGCCTGTCATTGTTGTGTAGATAGCGAGTAGACATTCGGTAACTAGTGAGACAGTTGTTGTTTGTTTTCATAGAATTTGACGTAAATCGATCGAGAACATTGCCAGTAGTGTCAGTTGGTGACATCCATCGTGCAGGTTACAACAGATCCTCTCCATATACAGCTATGCTTCACCATACCCTGGCTGGTCATACAAGGTTTGCATATTGAATATATTAAAACTTCTCTTTGACTTAATTAACAGATTGCCACAGTTAATTCCTTCAGTATTTTGACACTGTTGATTTAACTGATAGAAGGGAATCTAAGCCAGCCAATCAGTGGGTCACTGAGTTGCTGCACTTCACCCTCCATTGCACTTACTGGCTATAGTCCTTACATCTTCAGCAGTGATCACTATGTCCATCTCCATCTGATGAATCCATATGCTCGGTTGTTGTAAGCATATCAGCTATCAGGTTTGCAAGCCAACTAGGGTTAGGCATAATGCCATATGAGCCGACACATCTTCACACAGCTGACATATGTAAGTAAATAAATAAAACGTCAACTGGTATCATCATTAAACGTGCCTCTGACATGCTGCATACACTCAGCTAGATGTGGTTAAAGACTAATGTCGAGCTACACAGACTTGCCTGATCTGTGTGGTTGCTGACAGAGGCACACATATTGGTAACAGAGTGGTACCAGCAGATGTCAAAAATATGTTGCTGAAATGTGAATTGCTTTTAGCTTCCATTCATGTACTTTGGTTATTATCCAGCTTTAACAGCCACATGAAAAGATAGTATGCAGGAAGGCATTCTGGAAAAGCTATTTAGGATTGCAGTACAAGTAGTTAACTTATGAAGCATTGTATTGCTGAGTGTCTGGTATTGCATCACTAGAGGCTGTTTGTACCCTCTGATTGTCATTTGTGGTTGGAATTGTTTCCTGATGCCATAAGTGACTGGTGTATGCTTGACATTAGTCAAGTCAGGTGGCCAGTATAAGCTTCTGTTGCATTGTTCTCTTTATGCAATAACTCTCGTGCCTGCCATGATGTTACTTACTTACAGCGTGACAACTGCAAACCACACACCACGGTTTGTTGCAAGAAAGAAGCTTCATCCAAATGATTCTATTGGTCTGACGCTCATCGGAGGCAATGCTGTTGGTATCTTTGTACGTGACGTGGTGCCTGGCAGTCTGCTTGATGGAGCCAATGGCGTGCAGTGTGGGGACCAGATTCTCCAGGTACTGTTATGTCTGTCTTGCAGTAAATTAATGATTGTATGTTAATAAGACATCATACAGTTCGGTCATGAAAGAACATTTTTCGGTAGTGCATAGCAATTTTCCAAGCAAATTATTTAGCTAAAATGTAAATGTAAAAGTGATTATAGCATCCAAAATGACGAGTCACTGTGTAGGTACTGTACAAATGAGACTAGAGTGAAAAAGTAGGATAAGAAAGTGAGAAGAGATGTGATTTAGGATGAGAGCAGATGATGGAGAGAGAGGGGCAGCTGTGACGTGCGATGGAGGACTGTTTCACAGACAAGTGGCTAAAATAGTTTGTAATAAACTGATACTTTTTAACATTTTAATAATGAGACAGTCAGTGTCACATTTTTTTATTATTCTGGCTCACTTTCCAGCATTTTAGGAGTTGTTGAATGAATTCAAACTTTTGCTAGAATAGCGAGCCGACTCAGCCGACACACTATCTTTTTAGCAACATTCGGGTGTATTGATATTTGATAACTAGTAAAACGTATCAACAGCAGTGGCACACTGGAGCTTGCCTTTGCACTTGAGCTACGACGTGCACTCTGCTAGTGTATCACTGGTGAATTATTATCATTTCCAGCAGATTTTTACTGAGAATTGACACCAACCACATTTTGAGAAATTGTTGAAAAATTGTCTGTAAAATGAATGTAATCATGTGATATAAGATTGCACATGGTATCACCACAATGTCCATATGTTTGAAAATTTTAGACTCCTTAGATTACTTGGTTATCCTCGGGATTTGACACTTTCCTTTTTTGCTGTCGGCTGATTCATTGTTCATATTATATTAGTAGCATTTTCTCTCTGAGTGAACATAGAGAGGCTTGCATTTAAGTGAGTAAGCTGCAGTGCTTTAATGGTTTATTACAGATAAAGAAGATTAATAACAAGCAGTCGGACTGAAATACTGACAGTAGTTGATTGATTGATTGATCTCTTTGATGACTGAAATGGTTCTGGCTTGGCTTGTCTGATAAACGCATTTGTTGTGGTTTGTAGTTTAACGGCGTCAGTTTCTTGCGCTTGACACTAGAACGGGCAGTGATGGAATTAAAGAAGCCGTGTGATGAAGTTCGTTGTTGTATCCAGTACAATATCATCAGTAAGTCTCATTTGTGCTGCTCTAGTGCAAGCTTTCGTTCTTTTCAGAGTACTGGTTTTGCAGAGATAAGCACTTGCGCATTGCATTTACATTGTCTACTCCTGAACATTGATTGTTTGTAGTTAATCTATTTGTTTAATGTCATATGTTTCACATTGTTTCTTTCTCTGTCTACCGAACATGTCGTCTTTTTTGTGTGTTACGTGTTCTTGCAGTTTTTGGACTAAATGCCATGCTAGTCTACTTGTTAATAATAATAA
>Ga0209681_1000209_pt1 | contig 15425 bp, 4 predicted proteins | sample WorMetLIZISLAND2_3_FD_187416 | JGI IMG/M metagenome (GOLD analysis project Ga0209681, IMG submission 187416) | Marine gutless worms symbiont microbial communities from Max Planck institute for Marine Microbiology, Germany - Olavius clavatus LIZARD... ... | reverse complement strand
CGCTGTCGTTGCCCTGTTTCAGAGATTCTCCACTGAAAACAGCCACCAACTCTATTCCACGCGGAATTTGGAGATGTCCCGTTGGACTACATTGCCGATCTTGGGGCTCCGAAGAGCGAATAGGCCTACTGTAGTCTAATTATCAGTGCAATTATTACTTTCAAAATAATCAGGCTATTATTACGACCTCGGTACTTCAACATTACAGACGGACAGACGTGTGGACAGACATTGGCGTATAACAATACTGCGCTCTGCATCACGTGCACCACGAAGTAAAATGCAAAAATAACAGAACCTAAATCATTTTAGGTTTACAGTTAGGCCTATTGTACGAGACTTAAAACAACCCCGTATATCTCATTATTTTATCTTCGACTTTTTTGGATCTGCATGTGTCAAAAATCACGTGTTAATTCTTTCCATAGTTTGTTAATTACAAGCACGCAACTGCCACAGCCATTGGTGTACCCACAGTCATCCGCGAACCGAACTGCCAAAGACTATAAGCAAATTATTGTGTTGACGTTTACAAGTCAGTCAGCGTCAAGTCTATTGTGAAAACTAGGCCTACATGTATTTCGCAACATTATTACGACTGTCTCTATCTCTTATCAACTTTCGCTTGACGCCACTGTGAACTGTGAAGAATGAGTCAATCCGGGACAACGGCAACACTGAGTTAAAGTAATCAACGTCCATGCTCTTGTGTTTTAGCTTTAAGCTTTTCTCTCGCACTGTAAAGTATAGGCCTACGACCTGTGTGGACTTTGGTTAAGCACATTGAAGTGTCCATGCATGCGCATGTTGTGAAGTTGTGAAAGAGTTATAGCGAATAATAAAACAGCAACGGTGAAGTGTCAATTCTTGATTATCGAAATGATGAATATAGGCCTACAGCTTATTTTTACACAAAGGACTACATCATAAATAGAATGTCTGCGTACCTCCTGTACAGCTTGTATACAGCAGCAGAGGTGGTTTGCAGGCATTCTATAGGAACACCTTTCCAGTGAGAGTAGACTGGTTTTCCCCGATAATAAGTCCCGAAGTTCCCGATTAATAGCAGGAGCCGTTGTAGTCTCTTTCAGTCGTACAGCCGACAATTGTGAGCATTCTAGCACGACGAAAGGAAGAAGATAGCGATACTGAATGGCTGGTCGAAAAGCTAGTGCAAGAATCCAATTTGTACAGAATACAAGGCGACAACGCTGATGCTACGCTGCTGACAGTGTCAGTTGCAGTTGTCGAAAGCGGGGCTCGTTGCTGAAACTGCTCGATGCTAATCCGCCTCCTCATCATCCTGCCAAGTGTTCGGCCGCCTGCGTCCATCCGTTGCTGTCTGCAGCTGCTCCAACCCCGGCTCTCAGGCGTGATTACCGCCGCCGCCGCCGCCGCTGCAGCACTGAGCAGTAGCAGCAGCTGATGGGACATATTCCGCGTCGTTGGTGATGTCTCGTCGGCATGAGCCCATATCGCTCGTCTCGTCGTAAAACGAGTAATGACTGTGTACGATACTCATTTCTAGCACAGCAAGTACTACACTGCCAGCCGCCAGTAGCATGTCTTCAATGCCGACTGTACGAAAACAGATGATCAAAAGTATTTTCATTGTATTTGCAATTGCATACATAAACTGCTTCCACCGACTCAATTAATTACACAGCGTCCCAATTATTTGTCGAATTACAATACTTAAATTAATATCTTGTACAGATATAAGAATAATTCAACAAAATGTAGTACACAGTATGTGTTGATAACCTCGACATGCTTAATTTTTATATGTGAACAATATATCGCAGTGTTAGACAAATGAGACGCTAGCGCGTGAATATAGTTACGTAAATTAATTACTACACCTTAAAATGCATTAACACCGGGTTTGTATTCGAGACTCAATCTTTCAAGATCAAGACTAAGCCTCAAAGGTTCAAGACCAAGACGAAACCAGCACTCAATGGTTCAGTACAGAGACGAAGAGACCAAGACCGATAGACCAGGGACAATCAATACAAATTGACCGAGACTCGAGCAATGCAAGCTGCAGTACAAATAATAGGCTACAGCAAAATTCAACAAAAGTTAAGAACATCACGATTTACTTGCACGTAAAAAAGCGCCGGTATAGTTAGCAAAGTAGCAAAATAGTCGTTTTATGCGCGTTGCGTCGTCGGTCGTCGTCGTCGTCGTAAAACCTTGACGAAGGCCTCTTCAATTTACGATCGAAACATGCTTTGAGATCTTGATGCCCGGATAAGGTCATAAGCCTCGCGGCGTCAAAACTCAACTTGCAGTGCTGAGCCGAGCTAGGCATGGGCGTCGCCTATATAGGTGGGGGAAATATTCTCTCTTAGATTTCGCCGCATTTTCACTTCCTGTCAGAGAAATCTGACGCCATTATTATACTATGCTTATTATACTCAGACACTGAGCTCGATTTCTTAAAAAATAAGACAGTAATTATACGATGTTATCATGTTTTAGGTCTTTTGATTTCTTACGTTACGCGTGTTCACTACATAACACACATGTAGGGGCCTATTTCTGTATATATCCGGTTGAAAAATCGTTTTGCGTTTTTTTCGCTCGATTTTGCGTACAATCGGCACTTCGGCAGACTTCAGAAATTTTGACTCTCCCCATATCTCGTACCAAGTCTATACTCCCAAAACATCAGCTTGCGCATCACGTGTAAGCCCAGACGCACATCCCTCTAAAGCCGCGTGTAAGACTGCGATCACTCTAGAAATCACTTCCCACCAGCTCCTTGACACCGCTTGACAGTTGCTATACAGCGTGTCCCAGAAAAAAAACCACTTGAATTTTTGCCACAACTTTGCCATCTGTTGAGATATTTTTTTACAATTTTTGAAGCATTTTGTTCAAGAATAATTCACGCATAACACAGTGTAGCTCATATTCTGAAATGTTTATTTGTTTGGTAGTAGGACCATTTGAAACCGTACATTACAAAAAAATGCACACAATCTGCTGTAATACGACGCAATTTTCTATGTCTGTCTACCAGTTCGTCACAGTTTTGTCCGTCTGTTCGTCACATCGGTTGACTGTGTCGAAACGACTGAATCATCATTTTTCATTACCTGTTAACTCGATCATGCCTGCCGGTTGTTGATGCTAAACGTCATGGCGAAATTTCGACGGGGGCCGACGAAAATGGGCTACGTCAGCTTTTCTCATAGCGCCAGCCTTTCGCTGCGGCGACGACCCTTCCCATATATCTAGGCCTATACATTCTGCATAGCATGCATATAGCACAGTGAAGAACTTATATCGTAACAAAGCTTCATAAATAATGCTCAAACACAAAGTGAGGTTCATCATCTTTATTTGTATGAAAGGTTGACTGCAAGTAAGTGAGGAAATTGTATTAATCAGACAAGATATTCAACTTAGTGAAAACAAGTTGCAGCAGGTTCATTGCGTCGCCAGAGCATCGCCTATCGTTGACGCCGATGCTCTAAGTTAGGTACATGCACACCTGGTAAAACAGATACCGGTACTGAGTATTGATAGGCCTGGCCTAGCTATGTAGACATGACAGCTGAGTGACTAACATTGAAACTATGGGGCACCATGGATTGTGCACCCAAGTTACCAACCTCATTCTGTGACGTAGATCTAAATAGCCATAGACAGAGTTTCGTTTCTGCGAATGCTGACAGTAAGTTCATCGGAACTACAGGGTGGCCCACAAAAGTGCAATAACTCGCTTAGCCGCATTCGACACTGCGAAGTAATTTCGGCGGTTTGTTTTTAGCTGCGTTTTGTGCGTTTTGTGGCTAAACGATACACAAGTCTCTGAAGAAGTCATTTCAAGTTAATAGGAAGTTGCCTGCTAGAAACACGAAGGCACAACTTAATAACCCTCTACAACGACCGTGAACGCCACAATGTACAGCGTTACAGACGGACTGATGGACATACAGACGGACAGACGACATTGTAATGCCAATAGCCGATCATACTCGGCTAGAACCATATCGTACTTAGGCCCATCGATTTATTAGTTGGAAGAAATAACATACTGAAGCATATGCGATTAGCAAGTCTGCGACAAAAAAATGAAACCGAGCATAATGAACAAGAAAAACAAAGTATCGGATAAGTACACCGGTAGATAGTGTGTTGATAGAGAGATGATACTACATTTCCAGTCCACGTTTTTACCGCGCGATGCACTATAGTGCAAAGCGCGGTATTGATATTGCATGTTGTCTGTCTGTCTGTCTGTCCGTCTGTAACGTTGGTGGATCACGAGCACGTAGGTCGGAAAACTTGGCAACTAACTGCACGGACAATCAGCCCAACATTTTCGCTCTTCGTAGCCGAAAGGCCATCCACCTACTGCAAGGGGAACATGGGGAAATTTTGAGGAGACCTGACGGTGAGTTGGGAAAAGTGGTGTGCTGGAGCACAAAAGCGGCAATATCTCTGAAACGCGTAATGATAGATGAAACGTTACCACGGAGGACCCATAGACCTCACCAACGCTCTTTCGGACGGTACCATCCCCGACCCCCAACGGCCTCCTCTTTCCCAAGATTGGGGGTTTGCAACCCAAACCTCCAATCGCTACTATCTCAGGAACGGGTTAATACGGACTTCAAATTTGGCCGGAACATTCGCAGGTTCCATCGATCAAAAGCGCATTAAAAATTTTGGAGAAAAGGGAGCGTGGGCGTACCCAGGGACTGCCCAAATTTTTTGGTACCGGTATACCCCCATTATATCAGTAACAGGTAACCAACTATACAAATTTTGCATGCATATTTTTAACATGAATCGGGAAAAGGGCCATTAAAAATTTCGGGAAAAGTAGCCGTGGGCATAATTAGGGACTCCCGGAAATTTTCAGGGCACTCATGTATAGGGCGCATCGCGCAGTCATCTTTGCAATTGCTCAACTTTTTTGTATTTTGTTGTGCATTAAAGTTTGTGGTTAAATTGTAGGACAACGTAAATTTGTAGTTAGGTGCACGAGGTCCCCATGCTGGCATGGTTAAGTGGAGCATTAAACGTGCGCTAACCTCACGCTACATCGTGATTTGCTCCCAGTAATGCATGGCGCCGCTGTGATTATAATGCCTATGCACTGCAGTAGAACGCCGTCGATCGTGTGCAACGAAGCAGACTGTTTACTCGGTGCGTGGGTGAGACGAGATGTTGAACCACAAGATTGACGAATGACTGCAAATCGCCACGTCAACTTGATCACATCGTCACATCGATCAGTGTCCGACTCGTAATCGCTGATCGTCTCAGTCTGATATTAGTTGCATCTTGGCGTCAGATGCAATTTATGCCAGTGACAGTCGACGATTTGAAGTGCAGCACTCTTAACCCTTTAAAGTGCAGTACGCTATAGTTTATCAATGAGTTGTTTGTTACACTTGGCATTGCTTGGACTGGCGAATTCTGAAATGGCGTCCGAAGACATCAAGAGTTAAGTGGAGTTGAGTGAGGGAGATGTTTTCTCGGCTTTCTCTTTCCACATCGGAAAACTATCTGTATACTTTCTCAAGCCAGGACTATCGCACTAACGGGCTATATCTGACCCCTAGGCTTAACCCTTGTCCGTTCTTCCGTTAGGCCGATAGTCCGATGCACTGTTATTAAGTGTAACTGGCAACTGCATTACGCCGGTTATACGAGAACCACACTGACTGCCAGTCCGACGTCGTGACGAGTTCAAGATGGCCACGTACAAGGCACTGGACGGCTTGGCATCTCAATACCTGGCCGATGCAACCTGGTCATTGATGACATTCGCCGACTTCGTTCAGCTGCCTCTTTCACATGTGTGATCCCGCGCGGACTAAGACACGACTTGTAGGCCTACGTGATAGATCATTTTGCTTTGCAGCCGGGGGCCCACGACTCTGGAACTCTGCCGTCTCCGCTGCTATCTGTAGATGATTGTACGAACGTTTCAAGACTCAAGACTCAACAGTTAAGATACTTCTCAAGACACTGTTTGTTTGAAGCTGCGGCGCTATGGTGACTTTTTGCCGCGCGATGCACTATAGTGCAAAGCGCGATCTCGCGATTACATGTCGTCCGTCTGTGTGTGAGGTTGATGGGCTGTGATCACTGCAGGTTGGAAACCTTTGAAACTAACTGCACAGAAAATTAGCCCAGCACCTTCGCTCTTCGTAGCGGTAGCCCAATGCCACCCACCTACTCCCAGGGCCCAGGGGAACATGGGAACATGGGGAAATTTTGGGGAGACTAGATCGAACACGAACGTGACAGTGAAAAATTTAAAAAATAGCTAGGGTAGTATATGGTCGTCAAAATTTCCGGCAAGGAAAATTATACCCAAGCTAATTTTTCAAGCCTGTTTATATAGGGCGCATCGCGCAGTCATTATTTGCGATAGCACAGCTTTCTTGATTGTTGCATTTAGCCGCCGTGTATGCTATTATTATTACCCGGTATATCTTGATGTTTTCGTGGGAACTCAGATTATCAAAGGTGGGTAATTGTTGTGTGGTGATCTGGCTCTTGGAAAGGTGTCGGAACTCATCTCCGTTAGCAAACCACGCCGGCTAGTTGACTCTCTTCTCAAAGGCTGCTGTTCGGCACGAGCGTAAGGTCCTTTACGGAGTTCCTACATCACTAGAGTTGCTGCAGGATATGGATGAATACACCAATCAACCATTAGTATAGTTTAAAAGTGTATTAAAAGAGATAAATCGTACATTTAACCAGTTTCCGACAATATAACGATGCTTTCTCACGCTAACTCAACTCCACCATATTACTCAACTGATCACGTGACTTACTCTCAGCTAATCGCGTCGAAGAACCAGTCGCGGCCTAAGAACAATAGATAGAGAGGCTTAGCTAGATAATATTTATAATTACGATACCGAATATAGTGAAGCGCTGTTCATCACAATGGTTACAAAATCCATTTGTGATCACTTGGGGAGCTGAGGAGCTTACAGCTTGCGCCCCACATAGTTAAGGTGTGGTGGAAAATATTACGCAGTTTTGTTGGAAATATTCATCCTCTATTCAGCAGTGAAAGAATTTTGAAAATCGGTTACGATTTGTGAAAGTTATTGCCAAACGTTTGGTGGCTTCCTTTTTTTGGAACACAGTGTATAGTCAGAATTTTTTTTCTTGGGTACGACCCTAAGGAATGTGGCTTTTAAGTAGGCCTAGGCCCATAGCTGCCCCTAGCTATGGCGGCCCCTAGCTATAGCGGGCCGTCCCCGGTTTACATGTAGTTACTTTGAAATGTAATGATTGAATGAAATGTAGAACTAATAAGTCTTCACTTACAAATTACTGCCGCCTCTATTGTCAGCGATATAGTGTAGCTTAAGTAGGGGATACATAGCCAAATTTTTATGAAGTGCTATTATCTACATCATGTCGTGCTGGTTATTTGTAATTTGTATGTGGGCAATGGGCATTCCCTGTGGCTGCATGTGACCATGTGCAGTCTGTGGCAACTGGCAATCGAGCAGGTTTGTATTAGTGGTAAACTAATGCAGCACCATGCGGTCTCCTTGCAACAGCACAGCTTTCTTGTTTTAATTAAGTTTTTCAGGCATTTTTTTACCTGCACAGACCATCGACATGTGATGAATAATGACATATCTCGCATACAAATTTTAAGTGTCATAGACAATTCTGTGCTCAAACATGCAAATTTCCATTAGAGAGGTAACAGAGGTCGCATTGTCGGCAAAAAGTTTGAGTGACACCACTAAATCGGTAACTCAAAATCTGCGAATGTGGTACAAAAATTTATGGCTTATAAGCTGATTTATAGCCAATTTTGCATTCAATTGCCCAAACTTTTGTTACCACCACAAGAGACATCAGTAATTAACAAGTTTGAATGACATCATCAATTGACTGGCCAGCAAAAAACTCAATTTGGTTAATAAACTTGGGACACACATTGTATACAAGTCACATTATAGCCAGTTTTGTGTTAAATACCCAAACTTTTGTTACCATGGCTATAGGGTCGGTAGGGGCATGCTTGAATAAAACCATTAACTTACCCTACCCTTAAAATCTCACTGATATATGAATACAGGTTTTATCTCCAATACAACCCGAGTTACAATCAATATGGGAAGTCAAGCAGCTTCAACATCTTTTTAGTAAAATCAGTTCTCCCTCGCTATTAGTTCAGCCTCCTATCCACACTGTTAAAGACAGCAGTTGACAAAATGGTTTTTTTCAAAATACGTTACAGCCGTGTTTTTTGAAAGCAGTTCTCTCTTATGGTTAGTCCGCCTCCTATCCTAGCAAAACAACCGTCAGTGACTGATACGGTATCTTTTGTAAATATTCCCATAAATATTTCATTTTATAAGCACGAACACTATGCATCTTTATACATTTATGTCTGGCTAATACGACAGATTAAATGTATAAGCTAATGGATACGTTCGTGCTTATAAGATGATTTTTGCTGTTTTACATCGTTGGCTTATACAACTTTAAATAAAATGGTTACAGTTTTTTTTATAAATAATGACTAACACGGATATAACTGCCTCCATTGCCAATAAAACACATCATGTGACAAATTATGTAGCTTCAAAGATGTCAGAGAAGTTGGTTGGAAAAACAAAACTTGCATACATTATAATGGTCGCTTCTCTGTTACACACAAAAGGCAACCATAATGAACAATGACACACTCATATCTAAGTTAAGTGAGCAACGTGCAAATTTTCCTTTACAACAAAAACCTATCATGTTACAGATACAAATCTAATATGTCAATTACTGACTTTTAAACATACAAGATAAATAAAATCAGACAGGCAGTCATACTACCTCATACAAAGAGGCCACACTGAGGTACAACACCACATTTATGAACACTTACATATAACTTCATTAAAATTTAAATTTGAAACAATTACATCTTGGGATGATACAAGCTCCATATTAAGTAACCAAACACTGGAAAATTCAGATTCGGGACTTACAGAAACTTAACAAATCAATGATCAGTTTAGTATAACCGGGCACATAATTTAATTTAATTTTAAGTAGTTTTAATGACATCCTTTCTAACTAGGTATTTTGTGTGAATTATAGAACAAAAACAACAGAAAGTGACACTGCTGCAAATGAGCAATCAAATATCACAATACTGGACCTGTTCTAAAAGGCTACAGGAGAATGTGACCATAACAAAAGATCTATATCAGATCGAGAGGACGACCTCAATCAACAGGAACAAAGTCACTTGGCTGATCTGATCTTCATTCTTTTTGCCAGTCAGATCAAATCCAGCAACACTGTTAGGACACTTCTAAATGAAAATGATTTCACTAACTTATTTGTAATAGCATTAGCATACAATTCATTCCAAATAACTGCGGAAAACGGCACAGTCTGCAGAAGTTTCAAACGGTGAATAACACACGTGGGTCATGGCATGGTATATAGACGTAACCTGAAAAAAACCCGACTGCACCAGTCACATGGAGCTATTAGAGAACATAACTACTGGCTATGCTTATCAGAAACAAAGTTATGTTAAGTGTACATTATAACCCAACAGCATTAACACAAGCATAAACGTACAACTTAATTCACGATTAATCAATTAAATGAATGCAAATATTGTTAGTATTCACTATATTACATTACATGAAAAAATGCAAACACTAGAATTACAAGTTTTGTTGCTTTGTATCATTATACAGACATGTTACTGAAGAGCTAGTTCTTATGCAATGTTGTCAATGATATTAGTTACAAACATCAAACTGCAGAATGAACTTTATTATGATAAGTAACTTACATCAAAGTCACACAACATCATTTTAAAATTAAATGACTAGTGCAATTTTGCTCGAAATTAATGAAAGATAGAGGATTATTTATACTGGAGCTGCTTGCCCTTGTGCAATCTACATATAAACAAAGTAAATCTACAACTATGACACAAAAAACATTATCATTCCATCACAAAATGTGTCAACTGCTATTCTGTATGGGTTCATTAATTAATACCACATCACCAACACAGACAATTAGCCGAGTCCCCAGTTTCTCCTCCTTTATGGTTGAATCCATAGCGAGAAGTTTTCCTGTACTAGGATGAAATGCATTCCACAACCTACTTGTGAACTAGATTAAGCTGCCTTGTCCTTTATAAAAAAAACATAAGCATAAAAACCTGATAAGATATCTATGTAGTTTAGAAAATAAGTTTAATTCTCAAGTTACACTGCTGACAAATGTGCTTTCAAAGAAGGCACACAGGATGAAAATGAACACGACTGATGCTCTGTGATGACCATTACATATTACAAAAATATATAGCAGCAGCAAATTATACATGAACACATGCACTGTACGGTAACTCGCTAAAAAGATCTGCATAGCCTACAAAGTATACATACACTAGTTACTGTACAACAAATGAAACTAAAGAGAGTAACACGAGAAGTTAAGCAGAGATACTACAGATGGGTTACAATAAAGTTAACAACTGGCAAACTTTAGTAGTAATGCAACTATCACTATGTACATATCAGCTAAGTGTACACCACCTACTGAGCCAGTTTCCAATGTGTAACTGTTAGATAATGCTAATTCACCAGAACACATGCCCTCTGGAGTGCATTAGCCAATATTAAACAGCACGAATTAGAACACATACTCGTAATAATAATAATAATAATGAGTTCCGACAATATGGCAGGACAGAATTCTTGGGCATATTGGAATGAATGTTGCACGAGAATACAGTATGAGCAAATACATAATTGGCATCACCCAACCCACAGCAATTCAACAGCCCTGCACCAAGAAAACAACAACAGAAATATATTGAGGTCTGCTGAGCACAGCTGAGGCAGTCAGTGTGAAGGAGCTTTGTCATCATGATCAGAAAACAAAGAAATACTACAGTGTGTAGCAATGCCCAGCCTGAAAGTTGCCCTCCGTTATATGGCACATGCCAAAATTAGCCCATCCAGAACAATTCCGGTCATGCGCAAGAATATGGGACAACTGTACAAGTTGAGCTACAGCAAACTCTGTTCAACTGTCCAAGTTTTTGTTACTGTGGCCCGGGGCCCTGGTTTTGAAAACAATCTATAGCACATACCATATATACAGAATGTGTTAGAGCAAACAAATTTTGCACTCAAATTCCAAATTTTCATTACCATGGCAACAGCAGCTGTTCAGAGAAAGAGTTGTACTGTGCAACTAAATTGGCCATGATCAAACAAACCTCAACTTCTATTAAAAACAGCTCGGTGGGATTGGCATTCTCGTTACGCAGTTCACATCCGAACAACCAAGACATGGCTCAATCGACGCTCTATATAGAATAAATGACAGGCACAGTGATGTGGTGCAGAATACTGAAGGAATGAAAACGTCTGACAAACTAATCCTGTCTGCCAGCATCATCAATGAACTGGATGTGGGTAAATGGAAACAAGCCTGTAGCACCATTCTTTAGCTCTCCTTCCCACTGGCCACTAACGGGCATTGCAGTTACTAATATCTCTTCACCAACCTGCACCAATAACAGTTCTGGCTAAATGCTGAACAACAAAATCCACAATAACAAACGAGCCATCTGAGGTCATTGATATGATCAAACAAGAGGTACTCATACATCATACCAAAAAAACGCAATAATGACTAGTACTACGGTACTACTTTCAAACTTTTCCACAGGCCCACTTTTCCAGAGTTACTCATAGTTATGCTGGATACCCCATAAGAGAACATTTGGAATTTCGTGAGTATTCCTTTACCAGTTAGATGCCCTGATTGTCGCCCAACGAACAGCATTAAAAGCACAGATATGAGAAAACAGTGATAGCACACTAAATAAAAAAATACTGAAACTCATACACATGGTAGTTACTCAGAGAACTAAAACATTATTTATTCACAGATCACATACATAAATTTTGTTGTATGTAACTATTTTATTCCAGCTGACATCTGCCTCTGTGCTAACCCAGTATGTCACAATGTACTTTAATGAAATTTATTTTAACACTAAGTGCCAGGGAATGTACTCAAATCTGCCAGCTTTTGAGACAGGCAACTAATGAACAATTTGCATAATCTGCCACCGTAAATACGAACTTCATATATGTAATTGATCTTTACAATTGTAGATAATGTAAAGTGTTTGGCAGCTGTTTCAAAAGCCACAGAAAGAAAAAATCATATGTCAAACGATAATCACCAAGTTAGTGTTACAATTATAATAATATATGTCAATTTTTTTATCTGACAGCTTCTATACAACAAAATCGAAGATCATAAAGAGACAAAGGTTTGATGCACAGGGGAACAAATACACTAAGTTTACCAGGAGAAAGGCAGTGTGAATAGTTCCAAGTTGCTTGACTTTAATAATTACAATTGCAAACTACATAATAAAAAGCCAACAGTGATCTGATCAAAAACTAACCTGCAGGCTGAGTTGTGACTTGTCATATGCACTTGCTATTCTCTTCTTTGTAACCCGCGCCCATGCTGGCAGTTTTCTTGGAGACTGCAACAAACACAACCACCTATAGTGTAGGCCACAAATTCATACTAAGCAGTACATTTCTTCGTGCTTAATGTTGTATACGTCTCACGAGATCACTTCAATGACAATGTGGCATCTGAATAAAACTTGTATTGCACAGCCCTCCTCTAGTCTTCATCATCTTCTTCCTCCTACAAGAGATCAATCTGTTATTTTGCACCTTAGGACTTCTGCAAAATTCCCAAAAGTTTACACCCGCACCAAGCATTACTGCTCATTCGTTAATTATGCACTTAATAACTGTCAAAATAAAATATAAACTCAAACACCCACAATACTCATATAACACCTAATTACCTACCTACCCACCTTTCCTTCATCCTGTACCAGGTTTTTCTATTACTAACTTTTGTAGTGTGTATAGTCTCTGTTTATTTGTTTATTTGATTATATCTACAGTGCACTTGCTTGTTTTTATTGCATATATCCTTATTGTTTCTATTACAGACTACTGTATTCATATATTCAGCTCTTCAGCTGCAAGTGTGATTAATAAATTCAGTTCAGTTCAGTTCTCTTTGGTGACAAGTAACAGTTTTATTCAGATGCCACGTTGTCATTGACCACAGTCACCACACTGGTGAGTGGTGACACTGTAATGGCAGAGCAATCTGTCAAATATGCCGAGTTGCATTCACTTTATCTCTCCAGCATGTACATAGGCCGTCCTGATATTTATGACTTTGTCATCCTCTCGCTTTCCTTCCCTCCACTATTCCATCACTGCTGGATTCTCGTCAGCAAAAGTTAATGAGTTAATCAGGTAATGAGATAGCAGACATGGTGGCTAAAGAGATAAGTATATGAAATCAGTCAACACAAAGTCAGCAGTGACACAACTACAGGACCCTAAGGAAGAATCTTTGGGATTGCCACAGAAGATTTTTTACAAGCCAGATGCCTTTTTTGTCAAAGAACAAAGAATGCACGACATTAATACCTGTCCATTTTGCTGTACAGGTGGTGGATTGGAGACAGATGGCGGAGGCACGATAGGAGCGGGCGACGACGCATCACTGGCCTCACTGCGTGTAATTCTGGCTGCATACTGTGACAAAATACATCTGTCCAGTGAGCCTTCATTGTTAATACTTTCAACGCAGACTACTGAACAGTATGTATACATCAAGTAAAACTGACACACAAAAAACTGTTCAAGTGCTTAGCTTCAGCACAAAAAAGCACAGACATGACTATAATTTATTCACTAACTGTAAAAATGAAAAGTAGCGGACGAAACTGCATAGAAAATATCAGTGACTGAAGCATACAATGCCTCTGACATTATGAACATATGGCACTTTATACACTGTGTCCGGGAAAAAAAGAGGCCACAGTATTCTAGGCATAACTTCGACAAATTTCGACACAAGTTTCATAATTTTTGACACAAATCATCCTGATACTTCAGCATACTAAAACATCAGAAAAATTTAGCCCAAAACTGCAACATCATTACGTGGAGATGACGTCATATATGACATCATCAAAAATGCCATTTACAGACAACGATGGACATTTAACAAAAGCTTTTCAAAAGGAAAAAATACGACACTGCAAGTCAATTGCTGAAAAAATAAGCAAACAGAAACTGGACTGATTATTGGTTAAATCTCTTTCAGAAAAATTGATAAATTCGGTTCTGTTTGGTAGAGGATGTTCACGAACTTAATCATACCGTCATTGTTCAGTTCAGTGGTGTCGCGCAGTCGCGGTATCTCAACATGCGTTAAGGGTAGCATGACACACACATTGCAAAAATTGATTATGAGCTAAACTACATTAATAACTTTTATATCAACTTTTACTACTGCTGTAGACAACTCAACAATATGCACTAACAGACTTCTGTTTCTTGTGGAATTTTGTCCCTTTTTGGTGTTCTTGTGTAAAGGCTAGGAGAGTGTTTCAATTTGCAAGGTAAAGTAGCAACATTAATTATTTGAGGTGGACTTTCGTTGTACTACTTCGTTGATGATGCTTGGCAAAAATTACGACAATGTGTTTTAATTTTCTAAAGTTATTAACTTATTAGACAGAATATTGTTGTATGTTTTCTGCAGGTGGTACGTAATAATGTCGTTTCCAATGACGTCATGATTACATCATCACTACGCAGTGATGCGATAATATTAGGAATAAATTTTCTATTTTCTTAGTAAAATGAGTCCCCAGAATGATTTGTGCCAAAAATTACGAAACTGTTGAAGTTATGCAGAGAAAACTGTTGCCTCTATTTTCTGCGGACACAATGTAAATTAGATTATTAGACTATTATAATGTTACAAGCATTACCTTTTCAATGTAAGGTACTGGAACAAGGCCAGTTCGGCCATATTCATTCCTGACCGTCCACCACTGTTCTTCGTCCTTACGCACCAAGGTCAAGACTTCCCCTGGTTGAAACGGCAAGTCGTCTGGATCCTAAGATGACATAAACAACAATTCACAACAAAATACAGTTCAACATGTACACATACATAATGTGTCGACTTCAACCATCAGGAATTTCATCACTGTATTCAACCAAATGAGACATAACTCATTTCTACAGATATTTTTACCGCGCGATGCTAGCGCAGAGCGCGGTTATGAGATTGCTTTCGTCTGTCCGTCTGTCTGTCCGTCTGTCTGTGACGTTCTGGTGTCAGGAACACATAGGTTGGAATTCTTCGGAAATAATTTCATGGCGGAATAGCTTAAGGCCTCTGCTCTGGCTGACGCCCAACATGGGCGATCTGGTGCAATGGGAACACCCCCAAAATTGGGGTTGAATATGGGTGGGGTAAGTAGCACATAAAACGTGTTCTAGTTACTATTACGGACTAATAGGAAG
>Ga0209681_1000205_pt1 | contig 15498 bp, 19 predicted proteins | sample WorMetLIZISLAND2_3_FD_187416 | JGI IMG/M metagenome (GOLD analysis project Ga0209681, IMG submission 187416) | Marine gutless worms symbiont microbial communities from Max Planck institute for Marine Microbiology, Germany - Olavius clavatus LIZARD... ... | reverse complement strand
CCCTTATGGCCGCGAGCGAGAAAAATCCCACCAAAAACCCTTGCCCCGTGCGGTCATGAGGCTGGCCGCCAACGAAAATCCGAAACTTCGGAAAGCCGTCTCAAGGTACCCTTTCGTCCGAAGTCGGATGGGCCATGCCGCAACCGCCGTGGCCACAGTAGCCACCCGGATTTTTGGCTAGGTACTGCTGATGGTAGTCTTCGGCGTAATAGAGTTCCGGCAGCGGTAGAATCTCGGTGGTTATAGTCCCGCGGCCGGCTCGAGTCAGGGCGGCCTGATAGCCTTCGGCGCTGGCCCGAGCGGCGGTGACCTAGTCGTCGGTGACATAGATTCTGGACCGGTATTGGGTGCCCACATCGTTGCCCTGACGCATGCTTTGGGTTGGGTCATGGGCCTCCCAGAACCGGCGCAGCAGGGTAATCGAAGCCGATGTCCCGCGGTGTAAATACCACCAGGACGACCTCGTTGTGCCCCGTAGCCCCGAGCAGACCTCCTGGTAGGTCGGATTGAGCGTATGGTCGGCCGCGTAGCCCACCGCCGTGGAGTAGACGCCGGGCAGCTCCCAGAAGCAACGTTCGGTGCCCCAGAAGCAGCTGAATCCGAACAAGGCGGTACGGATGTCGGCTGGGAACGGTGGTTGGATGGGGGTGCCCTTGACGAAATGACGATTGGTCACGGGCATGGCCTCCCGGTGCCCGGGCAGGGCTTGGTCCGGGGTGGTTAGGTGGGTCTTGTCTCGGAACATGGGCATGGTCGCGGCTCTCCCTTTGGTTTCCGGTCCTGATCGAGGGTACCCTGGGACTTTCAGGGCACCTTGAAGGGACCTTGAGAAATTCAAGTCCCCAGGATATTCCCGTGCGCTCTTGGACAGACACGATGTGGGCCGGTGAACGGAGAGACAAGATGGCTGCCGAGCGTACCTTCGGGCTCCTGACCCTGGACCTCGACGACACCCTCTGGCCTTGTACACCGACCCTGGAGCGGGCGGAGGCGAGACTCTATGCTTGGTTGACTGGAGCGGACCGCGCCGCGGCTGACGGCGGCCTATACCCGGCAGGCCTTGAGCCGCCATCGTCGAGCGGTGATGAGGAATCGGTCCGACATCGCCCATGATTTCACAGCGGTACGCTGCCATTCCCTGCGCGAGCTGTTGACGGCCTATGGCTACGATGTCGCATTGGCCGATACCGTCATGGCCCGTTTCCTGACCGATCGCAACCGGGTCGAGCCCTACGCGGATGTGATTCCCGTCTTGCGGACCCTAGGTGCTCGCTACCTATTGGTGTCGGTTACCGATGGTAATGTTGATGTGGCCCGCACACCCTTGCGGGGGCTGTTCGCCTACTCTCTGACCGTCGCCAATGTGGGGGCCCGGAAGCCGGACCCGGCCCTGGTCGTCGGTGCCCTCGAATGGAGCGGAGTGACCCCGGAACAGGCCCTACACCTGGGGAACGATCCTTATCGGGACGTAGCGGTGGCCCGGCGCTTCGGCATGGTGGCACTCTGGGTCAACCGGGCGGGTGCGCTCTGGCCTAACGAGCTGGGGCTGCCTCCCGGCGAGCTCAGGGACCTCGGATCGTTGCCATCTTGGCTAGCGGGTTGTCGGCATGCGCTTTGAGCTCTTGGCGCGAGATGGCTCCGCCAGACGCGGGCGCCTGACCCTAGACCGCGGCGATCTGGAGACCCCCGCCTTCATGCCCGTGGGCACTTATGGCGCGGTCAAGGCCATGACGCCGGAGGAGCTGACCGGCCTGGGGGCCCGAATTATCCTCGGCAACAGCTTCCACCTGATGCTGCGGCCTGGGGTGGAGATCGTCCGCCGCTTCGGTGGTCTGCACGCCTTCATGCACTGGACGGGGCCGATCCTCACCGACTCCGGTGGGTTTCAGGTTTTCAGCCTCGGGGAGCTGCGCCGGATCACGGAGGAAGGCGTACATTTCCGGAGCCCGGTGGATGGCCGCCCGGTCTTTCTGTCGCCGGAGGACTCCATGGCGGTGCAGCAGGGGTTGGACTCGGATATCCATATGGTCTTCGACGACTGCACCCCCTTTCCGGCGGACGAGGTGCAGGCTCGGGCCTCCATGGCGCTGTCTCTGCGCTGGGCCGCGCGCAGCCGCGAGGCCCATGGGGGCAGCTTGGCGGCCCTGTTCGGCATCGTCCAGGGTGGGATGTACGAGCACCTACGCGCGCAGTCTCTGGCCGGCCTGATAGCATTGGGGTTTGACGGCTATGCGGTGGGTGGCCTGTCGGTGGGGGAGCCGCAGGCGGATCGGTTGCGCATCCTGGATTTCCTCTCCGGACGCCTGCCGGACGACCGTCCGCGGTATCTGATGGGGGTCGGCACGCCGGGGGATATCGTCGCGGCGGTGCGGCGGGGCATCGACCTGTTCGACTGTGTGCTGCCGACGCGCAACGCCCGCAATGGCTTCCTGTTCACCAGCCGGGGCACCGTCAAGATTCGCAACGCCCGCTACCGGACCGACGAGGGGCCGTTGGACCCACTGTGCGACTGCTACACCTGTATCCATTACAGCCGCGCCTATCTACATCACCTGGACAGGTGTAAGGAGATCCTGGGGGCACGGCTCAATACCCTCCACAACCTACATTATTACCAGAGGCTGATGCAGGATCTGCGGGCCACGATAGCGACCGGGAAGCTGGATGCCTTCGGGCGGGAGCTCGAGGGAGAAGCCCAGGAAAGCGAGGGAGCGTAAGCGACGAGCGGCGTGCGACGCCTCCCGCGTAGGCGTAGGGTCGTGCGTTTCGTCGGAGTGCGGTGCGTGAGCGCCGGCGGAGACGAAAGGCCGGGCCATGCGACACGGCGTCCAGTCATTGCGGGAGTCCTGGTGCCGCGCGGAGTGCGCGCCGGGACGGACGCAGGAGGAACGCGGGCCGCCGAAGGCCATGGCCGTCGCCTAATTTTTCGCACCCGACATCGGACGGACCCCATTTCGGGTTTCGCGAACAATGGCGGCGCTCCGGAGAGAACCCACCCCACCAGTAGGTGGCGCGCTGTCGCGCAACAAACAAATGGCAAGATAGGGGCCGCGGGGAACTGAGACCGTTCAGACACTGGTGTGAAGGCCAAGCATCCCGGCTTTACAGTCCGTGAGGCCGCTTGGTGTGGGAGAATAAATACAATTGTAAAACAATATGTTACGATATGTTTGATGAGAGCCGCGCCCTTAGCCTTTAGGGTGGTCTATCGGGTTGTTTCGAGCTCGATCAGGTCGTCGATCACCGAGATCATCTCTTTTCGGCCACCGGCCTGTCCCGGACTGGTGAGATATTTCCCGTTGACGATAAACGCGGGTACGCTGTCGATGCCGAAGAGCCTACCCATCTCCTGGGCCCGGCGCACCCGCATGTCGACGGAGAAGGAGTTATAGGCATTGCGGAATACCTTGCCGTCGATGCCCTGGGTCTCGGCGAAAGCGATCAGGGTGTCTTCGTCCCAGATCGACTGCTTATCCTCGTGCAACGCGCGAAACAAGGGCAGATGCAGCTGCGAGCCCTTCCCGATCAGCTCCGCGGCGTAATAGGCCTTGGCATGGGGCAGCACCCAAGAGCTGAAGACCACCGGCATGCGTTTGAACGCCACGTGCTTGGGCTTGGTCTCGAGCCACTTTTCGATCGTCGGCTCCAGATAGAAGCAATGCGGGCAGCTGTACATGAAGACTTCCAGGACCTCGACCTTGCTCTCACTCTCGGTCGGCTGGGGGTTAGCTAGCTCGGTATAGTCGATCCCCTCTTTGGCGGCTCGGACCTGGAACGCGATCAAGACAGCGAAGACCACTCGCAATAAGGCATTCACTCTCATGGCTCTCATACTCCTGTTGTCGGGGGCTCGAGTGGACCTTGAAAAATTCTGTTCTGGGCCACTAGTGTCTCAACGTTATGACCGGCAATTCAGGATCACCCATACATTTGGAAAAGAAATATTTGGAATTATGCCGGTTACCGACTTGAGCGGCGGTACGCTAAGGTACCAACCTCTCCCGCGAAATTGCGGGCTGAGAACAATGACGCATGTCCACAGGTATATTCGTCTTCTCGAGCTCGCCATTTCCGTCTATGTGCTTGTAGCCATTATCAAGAAGCGGCTGAAAATCGATGTCAGTTTCTACACAGTTCTACAGATTCTGAACCTCATCATATTCGAACAAACTCAACGAGATCAAATGATTATCGATCCAGCATTACAATCCCGACGAGCGCGACCACGATAACCAACTGAATTTATTCAATTAAAAGTTGGGGCGCTAGTGGTTATGGGCATTTTCAAGCCTCGATACGAAAACATTTTTCCCCGCTCCCGATTTTCAGTCAGCTAGGTGCTTGAAGGCTGGCCGGGTACTTCCGTACCGCACGGGCACCCCGAATCTTTCAAGGCGCCCTCAAACCGGATTACCTGGGTCCAAGGCATAGTCCGCAACCAACCCGAAGAAGACCGCCATCCCTAGATAGTTGTTGGCGAGAAAGGCCCGGAAGCAGGCCGCGGGCTCACGGTTCCGTATCAGATACTGGTGGTGTGTGGCCAGACCGGCGGCAACGGTGAGCCCCACGATATACCAAATGCCCCGTTCCGTCAGATAGCCGACATAGGCCAGCAGGCCCAGCAACAGCAGCTGCAGCAGTCCGATGAGCAGGCGGTCATAGCAGCCGAAGAGGATGGCGGTGGATTTGATGCCGATCTTCAGATCCTCTTCCCGGTCCGCCATCGCATACTGGGTATCGTAAACCAGTGCCCACACCAGGGTAGCACCGAACAACAACCAAGCCGATAGGGGCACCGACCCGGTAACGGCGGTAAAGGCCATGGGCACGGCCCAACCGAAGGCTACCCCCAGGAACATTTGGGGTACTTGGATGTAGCGCTTCGTGAAGGGATAGAGAACGGCCAGCCCCAGGGCCACTACCGACAAGGCGATAGTCCGCCAATCGAGAGACCAGACTAAGCCGAAGGCGGCTAGGTTCAGCACCAGGAATACCCCGAGGGCCTCGCCGGGACTGATGAGCCCGGCCGCGAGCGGGCGCTCCCGGGTGCGGGTGACCTGCCTGTCCAGATCCCGATCCGCGAAGTCGTTGATGGCACAGCCCGCGGAACGCATCAGGACCACTCCGGTCACGAAAACGAACAGGACCCACCTTGGCGGATTTCCTGCCCCCGCGATCCAGAGTGCCCAGAGTGTAGGCCACAGGAGCAGAAAAATACCGATGGGTCGGTGCAGGCGTACCAGCTTGGCATAGAGGACCAACCGTCCTCGCCAATCCGGGGCGTGCTTACGATCGGGCACGAGGTCGGGAGGATTCATGGTGGGATGCCAAGGTCCGAGTGGGCTGGCCGCTGCGGTCTCTTGGGCTACCAGTAGGCGAGCAGTTGGCCGTCCTCGGCCTTGTGATCGAACGCCCGCAGCGGTCGATTACCGATCTTCAGGCACTCACCGGTGGTGGCGTCGAAGGTCCAGTTATGCTTGGGGCAGGTGAGCTTGCCCTCGTTCAGGGCAAGATGCGGGATATCCGTGACTTGGTGGGGACAGCGGGAGTCGAAGACCTTGATCTGACCGCCCTTACGGGAGACGAACAGATGGCGACCCGCGGTCTCGACAAAGCTGATGGTCTCTTCCGGTAGCTGCTCCAGGGTCCCAATCCGGTGCCAAGACGGCTCGGCACCCAGGTTTTCCGGGCGAAATTCGGGGATGTCCATATCGAGCAAGATTTCGGTGGCCCACACGATCTTGGTCAGCCCCAGGACCGGAAAGGCCATCAACAGGGCGTCGATCACCTCTTGGGGTGCAGCGCCGTTGTGCAGGGCCCGCGTGAGGTACTGGCGAAATCCGGGCTCGGTCTTGGCCGCAACCTTGGTGATTACGGAGATCAGGTCGCGGGTGCGGGTATCCAGGTGGTCTCCGGCCTGCTTTATGAATTTGAAATAGGCGCCCATGGCTTCGGGGCGGACTTTGACTAGGTAATTCAAGGCGTCGCTCATGAGATTTTCCGTCGAAGTGGCATCGGTTCGGTCGATCGTTTAAAGGGGCACCTTGAACCAAATCAAGGCCCCCTCGAGGTGTCCGGAAGGAGAGCTATTGTCCCCGATTCCAACCGGCGGCTCGATTGGCATAGATCAGGAAAACTACATCCGGGTGCCATCGAGGATGTTTTAGATGTCAGGTCCCCACGGGTCATCGGTGTCGTGCCTGCACTCAGTGAATATGCGCCGTTCGCAGGTCGCGCAGATCGACCGGTCGAGCTTTTGATAGATGCCGTGGATGGCGGCATCCTCGGATCGGGAGACATTTCTCGCGGCCTCCGCATCCATGCAGCCGTAGCGCCCAAGGGCTCCCGTACCCCTCCTTGACGTTGATGAGATACAAGCCCCCGCCGGCGGCCTTGCGTCGCTTGGCCTCCTGGGCGAACGTGGTACCGCCTTGCAGATCGATGAAATTGATTCCGCTCGCTACCACGGCTAGGTGCCGTTGCTCCGGGGTGTCGGCGCACAGGCGGTCGAAGGTTTGCTCCACATGGTTGACGGAGCCGAAGAACAGGGAGCCGTCGACACGGATGATGCGCAGCTGCGGGCACTGGGGGTGATTCGGCTCGCTGGAGAGGAGCCTGTCGGGTTGGCGCAGGTCCGGGGTCAGGGTGACGATACGGGGCTTGGAGGTACGGTCCAAATAGGATAGCAGCACGCTGGCAAAAATGGCGAACTCCAGCTCCAGAAATAGGGCCGAGAAGAAGGTGACGGCCAGCACCGCCGACTCGCGCGTCGAGGCATGTAGGATATGGCGGATCTCCTTGAGAAGTCGATGAGCTCCCAGGCGACCAAGAGCAGCACGCCGGCCATGGTAGCGGTAGGCAGGTAGCTCGCCAGAGGGGCCACCAGAAGCACGATGGCCATCAATAGGAACCCGGCGAACAAGGCTGCGAGCGGAGTGCGTGCACCCGCCTCGTAGTTGACCCCACTGCGATTGAAGGAGCCGGTAGCGACATAGCCGGAGAAGAAAGAGCCGGCGATATTGGACAAACCTTGGCCGGTGAATTTCTGATTGCCATCGATACGGTAACCGCCCCTAGCGGCCAGCGAGCGGCCGATGGAGGTCGCCTCGGTGAGCGCGAACAAGGTGACGGCCAGCGCCGAGGGGGCCAAGTGCTTGATGTTCTCGAGCGCGTCAGGGCAGGAGCGGAGAGGGGCGGCAGGCTGGCGGGCAGCGCGCCGACGGTGGCGATTCCCGCCTTACTTGCGTCCAGCAAAGCATCGAGGGCGATGGCTACTAGGCTGCCGCCCACCATGGCCGCGATCATGTAGGGGACACGGGGTAACCCACCGCTTGACCAAGATGCCGATCGACAAGGTAGCGAGGGTGATAACGGTGGCACTCGGGTTGATCTCGGCGATATGGGTCGCCGAACGTGATCAGGATATCGTGGAAGTGACCACTGCTATCCATGGTCACCCCGAAGAAATTCTTGAGCTGCTTGGTGGCGATCAAGAGTGCCGCCCCGGCGGTAAAGCCCACGACCACCGAGTGGGAGATGAAGTTGACGAGGGCCCCCATGCGGGCAAGACCCAGGGCCAGCTCGAGCACGCCGACCATGAAGGTGAGCGTGAGTGCAAGCGAGACATAATCGAATGTCCCGGGCGTCGCCAGGGTGGAGAGCGCGGAGAAGAGCACCACGGACGCCGCGGTCGTGGGCCCGGATACCAAGTGGCGTGACGAGCCGAAAAGGGCGGCGACGATGGCGGGCACCTACCTGCATAGAGGCCGTACTCCGGGGGCATGCCGGCAATGGTGGCGAAGGCCACCCCTTGGGGCAGCACTACAATGGCATCGGTCACGGCCGCGACCAGGTCCGCCTTGAGTGTGGCGTGTCCTACCTGGGGCAGCCAACTCATGAAGGGTACCAGTGTACGATACCGGTGAGTTGCGCTGACCGATAGTGTTCCAGCCTACCCCGATCCACCGATTCGAGCTGATCGACCACCAGGGGACCTCTTAGGCTATTCCCTGCGAGCAAGTAATAGATCGTCTCGCCCTGATAAGCACCCAGAAAGCACCGAATCTCGATCAGTTCCCGCCCGTTGCTCAAGGCATGAGTACGCACCACCCCCGAGTCTTCGTCGCTGATCGATTCCCGAGGGTAGGTCGAGGCATCCCAGTGAAGATGCTCCCACCAGCCAATACGCTGATCCTAAGCTGAACTGTCTCCTCCGGTGCTGGGGACCAAAGGCATCGCAACCACTGCGCAGCCCAACACTACCAGCAATCCCAGCAGGAGAAGGCGAAATAACGTCATGCTCGATTTCCCCTCACATTGACGCTAGGTAATTTCCATCCGTTGCCGGACTCCCAGCGCCAAATCTGAACACGATAACCAACTGAATTTATTCAAATAAACATTGGGACACCAGTGCCGTAAGACATGACATTGTAAGCAGTATCAGCATCCAGGACTCTTTCGGGATGGAGATACAGACTATTGACTCCGGATCCTCTTCGTTCATATGCTTTTCAAACTATCAGCCGCCGATAGATCTCCGAGACCTTGAGACAGTCTGGAGTGCCAGTCCACGCCGCCGGCGGTCTTGAGCACATCGCCCATGAACCGGCGGCGTGTGACTCCTTTCTTTTTGATTGCTGTCGGATCTGCCATAACCGCTTGTAGGGGTAATCCCCTGTGGCTACCCTCCCTCCTGTGATCGATCCCTCCCATGGTTGCCCTATTCAAGGGCAGGTACGGGGGGCTGCCCCTGCTCTCTTGCGCTCTCGATTCTGCCACTCCTTATCTGTGCTTTAACATAGATCTGGCAAGCCATTGCGGCAATTCCCCCTGCACAAGTATCTCTTATTGATTAGCTTATCCTTATACAACTGCCTTACTCCTCCGGCTATTATTTCCCATTGGAATAATTCGCCTTCGATATTTATCACCCGCCGATATTTGCACGGCAATATTATAGTCTCATGATGAAATTCGTGTTCATTCGTGGTCGGCAGAATCCTTATCTGGTATGTTTTTAATTGACACTACCTCCATATCCGCGTCTTGCTTCATGGGTGAGCATGCTTGGAACCAAGAAATCGATATGAGAAGGCAGACATAGAATAACTATGTTTTTATTCATTTGTTCATTGTGCGAACCCGGAAAGATAGGTCTTGGAGCAATTGAGAGTCTGTCTAAAAATTTATTAATAATGAAAACCCAACGAACAGCCGTTTTGTAGGGTGTCTGCAACTATTCAGCTACTCCAATTGAGGCATTGGGGGGCGGCCCTGGAAGGTCAGGACGAACGAGTTGAACATATTGTCGGTGTTTGCGGAGAGTTGAGAGGTAGGAGCGGATGATGGCAAAGTCTTCGGTGCCGGTATCGGAGCGGAAGCAGCCAGAGGCTTTCTGCTGGAGCTTGGGCATGCGAAGGTCGCGTTCGGCGTGGTTGTTGTCGAAGGGAACGCAGGTCGGTGAGGAAGCGCAGGACCTCGTTGCGGCGCTCGCGTAGCCGCCGAATGAGGTGGCCGGCCGGGGATTGTGTGACGCGCCCGCGGGTGCCGGGATGGCGGGGACGGGGAGGATTTCCGGCTTCGGCTGTGCTGAGGATGGTGTCGTAGCGGTCCCGCAAGTGCTCGCCGTTGCCGGCGGGCAGCGTCTCAAGGTCCTGGTCCTGGACCTCGCCGACAGGGCATTGGCTTGGCCTAACAGCGTGATCATATCGGTTGCCCACGGCTGGCTCGGGGACCTCTCAGCGATGGCGATCAGCTGGCGCAGATGATGGACCTTGCAGAAGGCATGCAGACATTGGTAGTGCTCGTAGGCTGACCGGTGGTGATGCCCCAGTATGCCCACGAATTGGGACAAAAGGCCGAATGCATCCAGGGCCTCGGCCCCGCGTTTGGGATGAGGGCAGCAGGCCGGCCCGCTCATTGAGCACCTCGGCGGTGCGCTGATAGGGCCGCAGCGGATATGGAGTCATGTACACCGCAAAGGCCGACCCGCCCGGTCCGTATTGCACCGGGGCCTCGATCCCCGCGGGAAACGTGCTGCGTTGCATGCGCCCGCAGGCACAAGTCCCGCTGACAATGCGGTACTCGATGACCTCACGTTGGATCACCACCTCGACCACTTGGCGTCGCTCTGCGAGCCCCGTAGTGGCGATCCCGGTGCCGCCGCGCCGACCCGGTTGTCCACCCCGGGCTTGCGCCCGCCGGGTTGGCGCCGCGAACGTGGTGGTGGCTTCTTGAACGGCGAGTCCGAGGATGGTGGCCGGCTGGAGTTGTGGCTATCCTTAGCCAAACGTGCTTCGAGTTCCTGAATGCGCTCATGCATCTGCTCAATGGTCGCAGTTTGCCCCTCAATGATCGCAGCCTGCTCCGCCACCCGTTCACGCAGCCGCTTAAGCTCGTCGTCAGGGCTTTCTGGAGTATGGGTTAGGGCATGCTGTTCAGGTATGGTTCCATGGGTACGCGCGTAGCCTGCTGCTTGGCAAGAGGTCCTGAATAGTTACGGCTCTCTTACGGATTGTGTGGGTAGGAATGGAAAAGAAAACCACCCTTGACAGGCAGGCAGGATAGAGCGCAGAAGATGGGTCTGCAAGAGGGGATCGGGGCATTTTGGCCGCGAGGCCACGCATCACGGCGAACTCAGCAACAGCGGGACTTTTCGCTCGACGACCAAATGACAGTCCTTTTTCGTGTATTAATGCTGTTATGGTTTTTAGCTCTTTCGGATCGCAATCTTTTTCTATCTGGCATCTGGGTGATAAAATACCAATATGCCAACATTTTTCTCTCATGTCTGCTGTCTGGTAAATCTTCCTGTTTTTATCTATGAGAGAATGAGTGCCGGATTTTTTTACCTTTAGCATATGCTTGTATTGTGCTGTTTACATTGGGTGAATCCGTCCTGTGTAATACTATTGCTGCAACCTTATTGATTTCTCCGTGTTCGATGGATGGATAGGTTTTTATTTCTACATTCTTAGGAGGGGCATAGGAAAGCGAGGGAGCGTAAGCGACGAGCGGAGTGCGACGACCCCGGCGTAGCCGTAGGGCCGAGCGTTTCGTCGGAGTGCGGCGCGTGAGCGCCGGCGGAGACGAAAGGCTCGGCCATGCGATACGGCGTCCAGTCATTGCGGGAGTCCTGGCGCCGCGCGAGTGCGCGCCGGGACGGACGCAGGAGGAACGCGGGCCGCCGAAGGCCATGGCCGTCGCCTCATTTTGTGCACCCGAAATCGGACGGACCCCATTTCGGGTTTCGCGAACAATGGCGACGCTCCGGTCTTGTATTTTTCCATCTTTAATTTTAGGTAATTGTTTAATCTTCTCTCCGGGTTTCTGCCCGGTCTCGCTCACAATTTTATCTCTACTGATTAATTTATTGGGCACGGGCCATCCATTGATGCGATTCGCGCGGGGCAAGCGTGTACCGACCAGCAAGCTCAGAACCACTGCGCTCACCGCATCCTACGGGTTTTGCCCAACCTATGCTTTGGCTACCTTGCAGATGTTTTTCTTGTAATCCGTCTGCTTCGACAGGGGATCGGTCGCATCTAGGATCAGCTTGTTCACCAGCCGGGAGGCGTCGAACCAGGAGATGAACACCAGACCCCGCGGCGGGCGGTTGCGTCCGCGGGTCTTCGCCCGGGCCAGGATCTCTGCGGCGGGTGGTGATCCTGGCCATCTGGCCGTCTCTGAGCCGGCGCTGCTTGGCGTCTTCCTTGTGCATGAAAAGCACCGCATCCGGTACCGCCCGGTAGAGAAACTATCTAAAAAAACAGTCTCTAAAACCCCGGCACTGGCTTCGCCAGTAAACGCTCAATACCGGGCAATCATGCCGTGATTCCACATCGACCTATCGGTCGGTGGCCTGCGTTCGGTCGCTTCCTCTGCCGGTCGGCCCGCGCACTAGGCGCGCCAAGCGGGCCAATAGGGCGCGCCGTCGGCGGCCGAGCTGCACCAGCTCCCAGATCAGCACCACCAGGGCCATGCCGTAGGAGCTCCACACATAAAAGGCATAACCGCCCTGAGCGAAAAAGATTTCCATCATCCAACCTCCCGCGCCACCGTCTCCCGGATCCAGATGGTATCCGCTTCCCGGATCAGGATCAGATTGCGCACCCGCATAAAGATGGCGACGAAGCTATAGAGCCACAGGCCGAAGGTCATGACCAACAGAGACCCGAGAATATTCGGCTCCATGTTCGAGAGCGAAGAACGTTGGTGGAGTGCCGCGCACTGACCGGGATCTGGGCAATTGATGGACCAGAAGATGAGCGGTACCATCACTAGGCCGACGATGGCCAGCAAGGCGGAGGCCCGGTCCGCTCGGCGTGGGTCGTCGATAGCCGCATGCAGAGCGATATACCCCACATACAAAAAGAACAGGATCAGCTCCGAAGTCAGGCGCGGGTCCCAATCCCACCAAGTACCCCAGCTCGGGTGGCCCCAAAAGGCGCCGGTCCACAGGGCCAAGAAGGTGAACAGGGCACCGGTGGAGGCGGCGGCGCGGGCCAACATGAAGCTCAACCGGGTGTTGAAGACCAACCCGACCGCGGAATAGACGGCTACCACCAGATACAGCCACATGGACATCCAGGCGGCGGGGACATGGATGAAAATGATGCGGTAATACTCCTTTTGGGGGTTGGTACCACCCAGATGGTCCGGGGTCTCGAAAAAGCCCCAGTAAAGTCCGACCAGGATGGCCACTGCGGCTACCAAGGCAAACCCCGGGATCAGCTTGCCGGCCAAGGGATAAAACATGGCCGGTGAGAAAAATCGGAACAGCTTCATGGTTCGAGCCGCAGCAAGCTATGAGGGCCTCGGGAAATGGCATCCCTGCATCGTACGGGCGCCTCGAATTCTTAGGGGTAACCTCCCTTGATCCCCCCTTATCATGGGGGCAACCCCCCCCTCGATCCTCCCTTGTCCAGGGGGTAACCTCCCTGGCCCTCCTTCTCCGCGGATACAAAAGAAAGCCCCCCTGATAAGGGGGTTGTGGGGTTAAGGGGGTTGTGGGGTTGAAAAATATTCCCTATTCGATACCTGCTTTCTCAAATCCTCGTAAACGCCTTCCAGGTTATTCAGGCAGTGTTTTAATCTTGTTGTGGCCAAATAAAGGGAGCCTTAAAAGATTGTCCCCTTGGAGATTTTCATGGTGCCCACTATAGCGGATACAACAAAATTAAACCCTACTCCCTCGATATATCCTCGAGCGCGCGGCTGGCGGCTGGGACCCGACAGTTACTCCAGTGAGATCCGCAACGCCGCCGCCGCCGCCAAGGGCGAAAAGATCGACGCCAACAGCAGCAAGGCCCCGAGCAGCGAGAAATAGGGCAGAGTATCCGTACCCTCGAGAGTACTCGCCGTCACCGCCCCGGCACCGTACACCAGCACCGGGATATACAGAGGCAGAATCAGCAAAGACAACAGGACCCCGCCGCCGTGCAATCCCAGAGTCAGGGCCGCGCCGATCGCACCGATCAGGCTCAGGATCGGCGTTCCCACCAGCAGGGACAGCATCATCACCAAATGGGCCCCCTCCGGCAAGTGATATTGCAAGGCGATCAGCGGCGCGGCGATCACCAGCGGTAGCCCCGTCAGCAGCCAGTGGGCCATTACCTTGGCCAGCACCAGGATGGACAAGGGCTGAGGAGTCAGCGCCAATTGCTCCAGGGTGCCGTCCTCGTAGTCCGCCGCGAACAGCCGCTCCAAGGCCAGTAAGGACGCCAGCAGGGCCGCCACCCAGACCACCCCCGGTCCTAGAATGCGTAGAACCTGCCGCTCGACGCCCACGCCGAGCGGAAACAGGCTTACGACCATCGCGAAAAAGAACAGGATCGTCAGCACCTCCGTGCGCCGGCGCATGGCGAGCCGGATATCCCGTTCCAAAATACAGAAAAATACCCGCCCCATACCGCTACCGACCCGGCTCCCCGAGCCGCTCGACCGACCGCTGCACCACCTCCCCCAGGTAGAGACACCGCAGCCGACCCGTGGGGAACCGGACCTCCCGGTGAGTGGTCAGGACCACCGAGCCGCCGGTGGTCACATGCTCCGTGATCAGCCGTTGCAACCGGTCCACCGCCGCGGTATCCAGGGCCGTGAAGGGCTCGTCCAGAATCCATAAAGGGGCCTTGCTCACCAGCAGGCGGGCCAGGGCGACCCGCTGCCTCTGCCCCCGGGAGAGCACCCTGGTGGGTAGCTCCTCATAGCCGGCTAGGCCCATTCGAGCCAGCGCGGACCGGAGCCGATCGGTGTCCACCCGCGAGCCGTCCAGGGTCGTCGTCACGCGCAAATTCTCGATCCCGGTCAGATCGTCCTTGATACCGCTCGAGTGCCCGCAATAGAGCAGATCCGCGTAGAAATCCTCGTGCGAGCGGCTATCCTTCCCTTGCCAGCGGATCTGCCCGGCATCCGGCGTGACCAAGCCACACAGAGCGCGCAGCAGCGTCGTCTTACCGCTGCCGTTGCGCCCGCGTACATGCAGCAGGGTGCCGGGCTCCAGATCGAAGCTCAACCCGGAGAACAGCCGGCGGTCCCCGCGTCGGCACGCCAGATCGATTACCTGGAGCATGAGTCGGGACGGATAAAGGCGGTGCGAAGAACAAGGTGGATCGGGAGATAGCGACCGAGCGGAGAGAGCTGCGATGGCCAGCGTAGGATAACCATAGCGTCTGCGCTGGGATTCCACAACCGGCGTTTCGATGGACCGCACCTTTGGTCGCCGAATACGTAGGGGCGATTCTGGCGCGTTTCAATGAGGCCGCGGCATTTATCCGCGGAATAGAGAGGTTATTTAATGGAGAATGGTTCCCTTAAGCTATTGGGACCCTGGTGTGGAATTTAGAGTCTGTCTAAAAATTTATTAATAATGAAAACTCAACGAACAGCCATTTTATAACGACTGGATGCGAAATAAACCTGTGTTTCGCTCAAAGTTGGTTTCCGTTCATAATCGTTACTCAATCGACGCCATCGACTCAGCCAAGCAGATGTTTTCTCAACCACCCAGCGGCGAAGTACAACGTGGAAATCTCGCTGTCCTTTTTTCTTTCTAACAACTTCGCGCTGGCACTCGAATTGGGTCAAGACTCAGTTAGATAGGTCCGCACCGGAATAGGCACGATCGCCCCGGATTTTTTTGACGATATGGAGGCTCGAAAACAAGTTCGTAATGACTTGACGAGCGGCTTTACCGTCAAACATATCGGCGGTGTGTACCCGGACGACAAGCACGCAACCGATTGTATCGACAACGACAGGACGTTTTCTGCCCGTAACGAGTTGGCCCCCGTCACATCCCGATTCTACATAGGATTCCGGGGTTCCCTTGACACTTTGACTATCAATAATTGCTCCCGTTGGATCTGGCTTTCGGTCTTTTTTTGGCGTAACCGCTGACGAAGCACCGTATTGACTTTCTCTGGCCAACGATTATCTGTCCACTTAGTATAGTAGTAATTAACGAGCTTGTAGGGAGGGAAGTCTTTTGGCAGATAC
>Ga0209681_1000203_pt1 | contig 15539 bp, 11 predicted proteins | sample WorMetLIZISLAND2_3_FD_187416 | JGI IMG/M metagenome (GOLD analysis project Ga0209681, IMG submission 187416) | Marine gutless worms symbiont microbial communities from Max Planck institute for Marine Microbiology, Germany - Olavius clavatus LIZARD... ... | reverse complement strand
CACCGCAAGCCCTTCGGCCAACACCAGCCGTACACGGTGCAACGGCACTGCTCTTCGGTGCCTTACGGCTTCAGAAAATCCGGCAAACTCAAACCCTTCTGAAACTGAATCGGATTCTTGGCCATGGGGATTCTCCTCTTTGGGCTCAGGCTCAGTATACGCCCCTCTCAGGCTGAATAGCTGAACCTTGAGGGTAATCAGGATGTTTTTTGCGTAATCGACCCGGACGGGTATCGGATGATTTCCGTCGGGGATTCATCTCGGGACCGAGTAAATGATTTCGACTTTGCTGAGGAAACAATGGCCTTTCTGGCTCGGTGGTCTGCTCGTCGGGGTGGCGGAGGTTCTCTATTACATCCACTCGGGTCATGAGGATTTTATCGTCGTCACCACCGGCTTTGCCCAGATGTACGCGGCAAGCGAGCAGCTCTTCGGTGTGGATTGGGTCGGCCGGGTGTACGAGCCCGGTATCCACTGGACCATTATTGGCGCCTTGCTGGGGGCGCGGCTGGTCGGTCTCGGCGAGGGGGATGTGCGCGGCTGGGCGCAGTACGACAAGAGGATGCTGGCGCTCTCCTTTGTCGGCGGCTTGCTGTTTTCATTCGGCACCCGGCTGGCCGCCGGCTGCACCACCCATCATTTCGTCGGCGGGATTCCGGCCATGAGCATCGCCTCCTGGGTGGTGCTCCTGAGCGGGATCCCCTTTGCCTTTCTCGCCTTCCAGGTGGTGCTCCGGGCCGGGCTAGGGGGGTATTTTCGGCATCAGGAGACCCGCGCTGTCGCCGCCCGTTGTCACGGCCACGCGGATCACCATAATCCATGCTACAACCCGGATTACAGTCCGTGGCAGGATCCGTGGCGTTGGCTCATGAACGGAGTCCTGATCGTCTTTCTCGGGGTGCCTCTGGTGTTGGCGGTGACCGGGGATTCCATCCAGGGCTCGGTCGGTCAAATCGGCTGGTCGGAGGTGCTATGGCTAGCGGCTCCGGGGATTCTGCTCGGGATCGGTATCGCCAAGTGCGGCTTCGGTACCGAGTGCTCGGTGATGGCGCCCGAATCGGTTTTTATGCGGCAGGAGGCCTACTGCGCCAAGGGGGTGCCTCTCTGTACCTTCCGTATGTTCCGCGGCATGTTGCCGCTCCAGGGGTTCATGGCCGCTATCGTCCTGTTCAATCTCTATATCCTCGGCGCTTGGCTGCTGGGGGTCGGTAGTGTTCCGAATGCCGCGGGGGAGCAGGGATTGTATTGGGGGCACTTCGTGGGTGGTCCTCTGCTCGCCATGGGGGCCGTGTTCATGATCGGCTGCGAAGTGCGTACTTATGCCCGCCTGGGGCTCGGGTATATGACGGCCCTGGCGGCGCTGCCCGGATTTTTCATCGGCTATATCCCCTATACCCTATTCTGGGAGCAAATCGACGGCTTGCTGCTGACGGATGGTCTGACTGATTTCATCACGCTCGCGGAGTGGGCGGCTTATACCTTGGGGGGGAGCGAGGAGGTCTGGAGTATCGTCTATAGCTTGCTGCTGGTGGGTATCCTGGTGCTGAGCTTCGCTGCCGGTCGGCGGTTCTTCCGGGTGGGGCTCAGGGAGAGCTTGCTCGGGAATACCGATGAGCTGGTCTATCGGCCGGAGGTCGGTAGCGAGCCGGTAGCGAGTCATTGCGCGCCAAGGTCGCCCTAAGTTGGGGCTCACGTGGATATGGAGGGCGTGGCCGGTCGCCCCTACGATCCTTCGGTTTAGCCGAGTGCGCTGTCCAACCGTTCCCGGATGGTCTTCTCGATGGTGCCGGCCAGGAGCGAGAGGGGTAAGCCCAGGGCGATGTCCAGGTCGATGGCGCTGGCGTCGATTGTCAAGGTGCCGGAGGCGCCAGTGCGTTCGAATGTGAGCCGATCACCATCCCACTTATAATCGAGTTGCAGCTCTTTGCTCAGGGTCCGAGCGAATTCCTCCGTCCGTGCACGGGCGGCTTCGAGTCCGAGCCGGTGGGGCCTAGTGATGCGGATCTTTGTCATGTCGGGGCTCTCGTCTGTGGGGCTCCCCGAGGGGACCTCGGAAGATTCGAGGTGTCCTATGGGCCGCCGTGGGGCTCTCCAGGGAACGTGTTATTATATACTCGTTGCACCTGAATATTTTGCCGTCTGTCCCTGTTGCTCGCACCCGATGATCGCGAGCGGGTGACGGCTTCCTCCCTCGGACCGTTTCGGCTAGAAGTCCAAGTTTTTGCCTTCGGAGGATTTCATGTCGGATATCAATCCTATCGTATCGAGTATCGGCGACCTGGGGCGGCGCGTGCAGTCTCTCAGGGGGTATCTTTGACTATGCGGGGAAAAAGGACCGCCTGACAGAGGTCTTGCGTGAGCTGGAGGCACCGGACCTGTGGCAGGACCCTGCACGTGCGCAGGCCATGGGTAAGGAACGGGCGGACCTGGAGGCGGTGGTGGTGGGTCTCGACGAACTGGCGGCGGGGCTGTCAGATGCCCGGGGTATTCTGGCCATGGCCGTGGAGGAGGAGGACCCGGAGACGGCGGATCTGGTAGCGGCGGATGTGGCGGAGTATGAGCGGCGCATCGCCGGGCTGGAGTTCCGACGTATGTTTTCCGGGGAGACGGATGCCAATAACGCCTTCCTGGATATCCAGTCCGGGTCTGGCGGCACCGAGGCCCAGGATTGGGCCGAGATATTGCTGCGCATGTATCTGCGCTGGGGGGAGCGGCGCGGCTTCGAGACCGAGCTGATCGCGGTCTCTCCAGGCGAGGCCGCGGGTATCAAGAGTGCTACCGTCAAGTTCGACGGCGACTATGCCTTTGGCTGGTTGCGCACCGAGATCGGCGTGCATCGGCTGGTGCGTAAATCTCCCTTCGATTCGGGTAATCGGCGCCATACTTCTTTCGCCGCCGTGTTCGTCGCCCCGGAGGTGGATGACGATGTGGGGGTAGAGATCGATCCGGCGGACCTGCGTATCGATGTCTACCGCGCCAGCGGGGCCGGCGGCCAGCATGTCAACCGTACCGAGTCGGCGGTGCGTATCACCCACAACCCCACCGGAGTGGTGGTGCAGTGCCAGAATGAACGCAGCCAGCATAAGAATAAGGCCACGGCTATGAAGCAGCTCAAGGCCAAGCTCTATGAGCTGGAGGTCCGGAAGCGTCAGGCCGACCGCCAAGCGGTGGAGGATGCCAAGTCCGAGATCGGATGGGGCAACCAGATTCGTTCCTACGTGCTCGATCAGGCGCGGATCAAGGATTTGCGTACCCACCTGGAGATCGGCAATACCCAGTCGGTATTGGATGGCAATCTGGACCCCTTTATCGAGGCCAACCTCAAGGCGGGGTTGTAGGGCGCCTTGGAAGATTCGGTAGCGCTCGATTCGTGGTGATCTTGCGATTGTCCTTACACCGAAGAACAAAAGGTTCGATAGGGAGTAACACTACGAATGCGAGTACCCCTGGTTTCCGGAGGGCCTTGAAACCCATGACTGCAAAAGACATCATCAGCCGCGATACCCTCAAGCAGCTCACCAGCGACTTGGCGTACCACATCCTTCAGGTCCATGCCGAGACCATCGAGCTGTTGGAGACACAGCACCAGCGGATCGAGGACCGCCGGGCGGATCTGGTTGCCCGTATGCGGGGCCGTGACGGCGAGGAGGGTAGTGTTCTAATCTTGTTGTTACCGAATAGAAGTAACCTTGAAAGGCGGCCGCCTTGAAATTTTGCTTCGTTTAGAGTGGGAAAATTTTATCCCTGGAATTTCCCCTTACGCCAAGTCGAAATGCGATTTCGACTTGGCGTCATTTTCAATCGGTGACCCGATAGAAAAGGGCGGTGCGTTCCTAACCACCGCAGGGTACCTGGAATTTCTCAGGGTACCCGCTACACCGGATACAACAAAATTAGAACACCACCCTAGATGGATTCCGTGGCATCAGCTCCCCGATTCGTCCACTTGCACCTGCACTCGGAGTATTCGCTGGTGGACGGCTTGGTGCGCATCGAGCCCCTGGTTACAGAGACCCTGGCCAAGGGCATGCCCGCCGTCGCCGTCACCGATCAGTGTAATCTGTTCTGCCTAGTGCGTTTCTATCAGGCTGCCGTGGCGGCCGGCATTAAACCCATCGTCGGTTCGGACCTGTGGGTCCGCAACCCAGACGATGCCAACAAACCCCACCGCTTGCTGATGCTGGTCCGGGATCGGACCGGCTATCTCAATCTCACCAAGCTCATCTCCCGGGGCTACCTCGAGGGGCAACACCTGGGCCAGCCGCAAGTGGAGCGGGGCTGGGTCGAGGCGGCCGCCGGCGGGCTCATCGCCCTCTCGGGTGGTCCCGAGGGCGATGTGGCCCAGGCGCTCTTGGCTGGCCGCCGGGACCAAGCCGAGGCCCTGCTTGATGGCTGGCTCCGGGCCTACGGTGACCGCTATTACCTGGAGCTGATGCGCACCGGGCGCGAGCCCGAACCCGAGTGCCTCGATCAGTGCGTCGAGCTGGCCGCCCGCAAAGGGGTCCCGGTGGTGGCGACCAACAACGTGCGATTCCTCGCCGCCACGGATTTCGAGGCCCACGAGGCCCGGGTCTGTATCCACGATGGCCGCACCCTGGACGACCCACGTCGCCCCCACCTCTACAGCGAGGAGCAGTATCTGCGTACCCCCGAGGAGATGGCCGAGCTCTTCGCCGACCTCCCGGAGGCGTTGGAGAACAGCTTCGAGATCGCCCGTCGCTGCAACCTGGAGCTGGAGCTGGGCCAGAGTTTTCTCCCGGATTTCCCGATCCCGCCGGAGATGACCGAGGAGGCATTTTTCACCGCCGAATCCAAACGTGGGCTGGAGCGGCGATTGGAGCGCATCATCGGCCGTGACGCGCCGGATTTCGATGTCCGGCGCAAAGTCTATGATGACCGTTTGCAGCTCGAGCTCGATGTCATCGGCCAGATGGGATTTCCCGGCTACTTTCTGATCGTCGCCGACTTCATCCGTTGGGCCAAGGACAATGGTATCCCGGTGGGTCCGGGGCGTGGCTCCGGTGCTGGCTCTCTGGCCGCCTACGCACTCGAAATCACCGACCTGGATCCCCTCGAGCACGACCTGCTGTTCGAGCGCTTTTTGAATCCCGAGCGCGTCTCAATGCCGGATTTCGACGTGGACTTCTGTATGGAGAACCGGGATCGGGTCATCGACTATGTGGCCGAGCGTTACGGGCGCGATGCCGTCTCCCAGATCATCACCTTCGGCACCCTGGCGGCCAAGGCCGTGGTGCGCGACGTGGGCCGGGTCATGGGATACCCCTATGGGATGGTGGACCGCATCGCCAAGATGGTGCCCTTCGAGCTGGGCATGACCCTCGACAAGGCCCTAGCCAAGAGCGACGCTCTCGAGCGCGCCTACCGGAACGAAGAAGATGTCCGGCTCATCATCGACCTCGCCCGCAAGCTGGAGGGCCTCGCCCGCAACGCCGGCAAGCATGCCGGCGGTGTGGTCATCGCGCCGACGGTGCTGACGGATTTTGCGCCCCTCTACTGTGAGCCCGGCGGCGAGAACCTAGTCACCCAGTTCGACAAGGACGATGTGGAACGGGTCGGGCTGGTCAAATTCGATTTCCTCGGACTGCGGACCCTCACCATCATCGATTGGGCGCTCAAGACCGTCAACGCGGCCCGGCACCAGGCCGGCGAGCCCCCCATTGACATTGGCACCATCCCCACGGACGATGCCCTGGCCTTTGCTCTGCTCAAGAGCTGCGAGACCACCGCGGTCTTCCAGCTCGAATCCCGGGGTATGAAGGAGCTGATCAAGAAGCTGCAACCGGACTGTTTCGACGACATCACCGCCCTGGTGGCCCTCTTCCGCCCCGGCCCCTTGCAATCCGGCATGGTGGACGACTTCATCGATCGCAAGCATGGTCGGGCCAAGGTCACCTATCCTCATTCCGAGCTGGTGCCTATCCTCAAGCCCACCTACGGCGTCATTCTCTACCAGGAACAGGTGATGCAGATCGCCCAAGTGTTGGCGGGCTACACCCTGGGGGGGGCGGACCTGCTGCGCCGGGCCATGGGTAAGAAAAAGCCCGCGGAAATGGCCAAACAGCGGGCCGTGTTTCTGGAAGGGGCCGTAGAACGTGGCGTTGCCGCCAATACCGCCACCTACATTTTCGATCTGATGGAGAAGTTCGCAGGATACGGATTCAACAAATCGCACTCTGCCGCCTATGCCCTGATCGCCTATCAGACTCTGTGGCTCAAGGCCCACTATCCGTCGGCCTTCATGGCCGCGGTGCTGAGCGCCGACATGGACAATACCGATAAGGTCGTGACCCTCATCGATGCCTGTCGGGAGATGCGGCTCCAGATCGTGCCGCCGGCCATCAATCGCTCCGAGTACCGCTTCACGGCCGGAGGCGAGCGCACCGTCATCTACGGCATCGGCGCGATCAAAGGTATCGGCGCATCCGCTATCGAGACCATGCTCCAGGCGCGCCGGGAGGGCGGACCCTTCCAAGACATCTGGGACCTGTGTCGGCGCATCGATCCGCACAAGGCTAATCGCCGCGTGCTCGATACCCTGATTCGGGCCGGGGCCCTGGACGGGCTGGGAGAGAACCGGGCGACCCTGGCCGCGCATCTCCCCATGGCCATCAAGCTGGCCGAGCAACACAGGGAGACCGCCGCCGCGGGACAGACCGATCTGTTCGGAATCGCTGCCGGTGCCGAGGCCCGGCCCGACGCCCAGCTGGTCGCCCGTACCTGGGGCGAGTGGGAAGAGGAGCAGCGCCTCCAGGGGGAGAAGGAGACCCTGGGCCTCTACCTGACCGGGCATCCGGTCGAGCGGGTTGCGGCGGAGCTGGAGGCTATGACGGGGGGTCGCATCGGGGCCCTGTTGCAATCGGGCAGCGGCCACAACGACCGTGACAAATGTACTGTCACCGGTATGGTGGTCGGTGTGCGCCACGGCAAGACCCAGCGCGGACGCATGGGCTCGGTGTTGCTGGACGATGGCACCGGGCGTATCGAGGCCACCTGTTTCTCCGAGGTCTACGAAGAGGTGCGTGATCTGCTGGTAACGGACAACATCCTGGTCGTCGGCGGTGCCTTGAGCTTCGACGATTATCGCGACGGCTGGTCCCTCCGCGTCGAGCAGGTGCGGACCCTGGAGCAGGCACGGGCGGACCTAGCCAACCATCTCGACTTGGTGTTGGACCTGGGCGACCCGGAGGCCCACGCCCGTGGGCAGGCCCTGGTCGGGGAGCTACGCGCCATCCTGCGCACCTTCAGCGGCAGCGGTCTGCCGGTCGCCATCGATTACCGACGTCCCACCGCCCGCGGTCACCTGATCCTGGGTGGCGAGTGGCGGGTACGACCCACGGACGAGCTCCTCAAGCGGTTGCGTCACCTGCTGGGTCACCGAGCGGTTCGAGTCTCCTATGAGCGAGGTGGGATCCGGGCGCCTTGAGACGTAGCGTGGGCAAGCTGGCGCCTACCACCTAGCCAGATGTAGGCGCCAGCTTGCCGGCGCTAGGAGATATCTCAATGGGATTCCGACACCATGTTGATGGTGTATTTGGGGATCTCGATCACTAGGTCCTCATCGCCGACCAGGGCTTGGCAGCTCAGACGAGATTCCGGCTCCAAGCCCCAGGCCTTGTCGAGCAGGTCTTCTTCCAGCTCGTCTGCATCCGCCAGGGAATCGAAGCCCTCGCGGACGATCACATGGCAGGTCGTACAGGCGCAGGATTTCTCGCACGCATGCTCGATCTCCAGGCCGTTGGCCAAGGCGGCATTGCAAATGCTGACCCCGGGCTCGGCCTCGATCAGGGCACCCTCGGGGCAGGTCTCCTCATGGGGCAGGAAGATGATATTAGGCATAAGCTACTCGAATTCCTCCACCTTGTGCCCCGCCATGGCGGCTCGAATGCTGCGATTCATGCGCCGCTCCACGTAGAAGTCACAGGTCTTCTCCAACTCCGCAACCGCCGCCCGGATCGCCTCCAGGTCGGTACCAACAGCCACCGATTGCACATGCGACAGGGCCGTTTCCACCCGGGCGCGCTCGTCGGCATCCAGCAGGGTCTCCCCATCGCGTTCCAAGGCGGCGCGCAGGGCCGCGAGGGTACGCTCGGCCTCTACCTGCTGCTCGCGCAGACGCCTAGCCTGCAAGTCCTCCCCCGCGCGGGTCATGGAATCCCGCAGCATGGACTCGATCTCGGTATCGGTAAGCCCATAGGACGGCTTGACCTCGATCCGGGCCTCGACCCCGCTCGATTGCTCGGTGGCGGTGACGTTGAGCAGCCCGTCCGCATCGACCTCGAAGTCGACCCGAATGCGCGCTGCGCCGGCCACCATCGGCGGGATTCCGCGCAGCTCGAAGCGGGCCAGCGAGCGGCAGTCCGCCACCAGCTCCCGCTCGCCCTGCAACACATGTACGGCCATGGCGGTCTGTCCATCCTTGAAGGTGGTGAACTCCTGGGCCCGGGCCACGGGGATGGTGGTGTTGCGGGGGATGATCCTTTCCACCAAGCCACCCATGGTCTCCAGACCGAGGGACAGGGGGATGACATCCAGCAACAGCAAGCCGTCGCTCCCCCGATTGCCAGCCAGCAAGTCCGCCTGTAGGGCGGCACCCAGGGCCACGACCCGATCCGGGTCCAGCCCCACCAGGAGGGGGGCGCCGAAGAGTTCGCCCACCCGTTCCCGTACCCGGGGTACGCGCGTGGAGCCGCCGACCATGACCACCTCCTGCACCGCATCCGGTCGCAGCCCGGCATCGCGCAGGCAGCGGCGGCAGGCCGTGATGGTCCGGGTGATGAGCGGGTCCGCCAGGGTGTCGAAGGTCGCCCGATCCAGCTCGCCGGTCCAGTGGCTGCCATCGGGTCGTTCGACGCGCAGGGGCGCCCGATCCTGCGTGCTCAAGGCCTCTTTGGCGGTGCAGGCCTCTTGCAGCAGCCGGCGCAGGATACCCTGGGAGACCGTATCCTCGATCCCGGCCTGCGTCATGATCCGGCGCGCGATTGCGCGATCCAGGTCATCGCCGCCAAGGGCAGAATCACCGCCCGTGGCTAGCACCTCGAATACTCCGCGCCGCAGGCGCAGGATAGAGATATCGAAGGTACCGCCGCCGAGATCATAGACGGCATGGATGCCATCGGCATCCTTGTCCAGGCCATAGGCCACCGCCGCAGCGGTGGGCTCATTCAGGAGCCGCAATACCTCGAGCCCCGCTAGGCGGGCGGCATCCTTGGTCGCTTGGCGTTGGGCCTCGTCGAAATAGGCGGGGACCGTGATGACGACGCCGGAGAGCTCGCCCCCCAGGACCGCCTCCGCCCGCGCGGCGAGCACCTCCAGGATCCGGGCCGAAACCTCCACCGGGCTGAAGTCCCCGGCGCGGGTACGCAGGCTCGGGACCGCCGTATCCGTTTGGACGAATCGGTACGGCAGATGGGTCCCTAAGCGTTCGATATCGTCCGGCCCACGGCCGATGAGGCGCTTGACGGAGGCGACCGTGTTCAGCGGATCCTCAGCGGCAGCGGCCTTTGCCATCTCGCCGACGATCACTCCATCCTCGCAAAAGCGCACCACGGACGGCAGCAGATGGCACCCTGCTTTATCCGGCAGGGTATCGGCAATACCGCTGCGCACGGTGGCAACCAGGGAATTGGTAGTCCCCAGGTCGATCCCCACCGCCAAGCGGTGCTGGTGGGGCGCGGCGGACCGGCCCGGTTCTGAGATCTGTAGGAGTGCCATAGTCTCGTCGAGTGATCTTGTTGTTCAGGTCGAGTTTGCGGATGCCTTGTCGGGAGCCGGGGAGACCGTGATCCTCGGGGCTTTTCCAGTCGCGAAGCCGAAATACGAGCTCGACTCGGCTTCCGGCTCGATCGGTGATCCGATTGCCGGGATGCGATTTTTCAAGGAGCCCGTGCGGTTCCGATTACGCTAGCCTTGCCCATTGGAGATAGGCTCGATTGATGGTCTCTCCCCACAGGAGGCCGACCCAACCTGCGGCCGCCAAGTAGGGGCCGCAGGGGATGGGGAGCCGGTGGTCTCGTTGTCGCACCAGGACCAACACCGTATCCACCAAGGCCCCGGTGCATGCGGAGAGCACTAGAAACCAGGGGCAGGTATTGCCAACCCCGCCAAGCCCCGAGCGTGGCGAACAGCTTGAAATCGCCGAATCCCATCCCCTCCTTGCCGGTCAGCAAACGGAACAGGTGGAAAGCCCCACAGGATGAGGTAGCCCAGAGTGGCTCCGAGGATAGCGGAACGGCTGCCGGTAAACCAGCTGGCGAGACTCAGCACCAGCCCCACCCATAGGAGGAGCAGGGTGATGACATCGGGTAGTAACCCGGTACCCAGATTGATGGCCGCCAGTGTGATCAGGCCCCCGGTCAGGATCAGGGCGGCAAGGGTCTCCCAGCCGATACCCAAGCGCTGGACCACCAGTACGAAGAGCAGGGCCGTCATGGCCTCCACCAGGGGGTAACGCCGGGCCGATCGCTCCACCGCAGGCGGCACAGCGTCCGTGTAGGACCAGATAGCTCAGGAGCGGGATGTTCTCCGATGGCCGTATCCGGGGCCGCAGTGGCGGCAATGGGAGGGGGATGGGCAAGCGTCAGGTGTGGCGGACCGGGCACCATCTCTTGCTCCTGGCCGAGAAAACCTAAGCACCCCCGGCACCAAGCGTCGTCCAGCATCTTGGGCAACCGGTGGATGACGACATTCAGAAAGCTGCCGACGACCAACCCGAACAGGGCTACACTATCGTATAGCAGACTCGGGTTGTGTTCGAGCAGCCTGATCCAATCAACCACCGGTTATCCGATATCTCCAAGGTCCCCTATAGAGGAGTAGCGGCAGCCGTTTTAGGTGGCTCCGGCCGTGGATACAGGATACGCGGTTGGCTGTACTCGTTCAGGGCCTGGAGCACCGCTTTATCCCGACTATAGACGTCCTTGCGGAACAGGATCTTGCCGTCTGCATCTCCCTTTGCTGTCCAGTATGCGAGCAGGATCGTCAAAGGTTCCTCCAGGTACACCCGGCGGGTGCGCCCGGAGGCGAGGAGCCGTTTGAATCTTGTCTGGCTCCAGGACTCGGGCTGGTTCAGAATCAGCTCCGCGAGCTTCCAGGGATGCTCGACACGCACGCAACCGGAGCTGAATAGGCGCCAAGACCGCCTGAAGAGGCTCCGACCGGGGGTGTCATGTAAGTAAATCGCATACCGGTTGGGAAATATGAATTTGATCCGGCCTAGGGCATTCCTGGTACTAGGCGGTTGGCGAATCATATAGGGGAAGCTCTCGGAGGGCATATGCCAATCGACAGACTCGGGGGAGACGGGGCTGCCGCCATAGGTGACCACTTGCAGACCCCTCTTATCGAGATAGCCCGGATCCTTACGCATGGCGGGTAGGATATCCTGACTCAAGATCGTGGGTGGGACGATCCAGCTCGGATTGATCTCGATATATTCTACTTCATCCCGGAACGTGGGCGTAGGTCGCCCCGGGCGTCCTACGATAACCCGGGTGCTCCATACCGCTTGCCCATTGCGGAAGAGCTCGGCTTGCTGTTCCGTTATATCAACCAGCAGGAAGCTGTCCGGAAGCCCGGCGGAGATCCAGCGCATCCGCTCCAGGTTGATGCGGATCTGATCCACCCGCTTGGTGGCGGAAGTATTCATGGCCAGCCGGGTCTTCGAGCCCACGATGCCATCTTCCTTCAAGCGATGGCGCTTTTGGAATGCAAGCACTGCGGCCTTGAGCACCTTGTCGTAAACAAGGTCCTCGGAGGCCGGGCCGTTGAAGTCGCCGGTTACTCGCAGGCGCTCTCGGACAACAGGCACCCGAGGATCCTGCATATGGGGTCTGAGCGACTTACCTGCCGGGACCTCGGGCCAACCACCGGTGGCAACGATCTTGCGATAACGGGCCATACCCTGTTGCAACCGGATATGGAAGGCTGGCTTGGAGACCAGACCCGTGACTGCGGCTCGTAGATCCCGGTCGCGGGCTACCCACTCCAGGTCCGCGATCAGATCCCGGGCATAGGGCCCCGGTATCGGATTCCAGCTCTTGTCCAAGCGTTTCGGGTCAACCTTGCCGTAACGACGGTGATGGATCGAACGCAACAGGCTGTCACTCAGGAGTATCTCCACGTCCGCACGGGTGGACCTAGTCAGCCTCGATGGGGCGCGACCATCGGTGGCGAGGCGGATTGCTCGAGCATGGAAATCGCTCGGTTGGAAGCCCTCATCGATGCTCTGCCGTATCAGGTCTAGAAGACCCTCGACCTGCCGGCGGTCATACCAGACATGGCGGTCGTTGCGCCGGTGATAAAAGTCGTCGAGGAGCGGTACGGACGCGAGCGATACACCCAGGACAGTGGGTCGGCGGAGGTCCCGTAGCTGCTCCAAGCGGGTGCGTAGATCCGCGTCGGCACTGCCGACCGATGGCAGAAGCAGCAGCCAGATGAGCAGAACGACCCCCGATGGGCGTTGCGGCGACATGTTGCGCATCCTCACACGGGTTGCGACAGCGTCGGAATTTTTCGAGATGCTGAGGGCGCCTTGGAAAAATTCAAGGCGGCCACTAGTGCTCCAACGTTTAGTTGAATAAATTCAGTTGGTTATTGTGGTCACGCTCGTCGGGATTGCATACCTCGTCATTAATAGATTGATTTCGTTGAATTTATTCTAAGATGATGGGGCTTGGAATCTGTAGAACTGTGTAGAAACTGACATCGATTTTCAGCCGCTTCTTGATAATGGCCACGAGCACATAGACGGAAATGGCGAGCTTGAGAAGACGAATATACCTGTGGACATGCGTCGTTGTTCTCAGCCCACAATTTCGCGGGAGAGGCTGGCACCTTAGCGTACCGCAGCTCAAGTCGGCAACCGGCATAATTCCAAATATTTCTTTTTTAATGTATGGGTGATCCTGAATTGCCGGTCATAACGTTGGGACACTAGTGCAAGGTGGCTTTCATTAGGAACGGGAAAATCCCATCCCTGGAATTTCCCCTTGAAACCAAGTCGAAAGGCGATTTCGACTTGGCGCCATTTTCAATCGGTGACCCGATTGAAAATGGCGGTGCATCTTGCACCGTAGGTCACCTTGGATTTTTCGGTGGTGCTCGACAAGGGATAATCGCGCCATGACCCCATTATAGTAGCCATTCGGGTACAAAATATTATGCTCTCGCTGCCTACGACCACAAGACATTATTCCGATTGAGGTTTCTTCAGCCATAGACCAAATCCGGCAGCCAAGTCGCGATCTGCGGCCAAAGTGCCAGTGCGCCCATCATCAGCACCTGTAGACCGATAAAGGGAATGGTACCCCGGTAGATTTGGCCGGTCGTGACCTGTGGCGGCGCGACGCCGCGCAGGTAGAACAGGGAGAAGCCGAAGGGTGGAGTCAGAAAAGAGGTTTGCAGATTGATGGCGATCATCACCCCCAGCCAGACCGGGTCCAGCCCCAGGCCCAAGAGCACGGGGCCCACGATCGGAACCACGACAAACGTGATCTCGATGAAGTCGAGGATGAACCCGAGCAGGAACATCACCAACATCACCAGGGCAACGGCACTCAGAATACCCCCCGGTAGCCCGCCGAGAAATTCGATCACCAGCTCGTCGCCCCCGAAGCCACGGAACACCAGGGAGAACAGGGAGGCGCCGATGAGGATGAGAAAAACCATACTGGTGACGGTCGTGGTCTGCACCGCGACCTCCCGCAACGTCTCCCGGTCGAGCTTGCGTTGCACCGCAGCCAATAGCATGGCCCCCATGGCCCCCACCGAAGCCGCCTCCGTCGGGGTCGCCACACCCCACAGGATGGAGCCCAGTACGGCCACGATCAGCAGCAGGGGAGGGAGAAGCACCAGGACCACCTGCCGCCAGAGCTTGCCCGGCACTTGGTTACGTTCCGACTCGGGGATGGCCGGCATGGACGCAGGACGCAGCCAAGCCATCCCGAGCAGGTAGATCAGATACAGCAGAACCAACCCTAGCCCCGGAATCAGGGCGCCGACGAACAGGTCCCCGACCGACACCGTATCCGGTGCGAACACGCCCTGATCGAGCTGGGCCTGCTGATAGGCGCTGGAGAGCACATCGCCCAGCAGCACCAGGACGATGGATGGCGGAATGATCTGGCCCAGGGTCCCGGAGGCGCAGATGATGCCCGAGGCGATCTTGGGGTCGTAGCCGCGTCGCAGCATGGTAGGCAGGGACAGCAGGCCCATGGTAACCACGGTAGCACCGACGATCCCGGTGCTAGCCGCGAGCAACATGCCTACCAGGGTCACGGAGATCCCCAAGCCACCGCGCACGGAGCCGAACAACATGGCCATGGTATCCAGCAGGCTCTCCGCCACCTGCGAACGTTCAAGCATCACACCCATGAACACGAACAGGGGCACGGCGATCAGGGTCTCATTGGTCATGACCCCGTAGATGCGGTTCGGCAGGGCGGCGAGAAACGCCGGATCGAACAGCCCGAGCACATCCCCCAACAGGGCAAAGGCTAGAGCCGTTCCGCCCAAGGATAAGGCCACCGGATAGCCGGCCAGAAGCGCCAGACTCACCCCCAGGAAGAGCAGCAGGGGCATGAGCTCAAGCATGGTCGTCACCCTCGTCCACCGGTGAGACGCCCTCGACTCCGGCCAAAAAGAGCCCGGTGCGCAATATCCAGGCCAAACCCTGTAACAGCATCAGCACCGGCATGAGGATGATCAGAGTCTTGAGCAAATAGACGCCGGGAATACCTCCGGCCTCCCGCGAGATCTCCCGTACTGACCAGGATTCCCATACGTAATCCCAGCCGATCCAGGCGATGAAAAGGCTGACCGGTAGCAGAAACAGCAGGGTGCCCAACAGGTCCACCCAGGCGCGCCTACGTCGAGATAGCTTCCGATAGAAGATATCCACCCGCACATGGTTGTTGCACTGAAGGGTGTAGGCCGCCCCGAGCATGAACAAAGCGGCGTGCAGGTAGGTGACTGACTCCTGCATGGCGATCCAGCCTAGATCGAAGGCATAACGCAACACCACCACCAGGAAGGTGATCAGCACCATGAGCAGGGAGAGCCAGGAGATGAAGCAACCGGTCCGAATCCCGATTTCTTCCAGGACGCTAATGAGCGCGAGCAAGTCGTTACTTGGCTTCGGAGATAGTCCGGATTCGGGTCTCATCATTTAGGTCCTAATCCCAAGCCCCTCTCCCCCTGGCGGGAGAGGGGTTGGGAAGAGGGGGAGTAGGGGTGACCAGCCGGTCGTCCCTACACTTGCTTGTTTTCTCTGTTCAACTGGTGGTCAGCACCGAGCTGTTGGGAGGTCTTACCCCAACGGTGGCCTGCTGCCACCTCATAGCCCAGGATCGTCCAGCAGACTCGCTGTATAAGATAAGAGACTATCTAATAATTAGTGCCAGACAGAAAACTCATCATTGGGTTGTCATTGACCGAGTAGCTCGCTAGAACGACGGCCTATTTCACCGAATTCTTTAAGAGGCTGTCTAGAAATCCTCTTGCAGCAGATGACTTGAAAAAAT
>Ga0209681_1000200_pt1 | contig 15576 bp, 9 predicted proteins | sample WorMetLIZISLAND2_3_FD_187416 | JGI IMG/M metagenome (GOLD analysis project Ga0209681, IMG submission 187416) | Marine gutless worms symbiont microbial communities from Max Planck institute for Marine Microbiology, Germany - Olavius clavatus LIZARD... ... | reverse complement strand
CGGTTGAACTTAGTGTATATTATGCATGAGTTGAGACATGTGTTGGTCCTCTGGACGTGATCAGAGTCGAGTTTAGAAGTCAGGGAACTGGAGGCAACTCACCAGCAAAACTTCGGTGCCACTTTGCAGCCGAACGTGCCGTCATGTCGATGCGGGACTTCCATATTCCTGTAGACCCATGCCCCTCTCCAGCCCCATGCGTCGTCCCCCACTTTATCACCTCATATGTGACAACTAGGGGGCTCCAAAGTTTTAGATCGACGTCAAATATCTCGGCCGTCTCTGCAGATATGAGGGAGATCTCTCTGCCATATTATGGGGACCCTCGAGGGACGTTAACCCCTGAGTTTCCCCCACCTCAGATGTGACAATTTGGGGACAGACCCCAAAAACTGAAATTTTGCCGGGCACGTAATATTTTTTTCCTAATTAGATTTTTTAAAACTTACCTTAACGACCCTAGGGGACACCCCCTACCATGTGCCAAAATATGGGGAAAATCGGTTCGTCGGAACAGTGTCAAATCGGGGATTTTCCTATTTATGGACAGTTTTTTTGCCAGATTTGGCCTCAGCATTGGCACTCTCCCCTGGTAGCACCCCTTAGACGTCACCGTAGCTCCCTAAAAGTGTCATAGTGATAGGCAATGTGGGTATGAGAAATTGCTGGGGTGGTTATTTTGGAGGTAGGGGGAGGGGGTACCCCACCCCCAGAAATTTTTTTGGACAAAAAATGTTATTTTTCACATATTTCAACTAAATTCGAGTTCATAGGAGTAAAAAAAATTGGGGGGTCGGTACCCCCTCCCCTAGGGGCGCCATCCCCCCTTAAAATTTTTTTTTGTGTTCTAAACTCGGGCTGGCTAGATGCTTTCACAGGCACTTTGCCATGGCTGGACTTGGTCGTTTTGGGCCAGATTTTGGCCTTTAACAATAGCACTCTCCCCTGGTAGCACCCCTTAGACGTCACCGTAGCTCCCTAAAAGTGTCATAGTGAATAGGCAATGTGGGTACGGGAAATTGTTGGGGGTGGTTATTTTGGGGTAGGGGTAGAGGGTACTCCGCCCCCAGAAATTTTTTTGACAAAAAGTGTTATTTTTGACTTATATAACAAAAATTTGACTATATATGACTGAAAAATTTTTGGGGTCAGTACCCCCTACCTAGGGGCGCCATCCCCCCTTAAACTTTTTTTGGACTTTTGGACTCGGTGGGACTTAGTGTATATTATGCACGAGTTTGAGACGTGTTTTGGTCTCTGGACGTGATCGGAGTCGAGTTTGGGCGTCGGGAACACATCTGCAGCAGCTAGAAGACGTAAACTACGTTGTTGCTTACAAGTTACAACATCGTTTGCTACGCAAGCACGCATTTTTTTCCTAGTAACGATGTCGTTTTTCATAATCCAGATTTTTGCCTTTTAAATTCTACAGTTTGATTTTCGAAATCTATAATTTGAGCATGGCTATGCCTTGCTTTTAGCACAAGGCAAAGGTATTATTGTATCACTTACTTTTTTCGCTTACTGTTACAAAAGACCGTAGAATTCACCAAAATACACATTTCAAGACCCAAAAATTTTGGCGTTGTTGTGTGATGGATATGCAGAAGAGCGTTTTGTTTTGCAATGTAGTATCAACATTAATTAGTTGAGGTGGACTTTCATTGCACTGTTAGTTTCTCCTTACCTTCGCGATATTGCTTGGCAAAAATTACGACAATGCCTTTTAATTTTCTAAAGTTATTAGACAGAATATTGTTGTACCTTTTCCAGAGGTGGTCCGTGATAACGTCGTTTCTAATGACGTCACGATCGCGTCATCACTAGCATCCATGTGATTAGAAAACAATTTATCTATTATCTTAGTAAAATGAGTCATCGTGATGGTTCATGCCAAAAATTACGAAACTGTGTCTACATTAATTTGTTAAAGTTATTTAGAGAAAACTATTAGTACTTTTGGCTTCTTTTTTTCCCGGACACGGTATAGTTAGGCAAATAGGCCTACTTATAACCACAGTGTTGGAGACTAGCCCAAGTTTTGCTCTAATCGGTGTAACGTAGTAGTGACTGAAGTTTCAGTCGAAAATAATAATGTAGGACTAACAAGTAACAACGTCACAGAAAACAATAACAGTACACAACACTGAAATGCATTGTTCTGTTTTTAATGAGATGTCAGCAACATCAGTTTGTCCATGTGTTCAGGATCCAGTGCGCCCATAATGCCCCCTTTCTCCAAATTTTTTTATGGATTTTTTTTCCGGATGGACGCTGCGAATGTACCGGCCAAATCTGAAGTATGTAACTTAACCTGTTCCTGAGAAGATAGCGATTGCTTTTTGGGGTTGGGGTTGTGAACTGCAGTCTTGGGATATGGGAGGCCGTATAGGGGGTCAAGGACCGTTTGAAAATGCGTTGGTGAGATTCTATAGGCCCACCGTGGCAACTTTCATGTATCTTTACGTTTTTTTACAGATATTGTTCCTTTTGTGCACACTGCTTTTCGCAACCTATGTGATCCTGATTCACCAACATTATAGACGAACAGACAGACGAGATGCAATCGCAATACCGCGCTTTGCACTATAGTGCGTCGTGAGGCAAAAATTACAATAAATCAGATGCAGTTGCAATCGCTGTTCGATGTTGGCTTCCTAATATTACGTACAGGACTGTTAAAAACTCGAGACAAGTAGTCTTTAAGTAAGTAAGTAAGTAAGAGTGCTTATACCCGGCGCCATTATAACAAAGAAGTCACAATGCGTCGAGTCTCAGCGAAACAAAAATGTCTTAAGTAGTCGCCTAAACTCGGTGAGGCAAATGTCTTGCTGTCGCAGTTCAATGGGCAGACTGTTCCACAGCCGTGGTCCGGCGACCTGAAAACTTCTATCGCCGAGCCTTGACTGTGTTCGGGGGACCGTACATGTGTGGACATCAGCTGATCGAAGGAGCCGACGTCCTACGTCGGTGACGAGTTGGCAGTCGTTGGAAAGGTACGGCGGGGTGAGGTGGTGGAGCGACTTAAATAACAAGAAAGCCTAGCTAACGCAAGGGAAGCGCGCGACAGCCTTGGTATATAGTACGCAACTCACTAAATCGGCCCCACTTAGGATCGCCTAGCAATATCAACGTAAACTATACATCGTTAAAAAGTACTTTTAGTGCGCAACAATTCCCTTGCTGACAATATGGGTCTATCTTCATTCGTTTTGCCATTGTAGCCTCTCAAACATGCCAACTAGCGCAAAATTCCGCGAAAATTTGAACGTACAGCAGTTCAAGGCAGGGCCGTAGCCAGGATGTGAAAATCGAGGAGGCAGTATAGGGGGTCTGGGGACAGAGTCCCCCAGCGGGGTCCAGGGGCGGAACCCCGGTGGGGGTCTAGGGGCGAAGCCCCCAGAAGCTGCAAAGCTTTCAGAATTTACTTAGCTGAAACTCTTGTTTTGTGATACACATGCTTGACACTGAAGGCTTCCTTTCCGTGTTCATCTGCATCCGGCTACAGGCAATCGTAATTCTGTTTGCAGTCAGGTAACAATGCGAGTACAACGCAAAAGGAAAGCATACATTGGGTCTGAGAACGAGGAGGCAAGTGCCTCCTCGTGCCTATATGTAGCTACGGCCCTGCAAGGTCATCCAAGGTCGATGATTTTGGTACCAATCGAAAGGGCATATGTCATTTCCTGTTAGTCATCAATAGTAACTTTGGTCCTATCTTGCACCGTTTCTGAGATACGGCGACTTATTGGCTGAAAATTGCACATTTTTCATACCCGTCTCTTATTCGGCGCCCCCGGTCCCTATCTTCCCTTTCGAATTTCATCACGGCGAGGTTAAGCGTCAGGAAACTAGAGTCATGGGGCTACTTGTGGTGAAGGTTGCGTGATCCTAACTTTAACGGTCTTTGATTGATCCACCCGTGTGACGGACAGACAGACGGACGGACGGGCGATGGCATATAGCGCGCTATAGCATATATGCTGTCGCGCGGTAAAAAGCAATGACAATCGCACTGCATGTAAATACACATATAAGAAGAATAAAAAGAAAAGTAAAAATAACAAAAATACAATGTCCAGAGAGATAGGTTTCAATGCCAGCTCATTACCACGCGATGCACTAGTGCATAGCGCGGTATTGAGATTGCATGTCGTCCGTCCGTCTGTCTGTCCGTCTGTAACGTTGGTGGATCAGGATCACATAGGCTGGAAATCTTGGAAAGTAATTGCACGTTCAATTAGAACAACACCTTCGCTCTTCGTAGCCCAAAGGCCATCCACCTAATCCCAGGGGAACATGTGGAAATTTGGGGAGATTATGGGTGGGGTGGCGTGCTGGAGAATAAAAGCGGCAATATCTCTGAAACGAGTAAAGATAGAGTTAAAGTTACTATGGAGAGCCTATAGGAAGTCAACAACGCTCTTTCGAACGGTGCCATCCCCGACCCCTACGGCCTCTCCTGTCCCAAGATTGGGGTTCACAACCCAATCCCAAAACTGTAATCACTATTATCTCAAGAACGGGTAAAACTACGAACCTCAAACTTGGCAGGTATATTCACAGGGTCCATGCGAACAAAAGCCCTTTAAAAATTTGAGAGAATAGGGAGGGTGGGCGAATCCAGAGACTCCCCAAATTTTTGAAGTAGCCCCTATTATCTCAAGAATGGATAAAGCTAGGAACGTCAAACTTGGCAGATATATTCAGATGGTCCATGCGAACAAAAGCAAAATTTGCGAGAAAATGGAGCGTGGGCATATACAGGGACTGCCCAAATTTTTTGAGTACCCCCTATTATATCAGAAACGGGTAAAGCTATGAACTTCAAATTTTGTACCCACATTCTTGGTATCGATCTGAACAAAAGTCCATTACAAATTTCTGGAAAAGTAGCCGGGTGCGTAGTGAGGACTCTCAAATATTTTCAGGGCACCCATATATTAGGCGCATCGCGCGGTCTTCTTTGCGATAGCTCTGCTGTCTTGTTTTAACTTTACTCGTTGCTCTGATTCAGTGTCGTAATTTGCGGACTTTCGTGCAACCAGGCGCGTCATTTTCAGGTCCAGCAAACTCAGCGCCCCCGCCGTGTGGCCATGGCCGTGCAGAGACCATTGCTCATTTCAACGGCAGTGAAGTCCGGCATCAGTTGCGGCTGCTGCGCTGTCTCTCGGTTGAGTCAAGCAGGCAGTGACGAATAGGAGGGAGGAGAGCATGACTGCCGCTAGGTAGCCACTACAGAAGAAGATGCGAGGACGAGCGTGTAGTATTGCCCCTAGCGGCTGCGGCGACTGGCACGCAGATTCAGTGGGCCTACTTTGACATGTCTCACTAACTTGGCCACGGCCGGCCGACGGACGACATCGACCATCTGTTCGCAATCAAGTGACGAGCGTATGTTTGAGTACATCATGTATACATCTAGATGTACATGACTACATGTGCATGTCCTCCCAGAATCACTCGTCCATATGTGACTTCTCCACCTCCATTGACTGTCATAGTAAACATTGATCCCAGGCTCTCACTGGCAGTGGTAATCGGCTAATGCAGATAAAAGTGAAGTACTGCACGATGAAAGTGTGGCTGAAGCCTAAAATATATGAAACAAGAAAGCTGAACTGTCGCAAAGATGACCGTGCGATGCGGGCCGCGGCCTATACATGGGTACCCTGAAAATTGTCGACAGTATATCTGTTTACGCCCATGGCTAATTTTCCTGATATTTTAATGGGTTTTTTTCGGATGAACCCTATGACTATACCGGCTCAAATTTGAAGTCCGTAGCTTTATCTGTCCTGAGACAATATTGTAGTTTTGCGTTGGGGTTGCGAATCCAGTCTTGGGTAAAAGAAGGGTAAAGGTACTGCATATGGGGAAAGGTTGGCGTAAGGGGACGGGGATGGTACCGTTCGAAAGAGCTGACTTCCTATAGGCTCTTCATTAGCAACTTTTCCACTATCTTTACGCCTTTCAGAGATATTGTTGGTATTCTGCTCCTGCACATCACTTTTCATCACCCCACCTCTAATCTCCCGAAAATTTTTCCATCTTCCCCTGGGATTGGGTGGATAAGCAGGATAACCTTTGGGGCACCAAGAGCGTTGGAGAAAAAGGAAGCGTGGGCGTATCCCGGGTCTGCCGAAATTTTTCCAGAACCCCCTATTATGTAAGGAACGGCAGAAGCTACGAACTTCCATTTTTGTACGCACATTCTTATTATCGATCTGAACAAAAGCCCATTACAAATTCCAGGAAAAGTAGCCATTTGCTAGTCAGGACCCTCGAAAGTTTTCAGGGCACCTACATATTGGGCGCATCGCGCGGTCGTCTTTGCGATAGCTCAGCTGTCTTGTCTTTCTTTAATGATGAGCTGCAATGAGGGGGATTTTGTCCGTTTCCCGTTGAACCAACCGGTCTGATCGTTTTACCTCAACGACCTGCCGCCTGCTGTGCTGCTGACTTGTAGAGCGATCACTGTTTGGCCTGGTAAGATTCCGTTGTCGCTTGCCAGTTCTCTTCTGGCGCATTCCGATTCGCGATTCGAATCGATTCTCTTTCCCAAAAAATCGGACAGTTGTATTCAATCACAACGTGCATGGAGTCTGTATGCAATATTTGACAACCCTGTATATATTCTCGACGCTAGATGATGCACTTAAAAACATTCGCCATTGTTATTATTATTATTATTGTTATTAAGTCATCAGCAACAGGTGGAAAGGCAGGAAAAATGAGTAACGTTAACCATGGCAGTGTCTGTTAGTGTACCCACCCATGCTAGCCTGCATGACAACTTATATGCTATAGCGCGCTATATGCCATCGTCCCTCTGTCCGTCCATCACACGGGTAGATCAGTCAAATACGGTTGAAGGTAGGATGATGTGACTTTCACCACCACAGAGTGTATGGCCCTGTGTCTCTAGTTTCCTTGCGGTTAACTTCATCGTCGGGCAATATTTCCCAAACATCGGGAAACAATTTCCAATAGTGACCTCAACACCTGTCACTATCTGTATAGTAATAGGAAGTCGCATATTCGCTTTTAATTGGTACCAAAATCATTGACCTTGGATGACCTTGAAGTGCTGTAGTTCAAATTTTCTCGGAATTTTGTGCAACTTTAAATGTCTGGGAGGCAACAACGGCTAAACGAAAGCAGATGGGCCCATACTCTCCGGGTAAAAATGTAGCGCAATGATTGTAGTTTCCGGAGAGTATGTGGATATTCGCGGTCTTCTCTGGGCGGCGGCGTCGATGACGGCAATTTTGGGCAATTTAGATGACAACACCTCAGAAACACAGTAACACACACACATCTTTATTTCACCATAAATGGTAGCCAGATATTTGTTTAAACAACGACAAAAACAGAAAGACAGATAAGAGAGACACAAGTCACAAAGTTAGAGAAAAGGCAAGCAGTATAATGTATAGCTATATGCTACGCTTTATCGGCCCGTAATTGAGTTCAAAATGAATGACTTGAGTGGCTATTTCATGTCAAAATCCGTTTTCGGCCAGCACGTACGGCTGTCGCGCGCTTGCCTTTGCGTTAGCTGTGATTTCTTCCTTTATCTGTAGTGTATTTGCGCGGCTGCAGGGTGTTGTACTGGGGGCTAAAATGAATTCAGCGGTGAGAGAATTCTGGCTGAAGCAGAATAATATTAGTATTAATGTTATCCAAATTGTACTTCTGCTTAACACATTCTGTTGCAGGGGTGCTCTATTAGATAATCGTCAACAATAGATGTACCAAGTTATTCATAAAACACAAAATTACACAGGAAAGTAGGCCTACTCTTCCACGACGACAAAACATTCATTCATCATTCAAGTGGACTGAACAGTAGGGCTAACTGTTGATTTGAATTGATTCGAGTCGCAGTTATTTTTGGCGAATTGGAATGCAGTAATCTCTACCGCCATTCCACCGCGATGTGGTGTGGGCCGACCCGACGCTGAAATGGATGAATCAAGGTCGCATTTTCTCCCACGACCGACCGGGGCGCGACCCTGAGTGAGACGGACCGGCGTACAGCCATTTCCTCCTATACAGGGTGAGCCAAACAAAACTCCTGCATTTCATAACTTCTGATGCATGTACACTATACGGAGCATATAGTTAGCCCACCTACCGTGATTTGTGTAACTACACTACGTCGTAGAATCTTGATCACGACTTTGTTGATCTTCAAGTTCAATTATATCAAAGACTCAACCTATTACTTTGGCAGGCCTAGTACTAATTGTCAATTGTTGTCGAAATGTCATGAACGTAATTTTTAAAAATCGTACCTGCGGAATAATACTTATTTATAAGTAGTGGATAGGCCTGGCGCTCTGGAGATTATCGCTATGGCAGCAGATAATGTTAACGGTCGTTTCAGTCATGATAGCTGTGGATTGTTATGTAGCAAAGAATCATTTATGACCGTGGACAACAGTTTAGTAATGGGTCGCATAGTTTTTGTTAGGCTATGTCATTACTGACATTAATCTGAACTAAACTAGAGATTTTTTTTTACCATTTCCTATGTATTTGTGGCAGTAAACGTGTAAAAAACGCATAAAGTCGTGATCAAGATTTTTCAACGTAGACTTTGCTAACGATATATCCTCCAGTTGCAAATTTCCTACAGTGTATATGTGACAGTTGCCAAAATTATGAAAATTGGTTGGTTAAAAAAAGACAATGTTATTGCAAATAAAACCGCGTGCAGTTTTTTGGCCCACCCCCGGAATACTGACAGGATTGCACGGCGCGGACAGGACGTGAGTCATCAGCTATTCAGTTGATCCGACCTGTACCACGGTCGTCTGTATCTGGAGACAGGCGAGCTTGTACGCTGCCTGTCGCTGTAGCCGTGTGTGTCGTTATCTGTGGCCTACTGCACACAGCCACCTAGATGCAAAGTTTGGCATGCACATGCAGCATAGCTTTGCTTTGTGTCTCTGAGAGTTGATTTCTTCACCATTGCGCATGGTCTTGCGTTGGATCTACTTACTCAATCCAATCCAATCCAATCCATACAAGGTACCAGAGCAGATGTACAGTTTGTAGAATAGCGGCCAATGTAACACTATCAAAGGCTTTAGAACAAGAAGCTCAGCTACCTCAGAGAAACAGCGCGTCAGCTGGCCACATGGAGGAAAGGCTAAGCCCTCCAGCCCACTCCCTCTCCCGCTCTTTCTGGCTACACCTATGCATATGGTCGAATCCTAAAAACCGCAAGGTCCACAGAGAAAAACTAAAGCAAAATAGAAGGGTATGACTGCCTAAACAGAAATGTTCTAAGTTCTCGACGGAAACGAGGAAGTGTGTCACATGAAACAATGTCAGCTGGCAGACTGTTCCACAACCGAGCACCGGCAGTAGCAAACGTTCGGTCTCCAACAGTTGCACACTGCGACTGGCGGACGTCCAGCTGATGGGTCAGTGATGACCGCAGAGTCGCAGACGCCGCCTAGACGGCGTCTATAGCTACCTCAGAGAAACAGCGCGTCAGCTGCCCAAATGGAGGGAAGGCTAGGCCGTCCACTAAGCGCACTTTTGGATGAATCGGACATTCAAGGTCATTCAAGGTCATCATTATTGGTGCGGGTGCCCGCAGGAATCCAGAACGGTGTGTTGTCGTAATGTGCAATTAATGCCGACATTATTTCTGAAACTTACGAAGATACGCCAACGGGAAAACGGCAAATTCGTCGATTTCAATGACGTCACGCTGGTTTGAAGACGTCCCAGCAAGAAACGCCTTCGAATATCTACAAATGATTTATACTGCCAGAAACTAGAGTTATTGACCTACATTTTTAGCTGCTGATAGTATGGGTCTATATTCATTAGATTTCACATACTTATGCTTTAAAGTCGAACCCTCTGAAGCTAAAACTGCTAGTGCAAAAACCGAGTTTTACGTGAAATAGCCACTCAAGGTCATTCTAGGTCATTCATTTTGCAATCAATCACAAGCCAATAAGGGGTAGCATATCGTCATATAATATTGCTGGTCTTATCTCTGAAGTTTCCGAGTAAGTAGCCACTCTAATCGCCAAAAATTGCCGTCGTCAACAACCCCGCTCTCATTTGAGGTCTCCGCTAAGAGGAACCCCTGCGAGTATCCGCATACACCTTATAGTTCCAGAAACTAGAGTCATTGGCCTTTGCTACATTTTTGCTACCCTTCTCTCCTTCAGCGCCGTCGCTCCCTATGTTCTCTTTGGAATTTTGCGGCGAAGTAAACCATGAAGAAAGTAGAGTCTTGGGGCTATCCTAAGTGAAGACCGCATGATCGTAGCGGGAGTCGTTTTGGCATGATACCAGCGTGTGACAGACGGTCGGACGGTCAGACAGAATCTATCATGGTAGCAAGCTATGCTGACGCGCTGTAAAAATCTACAAAACATGAGAATACAATCCACACAATATACGGCTGCCGTTACGTCGGTAATAAACAGTATTTTTATACATAAATGTATAGTGAGATGTTGAACGATCCTTCTTCGTAACAAATTGAAAGTTGTCGGTATCGTGACGGTTCATAATATGACATCGATCATCGTAGCTTTTATTGGTCGTGTGCTGTGATTTTCAGCTAACGCCGTGTTTTCGCTTTAAGGCTGTATGTGAAAATCAACGTACTTTTGTGTGATTTCAGCATTTGAACGGTCACTTATGTAGGGCACTGTAGCCCTATACAAGAGTGCCGTGATGTGGCTGAGAAATCGCACGATGCAGCTGTAATCTTCGATACCCTACGTACCAAAATTTACAGCGGCATCACGCGGTCCTGTCGTCGATAGCACGGCATCTTGTCTATTCATATTTTTGGTAACCAGCTACACCACAGTCAGTTTGCTGAATAAAGATCAATATTAATACAAGGTTGAACAGCACTAGTTAGGCCTAGTTAGTTAGGCAGTACATTACTGTGGTGCCAAGTGCCGAGGCAGTCAGACAAATATATGGGATTTATGTCATCAAGCTAGGCCTATAAGGCGCTCTACGTCACGGGCCACGGCACCGACGTGCATGTGTGACCGCTGAGCTGTACAACCATCAGCGATAAGCTTAGTCATCGAACCCTATACAGTATCATATGCTACTATATAGGGTTCCATAGGACGCATAGGTTACTGTTGTTGCCAAATGGCCATTTGCGGCATATACGGCGATCTGCACGACGTGCACGTTCAGCATCAGTCTGTTATCGGCACATTATTCAACCCCTCCCATCGCTGTCGTGGTACAACCACGGAACTTTCGCACACGAGTCTACGACCCCTGGCGAGAGATGAGACGCTGAGACACGCACTACCACAGCATCCGAGGAGGGGGTATGCTGGTGGAGGGGAGGTGCGGAGGTTGACGTAGCCAGCTGCCAGCCACTGGAGCTATACATTACTGTTTGGAGGCAACTTTATCTTGGAGGCCATGGCGCAGCACAGCGGATACACACGATCTGGCTTGCTGCAGTGAAGTTGCTTAGGCAGTAGGCTGTAGCAGTTGGAGTAGAGCCGACACACTGAATGCATGTGAGTATGCTACGCTGCCGTCCTTTATAGATTGAAATAGAGCATTTTGTTTTATCTACAGTACAGTAGTCTCACAGCCGTTGCAATACAATATATTATATTAAGAACACGTACTGCTAGATTCGTTTAACTGTTTGCCTGCTGCACATACTAAAAAGTCTAAAATGTTCCCAAGGTTATTTGAGGGTGGAGTTATTACTGTGCCATGCGATGTATACAGCGCCCTTATGCCACATAAAGTCGTCTGTCCGTCAGTCCGTCCGTTCGTGACGTTCAGGTATGTTTTTAACACAGGTTGGAATAATTCGAAAATAACTTCACGCTGGAAAAGCTTTAGGTAAGATTTCACGGCTGCTTAGCTAAACGTTTCTGCTCGGGCTGACGACAACATGGGCGGTCTTACTAATCACCTCATACATACCTCCGAGTCAGGCGGTGGGACTGGGTGACTAGATTTAGCACATAGGCCTATTTTTCGGGTGCGATACATTACGTACAATTATTTTGCACACAGTGTATTTTGTATACGTAAAACAAGAGACAGACTGTGCATAGGCTACGTTCAACTATGTAGTGCATAGTTGTAATAAACGTGTATAAACGTTTGCCATTTTCTTGGGGTGACACCAGTCCTATGAGGTGATTACGGTTCGTTGAGGTCCGACGAGGTCCGAGGTCAGATGAGGTGATTAGTACGAACCCAACATGGGCGATCTGGAGGGACGGGAACACCCCCAAAATTAACATGGAATAAGGGTGGGGTCATGAGCACAAAAATTGCAATATGGATGTAAAGCGTCAATTACAATAAATGATATAGCTACGTCCACAACTTTGAGCATGAACACATGTTTACTTACTTATAAGCTGTTGCATTATTCGTGGTATCGTTCGTCAGCCTGAGATAGAGCAGTTTCGTGGTCTTGCATCTGGCTGCATTGCGGTTTCTTTCAATATGAAGTGATCCCAGTTGTAAGTTATAGCATGTTTTTGATATCTATCTACCTAGGCTGACTTACGGAGACACTGATAGGAAAATGAATATACTTATCTCATCACAATGTCTCATCTTGTCTATTGTGTTTTTCACAGGAATGAAATTTCGTCTTGCTGACGTCTGAGAGGTATTCCCCGTCGCCATCTCTTCAGTCCAGTCGTCGTCTGCATCCGAACTGTAAGTCTGGTGGCTATGTCTTCTATAGCGCGTCGGTAATCAGTAGGTATGATAGACTGTGTCCGTCTGTCTGTCTGTCCGCCTGTCCGTCGCAGTCTGGTAGCAGGTCAAAATGCTTCAATCTACGATCATGCGGTCTTCACTATAGCACCATGACTCTAGTTTCCCCGTGGTTAACTTCACCGGCAAATTCCAAACAATCCAAAGGGAACATAGAGAGCGAGGGCGCCAAATGAGAGAGGGGTAGGAAAATAGGCAATTTTTAGCCGATAAGTCGCCGTATCTCAGAAAGGGTGCAAGGTAGGCCTACAGTTACATCACGGATTAATTGAAGTCGCATACGCGCTTTCGATTGGTACCGAAATCGTCGCCATTTAATGACCTTGGACGGCCAAAACGCACTCTATTTTAATAATACTCTGCAATGCAAGCTGGAAGAATTGTCAGATCTACACTCCGCATCTACAGTGCTCTTTAGGATATATGCTGTCGCACTTGAAATCAGGCGTTTCCTGATGTAGCAGCGCTACTGTGACTTTGGCTGCATCAGCCTGTATACGCACTACGCAGTCTACGCTTGGTACTTTGTAGCCGAAATTGCTAAAGTTGTAGTTATTTTTGGGTACCCCAGTTATCTTACGAAGTGTGTAAATATTTTACACACGTAAAGTATTCGTAGCATCCATCAGCAGAAAAGCACATTTAAAATTTCTGAAAAGGTAACCATCAGCGTACTCGGTGCCTCTTGAGATTTTTCGGGGCACTCATATATTGGGCGCATCGCGCGGGCATCTTTGCGATAGCTCAGTTTTTACCGCGCGATGCTAGCGCAGAGCGCGGTAATGCGACAGTAAGTCGTCTGTCTGTCTGTCTGTCTGTCTGTCCGTGACGTTTAGGTATCAGCAACACATAGGTTGGAATTCTTCGAAAATAATTTCACGGCCGAATAGCTTAAGGCCTCTGCTCTGGCTGAGGCCCAACATGGGCGATCTGGTGCAACGGCAACACCCCCAAAATTAGGGTTGAATAGGGGTGGGGTAAGTAGCACCAAAGTTACTATTACGTACTAATAGGAAGTCGACCCCGCGCTTTCGATTGGCACCAAATTTATTGACCTTGGATGACCTTGAACGGCCAAAACGCCCCCTCGACGAAATAGAATCGTCTTACGGAGCTCACCAGAAAAATTTGAATGAAAACAGACACAAAATCTCTGCGGCAAAATGTAGTTCAATGAGTCTACTTTCCTGTAACATAAGGTTTGTGTGAATATTCGCAGGGGTTACCTAGACAGGAGGCGCCCAATGACAGTACCCCCTATAATCTCAGGATTGGGTAAAGCTACGAGCTTCAAATTTGGCAGGTATATTCACAGGGTCCATCCGAACAAAAGCCCTTTAAAAATTTGAGAGAAAATGGAGCGTGGGCGTATCGACTATCGAGGGACTGCCCAATTTTTTGAGTACCCCTTATTATCTCAGGAACGGATAAAGCTACGAACTTCAAATTTTGTATGCACATTCTTAGTATCGATCGCAACAAAAGCCCTTTACAAATTTCGGTAAAAGTAGCCGTCGGCGTTTGTGAGGACTCTCGAAACTTTTCAGGGCACCCATATATTGGGCGCATCGCGCGGTCGTCTTTGCGATAGCAAGGCTTTCTTGTCTTGTTTTCTGAGACACGGTGTAGTTTAGGTTGCTTGGCGCTATCCGAGACTTTAAGTTGACCTGCTCAGTGCGATCAAGGACGATTTAGCTCCTGTGGGTTTCTCAGTCTGTCACGTCCACCGGACATTTAGCCCCGGACATTTCACCACCCCTCCCATAGCAGGTCTGGAAAAGCTAACTTTGGTGAAAAGTTTTTAAGCTTGTAGGTGTTTTATGAAGGAAATATAGGCCTTTCTGCATGTGATTGCAGTTCATTCAGTTGCACTTTAAGTTTAAGTATTTGTCATGTTAAAACAACTTTTTTAGACATTTATTATTTTGTCTTGCAAATATTTTTTATAGTCGTTAACATCCAGGTTAACAGGAACAATTTGAAATGTTTATAGAAAGTTATTTTACATACGCAAGGACTCGCCGACTTCATGACTTGTATGGTTAGAACTAACAGAACTAATCTCAAACGTTACGTTACAAAGCTTACATAGTTTGTAGTTGTAAATATTTTACACACGTAAAGTGGCATATACATGGACACCAAAATATACTTAAAGTTGAAAAACAAATGTGGAGAGCTCGGGCTACAGGAACCGCGGGGGGGGGTGAATGTGCTGCATTCTGTCTCCAACACTCCAACCGACATCCACAGAATGGCGGTCTGGCTCTAATCAGTCGCGACTGGCTGATAGTGAAGCCACCGACGGTCGGCCAGCTATAACTGACGTCGCTTGCTTGAGCTGTTTCTGGCATGAGTCATTTCGGTCAAGCATTGAGTTACCATCGCCAGTCGTCTACCGACTGCCTAACAACAGCTGTAGGCTTATCTCAGTTCATTACCGAGCTCTCTGACGTGCTGGGTCTGGGCATAGCTATAGGGTTCCATGGTCTGGGTCAAGTCGTAGCGGCCAACTGGCCGACACCGATATGAATAGCACACCCGGCGCTGTGAATGCGACCTGGTTGAGTCTGTACCGCGCGATGTTAGCGCAGAGCGCGGTAATGCGACAGTAAGTCGTCCGTCCGTCCGTCTGTGACGTTTAGGTATCAGCAACACATAGGTTGGAATTCTTCGAAAATAATTTCACGGCCGAATAGCTTAAGGCCTCTGCTCTGGCTGAGGCCCAACATGGGCGATCTGGTGCAACGGGAACACCCCCAAAATTAGGGTTGAATAGGGGTGGGGTAAGTAGCACATAAA
>Ga0209681_1000199_pt1 | contig 15641 bp, 24 predicted proteins | sample WorMetLIZISLAND2_3_FD_187416 | JGI IMG/M metagenome (GOLD analysis project Ga0209681, IMG submission 187416) | Marine gutless worms symbiont microbial communities from Max Planck institute for Marine Microbiology, Germany - Olavius clavatus LIZARD... ... | reverse complement strand
GGAGTGCGCGCCGGGACGGACGCAGGACGAACGCGGGCCGCCGAAGGCCATGGCCGTCGCCTAATTTTGTGCACCCGACATCGAACGGACTCCATTTCGGGTTTCGCGAACAATGGCGACGCTCCGGAATACTAAAGCCCTTGGACTAAAAGTCCATAGTTTTTATTAACGACCAACAGTAAACGCCAATGAACGCAAATCTATTCAAGAAAAGTCGACGAGGATGAACCCACCCCTCGGCGTACTATCAGGTGTGCATTTGAAGTCGGTAAAGTCTTAGGTCCTGGTTTTTTGGAGTCCGTGTACGAGAAGGCTTTGTGCGTCGAGCTGGCCGAACGCGGACCTAAAGCGATTTCTATCAAATGAAATACCATCTTGGTGGTCTTTTCGTCCGTCTTCCGTGTTGCGTCAACCGTTACATAGTCCACTAGGCGCCGGTTGCCGCGCCTTGAATACGAACCAAAATCCAGCCCAACCCGGTACTCCATCGGCTCATTTGCGTTCATTTGCGGCAAAAAAGAAAATATCGAGTAAGCGCAAGGGTAGGCACAGCCCACCCACCCTCTGGTCGGCTGAGCCTTTGTTTTCAGGTTTCTCCGCGTCGTTTCAAAAGAGCCGCATCCACCGCCGTTTCCTATGGCCACTGGAGCATCAACGGATTATGCCGGCACCGGGTGCCTTGAGATTGGCCTTTTTCATTAGACCCTCGTATTGGTGCGACATCAGATGGGCCTGTATCTGGGCCATGAAATCCATGACCACCACAACCACGATCAGCAATGAAGTACCACCGAAATAGAAGGGAACATTCCAACCTACGATCAGAAACTCCGGCAGCAGACAGACGGCCGTGATATAGATGGCACCAGCCGCCGTCAATCGCGTCATTACGGTATCGATATAACGTGCCGTCTGCTCACCGGGGCGAATGCCCGGAATGAAGGCACCGGACCGCTTCAGATTGTCTGCCGTCTCCTTGGCGTTGAACACCAGTGCCGTGTAGAAAAAGCAAAAAAAGATGATGGCCAAGGCATAGAAAATAACGTACACCGGCTCCCCAGGAGAGAGCTTACTGGTGATCTCGGCCAACCAGCGAGAATCCTCGGATTGGCCGAACCACTGTCCCAGAGTACCCGGGAATAGAATTATGCTGGAGGCAAAGATGGGCGGGATCACACCCGCCATGTTCAACTTCAAAGGTAAATGGCTGCTCTGGGCCGCCATCATGCGACGCCCCTGCTGACGACGCGCATAATTGACCGTAATCCGACGCTGACCACGCTCGACGAAGACCACGAAGGCAGTCACTCCCAGAGCCAATACGAAGAGGGTGAGCACTACAAGTGCGTTCATCTCCCCGGTGCGCACCAGCTCCAGGGTACCGCCGATGGCCGCGGGTAGCCCAGCGACGATACCGGCAAAGATAATCAGCGAGATGCCATTGCCAACACCCCGCTCCGTAATCTGCTCGCCAAGCCACATCAGAAACATGGTTCCGGTAACGAGCGATACGGTCGCCGTAAATACGAATCCATAGCCGGAGGTTACGACGATCGCTGAGCCACCGGCCGTTTGACCCTGCAGGGCCATGGAAATACCGATCGCCTGGAAAGTAGCCAAAACCACGGTGCCATAGCGTGTATATTGGGTAATCTTGCGGCGTCCCGCTTCGCCCTCTTTCTTGAGCTGCTCCAACTTGGGCATGACAGCCGTCATCAGCTGCATGATGATGGACGCCGAGATATAGGGCATGATGCCCAACGCGAACAAGCTGGCCCGCTCCAAGGCGCCACCCGAGAACATGTTAAACATATCCAGGATCGAGCCCTGGTTCTGATCGAAGAGATAGGCCAGGGCCTCCGGATTGACGCCCGGCACCGGAATGAAGGTACCGATGCGATAGACGAGCAACGCACCGAGCACGAACAGCAACCGCTGACGTAGCTCCGTGAGCCGCCCCACACCACCGAGCGAGCCGACCATGGATGAGCTGTTACCGGCCATCAGGGGTATATCGCCTAAGCCTTTATTATAGAGAGTTCGGAATCAGGGGCTGTCAACCTATTGTCGTGCCAACTGCTAATAGGTCAGGATTAATAAGATTTCCAGGATTAACAGGATTATTTGGTAGTGGCTGGGTTGCAAGCTAGATATAGCTAAAAAAGTTAAAAATAGCTCCTTATTATCTATACAATGTATGACCTACAATGGAACTTCCAAATTTATTGTCATCGATTATTTTTCTGAAAAATCAATTATAATGACCACTCTCAGTGGCTATGGTCTGCTTACAGAAATCGTAACCAAGGAAGCGAACACAATAGTTCAACCACACAGTTCTATGCTTGATTTGATTACGGCACAAGCTTTACCGTTTCGAAAACTAACACTCTGTTAATCCTGGAAATCCTGTGCATTCCGTACTATCAGGAGACAAGCCAGGAGGTCAGGGTTTACTCTTCTCGACCGTACCGCCCACCGCCTCGATGGCAGCACGCGCACCCTTGGTGACGGCCAAGCCACGCACCGTCAGAGCACGTCCCAGGTCCCCGGAGGCAATGATCTTGACATGCTTGATCCTTCCCGAGGTCAGGCCTGCCTGTCTCAGGGCCGAGAGATCGACGACATCGCCGGCAAGCCCTCCGAGCTCATGTAACCGAATCTCATCGCCGGTACGGGCCTTGCGCGAGCGGAAACCCACCTTCGGCAGGCGGCGCTGCAACGGCATCTGGCCACCCTCGAAGCCCGCCTTGAGACCAAGTCCGGAGCGGGATTTCTGGCCTTTATGACCACGCCCACAAGTCTTGCCAAAGCCACTACCGATTCCACGACCGACACGCTTGGCGGTACGCTTACTGCCCGGCGCAGGCCTGATATCATTGAGGCGCATCGGACGCTTCCTCCACAACCTTCACCATATAGGCGACCTTGCGCACCATGCCGCGCGTCGCCGGCGTGTCCTCGACCTCCACCACCTGATGCATTCGCCGCAGCCCGAGACCACGCACGCATGCACGATGCGTCGCCAATCGCCCGCCAAGGCCACGTACCAGGATAACCTTCATCGTCTTCTTGACCGTCATCGCTTACCCCAGGATCTCTGTGACCGTCTTGCCACGCTTCGCGGCCACCTGCTCGGCATCCGACATGATCTGTAAGCCCTTGATGGTCGCTTGGACCACGTTGATCGGGTTGTTGGTGCCGATACATTTGGCCAATACATTCTGCACCCCGAGTACCTCGAACACCGCGCGCATGGCCCCCCCGGCGATGATACCGGTACCATCGGAGGCGGGCTTCATGAACACTCGCCCCGCACCATGACGACCGACTATCGGATATTGCAGAGTCGTGCCATTGAGTCTGACTTCGATCATATTTTTACGCGCGCCCTCCATGGCCTTCTGAATGGCAATCGGGACCTCACGCGCCTTTCCGGTACCGTAACCGACGCGGCCCTTGCCATCGCCCACCACGGTCAACGCCGAGAAGCCGAACTGACGACCACCCTTGACCACCTTGGCGACACGATTCACCGCCACCAACTTCTCGAGCAAGTCGTCGCCTTCCGGCTTGGGATTGTAGCTCGACATCTTTAAGCCCCTAAAATTGCAGTCCGTTTTCCCGTGCCGCCTCGGCCAGTACCTTGACCCGACCGTGGTAACGGAAACCGGCGCGATCGAACGCCACCTTCTCGATACCCGCCGACTTGGCACGCTCGGCAATGGTCTTACCGATGACCGCGGCAGCCGCCGCATTGCCCGCATGCCCCTCGCTCGACTGGCGGTACCGCTTATCGAGGGTAGACGCACTCGCCACCACCTGACCGCCACTCGGTGCTATGATCTGGGCATAGATATGGCGGGGGGTACGAAAGACACACAGACGGTAGGCACCCAGCTCCCGGATCTTAGCGCGTGCACGCATCGCACGGCGCATACGGGCTTGTTTCTTATCCATCCCCCACCCTCTACTTCTTCGCTTCTTTGCGCAGGACCTGCTCGTCCGCATAACGCACGCCTTTACCCTTGTAAGGCTCCGGCGGACGAAAGCCCCGAATCTCGGAGGCCACCTGCCCTACCAGCTGCTTATCGACACCACTCACGACGATCTCCGTCGGGGAAGGGGTAGTAATCCGTATCCCCTCGGGCAGCGGATAATCGATCGGGTGCGAAAAACCCAAGCTCAGATTCAGGACCTTATCCTTTGCCTGCGCACGGTAGCCAACCCCGACCAAAGTCAGCTTGCGCTCGAAACCATCCCCGCAGCCGATAACCATATTATTGATCAACGCCCGAGTAGTTCCCGCCAAGGCCCAGGACTCCTTGGTTTCCTCGACTGGATCCACCTTCAGCTCGCCATTATCCCGGGTGACCCTGACCTTGGGGTGTACGGACCAGGATAGCTTACCCTTACCCCCTTCGACCTTGACCTCCTGTCCGGAAATCTCCACCGCAATCCCCTTGGGAACGCTGATGGGCGCTTTGGCTATACGTGACATCGCTCGCCTCCTTACCCTCAGGCAACATAGGCGAGGATTTCGCCGCCATGCCTAGCCACACGGGCCGCCCGGTCGGACATGAGACCCTTGGACGTAGATACGATGGCAACACCCAGCCCGCCCATGACCTGCGGCAAATCGTTCTTACCCCGGTAGATACGCAGCCCCGGACGGGAGACGCGTTTGAGAAGCTCGACCACCGGCTTACCACGGTAATACTTGAGCTTGATGACCAGCTGTGGCTTCTTGCCCTCTGACTCGATGCCGACCTCGCTCAGATAACCTTCCTCTTTGAGCAAATTGGCAATAGCCACCTTCTGTTTGGACGCCGGCATGGCAATGGTAACCTTGCCACGCGCCTGCCCGTTGCGGATGCGGGTCAGCATATCCGCGATAGGATCCGACATGCTCATGTGCAATTCCTCGGGTCAGACCACCATTGCGGTGCGATCCCCTTGCTTGATTATTGGTCCGCGAATAGACGCGAATGTCTTTAAGCTATCCAAAGCCAATTTGTCTTATTTATGGGCGAATAATCCGAATAGAACGCCATAAACAAAACATAGCAGACATACTCCTCAGTGAGGCGGTAACCCTACGGCTGCAATTATATAAAGGAGCCTTGTGATTACCAACGAAACAACACCAGCCAGGACTGCTCCGACCATCCACTTGAGTTCCCTATCTCAACGAATACCACGGAATCCAACATCCTATACTTGCTAGTGAATCTACCGCACTTCCATCCGTACGCCTGCCCCGCTCCCGTACCGGCTCTTTGGAGCTACAGTCCTCCATACACCTCAATAGGGTATGGCGTAAGCTCCAGCTCCCAACCCCACCATTCCAGCCATAATAGATCCAGCCATAACGGACTTTCTAGAGATTCCCCTTGCTACGATGCGTAACCCAAACATGAAACTACCACCTTCGGCGATTTCTCGGGTTCCATTCCAGATCACCATCATCTATCGTAAATTTCTCTTCTTTGTCGAGATACTTCCGGATTAGAGGGTTCAGTGATGCGGAAAGATAACGGGTAAAAATCAATGATATTTTTGATGCTATCGTTGAATAATAACTCCAATTTGTAATCACCAATATGTTGCTGTTTCTGTTGTGACAGCTTGCCCCCATTTGTAAATCATATGATCCTCTTGTTTATTTTCACATTTAACTTTGTTCATGAAGCACGAAGTAATCGATCCATTTTCGAATAATTCCATCAGCATAGGCTTCCACAAACCTTTTAATCATTCAACATGGCATTTTGCAAGGGTCTTTTTCCTTTTACGGACTTTACACGAATCTCCTTTTCCCCCCCATCATCTATAACGCGTTCAATTCCAGGCTCACCAACGGCCGTGTCGAGGCGGTCAATTTGCTCATCCAGGCCGCCAAAGCCAGGGCCCGCGGTTACGGGACCACCAAGCACCTGATTACCATCCTTTACCTTGTGGCGGGTAAGTTGACCCGGCTGACGACTTCTCCGTTCGTCGTCAAGTCGGGGCTTCCCATCACGACTTGAGTCAGGTCGCTATGACCCGCTACCCACACCAAACGCAAGAGAGCCGATATTTTTTATGCTATCAGGTTCAAGTTGATTTTTGGTCAGGCAATATAGCCTCATTCCTTAAATTGTCCCTGCAAGTCAGGATCATCCATAAAAGTGATATAAAACAGGTATTCCGCAGCCAAATCCAACTCACCAGACCAAACAAGGGTACTGTGTTCCACCCTAAAATCCCTGAAGTTTTCTTTGTCTCTCAACTTTGACCGGAGCGTCGCCATTTTTCGCGAAACCCGAAATGGGGTCTGTCCGTACGCTCCCTCGCTTTCCTGTGCTCCTCCATCGAATACCCTCTGTTCGAGATCGGCAATTCTGCTTCTTCCATCATTAAACACCAGATGGATACTATAGCCATCCAAATACCCTGCTCTATTTACTTCCAGTAATCCTAAATTTCTAGCTATACCGATGGCTTGGTTTTATGGAATTCCCCGGTTTTCTGAATACTGTTCCGGTTTTCCAGCAATTCATCCTGGTGATCTTGTGCCCATTCAACCACGAGGCCCATTACCTTTGGAGGTAACCTCCCTTCCACTACTCCCAATAAATTCATTGTCTCGACATGAAAATGGGGCGGATTATGTTCATTAGAACATACATGCTAGATCATAATTCCAAGAAAACGACTGGTCTCAGGCACATTTCTTATCCTATTGCGATACATTCGAACTCAATTCCATGATCCCTTGTTTCCGTATGCTTGCATTCATAACCGTTCAGACTCCTCTCCCGATCCTGATAACGAAAAATCAAAGGGTTATGCTTGTGCCGAGCCAAGATCCATCGTAATCCATAAGAGAGGGTCTGAACTGTTATTACCAACTGGCCTTCACAAGACCCGGAACATCGCCCCGCATAGTAGCTTCGCGCAACTTGTTGCGGCTCAAGCCGAACTTGCGGTAGACGGCATGGGGACGACCACTCACTCGACAGCGCCGTTGCCGACGACTTGGGCTGGCATCCCGTGGCAACTTCTGTAGCTTCACAAGCGCTTCTTCGATCTCCTCACGACTCATGCCACGATCGTTGATTACAGCCTTCAATGCCGACCGCTTGGCCGCATATTTGGCCGCAACCTTTGCGCGCTTGGCTTCCCGCGCCATCATGCTCTTCTTCGCCATAGTGGATTCTCAGGTCCGGAAGGGAAACTTGAAAGCCTCGAGCAATGCCCGTCCTTCTTCATCCGTGGGCGCGCTCGTGGTGATGGTGATATCCAGACCGCGCAAAGCGTCAATCTTGTCGTAATCGATCTCCGGGAACACGATCTGCTCCTTCATACCCATGCTGTAGCTTCCGCGGCCATCGAACGCCTTGGTGCTCAAGCCGCGAAAATCACGGATACGTGGAATCGCGATGTTGATCAGACGATCGAGAAACTCGTACATGCGCGTGCGCCGCAACGTGACCTTACAACCAACGGGCCAACCTTCGCGAATCTTGAACGCAGCGACCGACTTACGCGCCTTGGTCACGATAGGCTGCTGGCCGGCGATCAGGCGCAGATCGGAGACCGCGTGCTCCATCACCTTCTTGTCGGCAATAGCTTCCCCCACGCCCATGTTGAGGGTGATCTTCTCGATCCGCGGCACCTGCATGACCGTACGATAGCCGAACTTGTCCATGAGCTGGCCGACCACGTCGTCACGATATACTGTCTGTAATCTGGACATGACTGCTCGCCTAAACGTCCACGACTTCGCCATCGGACTTGAACACCCGCACCTTGCGGCCATCCTCAAGGACCCTGAAGCCCACCCGATCCGGGCCATCCTTTGCCGGGTTGTAGAGCCCCAAGTTCGATCGATGCAGGGGCATCTCCTTATCGATAATACCCCCGGGCAGGTTGCGCTGGGGATTGGGCTTCCGATGCTTGGTGGCTATATTGAGGTTCTCGACGATAACCCGACTATCATCGAGCACGCGCAATACAGTTCCGCGTTTTCCTTTGTCTTTTCCGGTGAGGACGACCACATCGTCACCCTGCCTGATCTTTTGCATGGACTTAATCTCTAATCAACCGCCTCGCACCCCTAATGAACGCATATAGGCTAATGAATTACCGAACCATATACCAAACGTTCAAATTCCCCTCCTTCTTCACTAGGTCTATCGTTTCCATCCTGATCATCCCCCCCAGTGTACAGATCATGTAATAGTGTTACACCTACCAAATAAGCATTACCAGCCCTTGTTTCTCTTAATTTGGTTTGTTCAACTGGCCAATTTTATTCATTGCCGAAGCTATGAATGGAGAATTCATTATTTTTGGGAGATCATTCTTGACATAATCTGCAGGAAGCATCCTCATAACCATACTCCTTAAAAGCAAATACATCTTCATCAAGCTTGCATATCGGTTACTTTTCTACAAGACTTTGCTTGATTAGATTCAACTTTTCTCCTGTAATTTGAAATGTCAGTGTACCAATTAGCCCTTCCGGAGGGTAAGTAAAATGAACCTCAGCGAGATTATTTTCGATACTTAAGCTTAAAATCCCAAGGGATACACGGGTCATTAATCCTTCACAAGCTTTCCGCATTTATTAGACCACCTGATAGCTTCGGGTGAAATATTAATCGCATTCTTATTGTCTCCGGTATCGGAATCAAACCAAGTTAAGTTGTCTTTTCCTACTACTTGATTAAAACGCTCCTCGCTTAAAAGCGAACGAAAAGCTTCACCTGAATCTTCCTCCCTCAATATAGGAAGAAAATCCAGCTCGTATATCGATACATCCTTCTTCAAACCAAATTCCAAGCCTGTACTCACCGAGATGTTCGAGCTTGAGAATACCTTTTCCCGGTACACAGGCCGGCGAGTTCAAGTATGCTCCCAATTCACTCTACAATCTAAAGAACTTCCGGTGCCAACGAGACGATCTTCATGAAACGCTCGGTACGCAGCTCTCTGGTCACCGGCCCGAAGATGCGAGTCCCGATGGGCTGCATTTGGCTATTGAGCAAGACCGCGGCATTGCTATCGAAGCGTATCGCAGACCCATCTGGACGACGGACGCCTTTCTTGGCACGTACCACCACCGCACTGAGGACATCACCCTTCTTGACCTTGCCACGCGGAATCGCGTCTTTCACCGCAACCTTGATGACATCGCCGATACCGGCATAACGCCGGTGCGAGCCGCCAAGCACCTTGATGCACTGCACGCGCTTAGCACCACTATTGTCGGCCACGCCCAGATTGGTCTGCATCTGAATCATTTACTTCTACTCCACCTCCAAGAACACCGCTGCTTTCACGGCTATCATCGACAAGGTTAGTAAATTACATATCACCCCACCTTTTCCAGGATATCCATAACCCGCCAGGATTTGGTCTTCGAGAGCGGACGGCACTGCTCGACGGTCACCAGATCGCCCGGATTGCATTCATTGGCCTCGTCGTGGGCGTGAATCTTGGTCGAACGGCGAATGAATTTGCCATATAGGGGATGCTTGACCCGTCGCTCGATCAATAGAGTCACGGTCTTATCCATGGCATTGCTGACAACCCGCCCGGTCAACCTGCGGTTCTTTTTCGCTTCCTCGCTCATGTCCCACTGCCTGTTTCGAGTTCGGTCACCAAGGTTTTGATCCGGGCGATATTTCGCCGCACCGCACGCATTTGCGTGGGGCGCGAGAGCTGCCCGTTTACCTTTTGTACGCGTAGATTGAACTGCTCTCTGAGTAACTCTTCGAGCTGCGTTCGAAGCTCCCCGACACTGTTAGCTCTCAAATCTTTGGCTTTCATCACATCATTGTCCGCTGTGCAAAGGTCGTCCGGACGGGTAACTTCGCTGCCGCCAGTGCAAACGCCTCGCGCGCCAAAGGCTTGGGTACGCCTTCGATTTCATAGAGCACCTTACCCGGTTGCACCAAGGCGACCCAATACTCCACATTGCCCTTGCCCTTCCCCATACGGACCTCCAAGGGCTTCTTGGAGATGGGCTTATCGGGAAACACTCGGATCCACAGCTTCCCGCCACGCTTGACTTTGCGCGTGATGGTACGGCGCGCCGCCTCGATCTGGCGCGCAGTCAAACGCCCACGGGTGGTTGCCTTGATGCCATATTCACCGAAGCTGACGCGATTGCCCGCCTGGGCCAGACCCCGATTGCGTCCCTTGTGCTGCTTACGGAACTTGGTTCTCTTCGGCTGCAGCATGGGTCAGCCCCTCGTACGACTCGTGCGAGTGGTTTTAACAACCGGCTTTTCCGGCTCTTGGCCCGCGAATACTTCACCCTTGAAGATCCATACCTTGACGCCGAGCGCACCATAGGTGGTCTTAGCCTCGGCAAGACCGTAATCGATATTCGCACGCAGGGTGTGCAGAGGTACCCGACCCTCGCGATACCATTCGCTACGGGCAATCTCCGCACCGTTCAGACGTCCGGCAATGTTGATCCGAATCCCCTCGGCACCTAGTCGCATAGAGCTTTGCACCGCACGTTTCATGGCGCGTCGAAACATGATGCGTCGTTCGAGCTGACCAGCGACATTTTCCGCAACCAGTTGGGCATCGAGCTCCGGCTTGCGGATCTCCTCGATGCTGATATGCACCGGGATACCCATCTTGCCGGAGACTTCTTTACGCAGCCGATCGATGTCTTCTCCTTTCTTGCCGATCACGACGCCCGGACGCGCCGTGTGGATGGTGATGTGGGCATTCTTAGTAGGACGGTCGATCTGAATGTGGCTGACGGAGGCCTGCGAGAGACGTTTCTTGAGGAAATCCCGCACCTCCAAGTCCGTATTGAGGAGATCCGCATAATCTTTGGAATCGGCATACCACTTAGAGGTCCAATCTTTGACAATCCCCAGGCGTATACCAACCGGATGTACTTTTTGACCCATGCTGACGTGCTCTGACAATACTCAATATTCGGCGACAGTCACACTGATGTGACTGGTGCGCTTGAAAATCCGGCTTGCTCGGCCCTTGGCTCGGGCGCGGATACGCTTCATGGTCGGCCCCTCGTTTACCTGAACTTCGGCGACCATGAGTTCATCGACATCCGCGCCTTCGTTACTCTCGGCGTTAGCGATGGCCGATTCCAGAACCTTTTTGATAATTCCGGCACCCTTCTTGGGGCTGAACATAAGCAGGTTGACAGCCTTTTCCACCCGCTGGCCCCGAATCTGATTACCCACCAAGCGGGCTTTCTGCGCCGAGATATGGGCATACCTGATACTAGCTTCGGCCTGCATATCCGTTTCCTCGCTTACTTCTTGGCCCTGCGGTCCGCTGCATGCCCCCGGTAGGTACGGGTCAGGGCAAACTCGCCAAGCTTGTGCCCGATCATGTTCTCGTTGACGAGAACCGGGACGTGCTGCCGTCCGTTATGCACTGCGATGGTCAAGCCAACCATCTCCGGCAACACCATGGAGCGACGCGACCAAGTCTTGATGGGGCGCTTGCTGTTCTGGGCGATCGCTTCTTCCACCTTCTTCATCAGGTGGTAATCCACAAAGGGTCCCTTTCGGATGGAACGTGGCACTGGCTCAACCTCGATCGAATTCAGGGGATCTTGAAAAATTCCATTCCTGGAATTCTTCAAGCCGCAAAGCGAACACGCACTTTTTGCATTCCTCGTCTTCCACTCGCCGGAAGTGGTCCAAGTGGGATCATTTCTTACCGCGACGACGCACGATCATAGCATCGGTGCGCTTATTCTTGCGGGTCTTGTGGCCCTTGGTCGGAACCCCCCAGGGGGTGACCGGATGGCGTCCACCCGAGGTTCGACCCTCGCCACCGCCGTGGGGGTGATCGACCGGATTCATGACCACGCCCCGGACCGTGGGACGCTCCCCGCGCCAACGTTTAGCACCTGCCTTACCCAACTTACGGAGACTATGTTCAGCGTTTCCGACCTCACCGACCACGGCGCGACACTCGGCAAAGATCTTCCGCATCTCCCCCGAACGCATGCGCAGCGTGGCATACCGCCCTTCACGGGCGATGAGTTGAGCAGAGCTGCCGGCTGCCCGCGCGAGCTGTGCTCCCTTACCCGGCCGCATTTCTATACAATGCACCAAGGTACCCAGCGGGATATTGCGCAACGGCAGGCAATTGCCCACGCTGATGGAAACATCCTCTCCCGCCTGTACAGGATCGCCGGTCTTGAGGCCCTTGGGCGCTATGATATAGGCGCGCGCTCCGTCCAGATACTTGAGCAGGGCCAGATTGGCGCTCCGGTTCGGGTCATACTCGATCCGCTCGACAACGGCCGGAACACCTTCCTTATTGCGCTTGAAGTCGACAACCCGGTAACGCTGTTTGTGCCCACCACCGCGATGGCGCACGGTTATACGTCCCTTGTTGTTACGCCCACTAGATCTGCTTTTTTTCTCTAGCAGCGGATCGAATGGCCTCCCCTTATGGAGGTTCGGCGTTACCACCTTGACGACGAAACGCCGTCCCGGGGACGTGGGATTTGTCTTTACGATTGCCATCTCGAGTTTTTCTTTATGGAGTCCGCAAATAAACGCAAACTGAAACCGATCAGGAGTCCATCCTGCGGCAAGCTCCGAATCTTCAGGCCCACAGTTGTTGCCAAACCCTCGATGTTGAGACCCAACCGTTGGGGGCTAGCTTGAGAACCTCCCCAAACCGAACTCATTCAACACCGAGGAGTCCGACAAATCCTTCGCGAGCATACGATAGGGCATACCCTACCCCGAGATGAGCCAATTCGTGCCAGATTGTTTGATCTCACCTGCGAACAAGAGGTGCCGTGCTGGACGAAACTGAACCCTTCTTCTTGCTACGCCCGTGTGAGCCGATCTAAATTAAAGTATCGCCGATTCGGGTGACTCCTTCCAAATCCGCCTCGGATTCGGGATGTGCAAGGAAGTCGTCGAGCTCGAAGGGTGGCTGCATGGACTTGTTCTTAAACTCAATAGAAGTACAGATCGCCCTCACTTTCGTCACTGGCAACGATGAAGTGATCGGCACCCAGCAGCGCAACTGTCGATACATCACAGATGCCGTCATAGGCGTTAAGTGCGCTTGCAGAGCCAGCTGTCAGGACACCGATTGCCAATAAAAAGAACGCCAAGTAATTGCTTAAGGCGATTGCCGGAAAATGATGTGCCAGATTGAGGCGGATTTTGGTTCGTATTCAAGGCGCGGCAACCGGTGCCTAGTGGACTAGGTAACGATTGGCGCAACACGGAAGACGGACGAAAAGACCACCAAGATGGTATTTCATTTGACAGAAATCGCTTTGTCACTCGTATCCCCTCAAAAGCCTTCTCTCCCAAAGCGTGGGGGCTAGCAATAGCGAACTGATCCCGATTGATCTGCGCTTATTCGCGTTCATTCGCGAATTAAGAACCAAAAATCCTCTTTAAAACCAAACCTCAAGCGCCACCACCGAAGTCGATATTATAGCCAAGTTGCAACCGCACATAAGCCTTACGCCAGCTCGGCCGCTTCCCCGGACGCTGCTTGAAGCGCTTGCGTTTGCCTTTGACGTTGAGCACCTGGACCCGGTCGACCTTGACGTCGAACATCAGCTCGACGGCCTGTCCGATTTCGCGCTTATCGGCGTTCGGGACGACCCGAAACGTATACCGAGCATTCTCTTCCGAGGCCAAGGTCGCTTTTTCGGAGATGATCGGATTCAGCAACACCTTCATCAATCGCTCTCGGTTCATGCCAACCGCTCCTCCAGCTTACGGACCGCGCCCTTGGTAATGACCAGCTTATCGAACGCGATCAGGCTCACCGGATCGACCTCTTGCGCCGCCCTCACGTCCACCTGGGGTAGATTACGGGTTGCAAGAAACAGGGGCTCCTCGAAATCCTCGGTCACCAGCAAGACATCCGAGACATCCAACTCCCGGAGCTTCCCCACCAACTCCTTGGTCTTAGGCACCTCCAGCTTGAATTCAGGCACGATCAGAAGACGACCCTGCCGCGCCAGCTCCGAGAGAATCGAACGCACGGCACCCCGATACATCTTGCGGTTTACTTTTTGGGAATAGTCCCGCGGTCTCGCGGCAAAAGCCACCCCCCCGCCCCGCCAGATCGGGCTCCGCGAGGTGCCGGCCCGGGCCCGACCGGTACCCTTCTGACGATAGGGCTTAGCGCCGCCACCAGCGACCGCGGAGCGGTTCTTTTGGGCCTTGGTACCCGAGCGCCCACCCGCCATGTAGGCGATTACCACCTGATGGATCAGGCCCGGCTTGTATTCGGCACCGAATACCTGTTCCGAGACCTGTAGGCCGGCATCATCGCCGCTGTACATCGAGAGCTCCATGTCCGATCAACTCTTGTGCTTTTGCTTGATGGACGGCACCACGATCAACCGTCCCCCGACCGGGCCCGGGACCCCACCCTTCACCAGCAGCAGGTTACGTTCGGTATCGATACGTACCACCTCGAGGTTCTGCTGGCAGCGGTTGACATTACCCATCTGACCGGCCATCCGCTTGCCCTTGAATACCCGACCCGGTGTCTGACACTGACCAATCGAGCCGGGAGCGCGGTGGGAGATGGAGTTACCATGGCTGTTGTCCTGGCCACGGAAGTTGTGACGACGGATACCACCGGCAAACCCCCGCCCCTTGGACACCCCGCGTACATCGACCTTTTGTCCTACCTCGAAGAGGTCGGCCTTGAGCTCTTGACCGGTCGCCAAGTCTTCGCCTTCGCCCGCATCGAGACGGAACTCCCCCAGCAGATTGCCGACCTCCACACCGGCCTTGCGGAAATGACCGGCCATCGGCTTGCTGATACTCGAGGCCTTGCGCGAGCCGACGGTGACCTGCACCGCCCGGTAACTATCCTTGTCTTCGGTCTTGATCTGGGACACGCGGTTCGGCGGCACCTCGATAACCGTCACGGGAACCGTAATACCGTCCTCGGTAAAGAGCCGGCTCATGCCTGCCTTGCGCCCAATCACCCCAATCGCCATGGTCGTTTCCTCAGCTCAACTTGATCTGCACATCTACGCCGGCCGCCAAATCCAGCTTCATCAGCGCATCCACCGTCTTGTCGGTGGGATCGACAATATCTATCAGGCGCTTATGGGTACGTAGCTCATACTGGTCCCGCGCGTCCTTGTTGACGTGAGGCGAGATCAGCACGGTGAACCGCTCTTTCTTGGACGGCAGCGGCACCGGCCCACACACCTGCGCACCGGTTCTCTTTGCCGTATCGACGATCTCCCGTGCCGACTGGTCGATCAATCGGTGGTCGAATGCTTTGAGGCGGATACGAATTCTCTGGTTGGCCATTTATTTCATTCAGGAGCTGACCCGGCAGCCCGAAAGCCACCAAACAGCCCCCTCCCTAGACTTTGGGGTTTCCAACAGGGAGAGGTCTTACCCTTCCCTTCGGGAGGCACACGAGAATCACACGCTCGCATACCAATTGAAAGCAAATTTCGGAGACCTAAAAAAATTTCCATCCCTGGAGTCCTTTCAAGAAACACTCTCTCATTCGATGATCTTGGCGACTACGCCGGCACCGACGGTACGTCCTCCCTCGCGCACCGCAAAGCGCAGCCCTTCTTCCATGGCAATCGGCGCGATCAGCTTGACCGTCATCTTCACGTTGTCGCCGGG
>Ga0209681_1000198_pt1 | contig 15675 bp, 8 predicted proteins | sample WorMetLIZISLAND2_3_FD_187416 | JGI IMG/M metagenome (GOLD analysis project Ga0209681, IMG submission 187416) | Marine gutless worms symbiont microbial communities from Max Planck institute for Marine Microbiology, Germany - Olavius clavatus LIZARD... ... | reverse complement strand
GGGGGGGGGGCCTGGGCAAGATTGGGGGGGCCTGTGCCCCCTGGCCCCAGCCTAAAACCGCCACTGGAGAAGACCATAAATTATTATGCGCGTTTCGTTAACCTCTAAGTAGATGACATTTTATGGAGCTAGACCTGATAGCTGGTACGCTGTTTTCTGTCAGCTGAGCTTCTCGTTTGCTTATAGTATACCTCTTTTTTTCTCACCGTCTACTCAGCGGGAGCGTACAGCCTCCTCTCCTCCCCGCCAGCAATATCTTGGGTATCGTCCGCGCCGGCGCCGATCCGCCCGGCGTCGGGTTACCCAAAGGCAGCACACGGGTGACGGGTTGTTTAGACTTCAGGTCTGACGTTTCAGTTTTTTTAGCAGCCAGTGTTGTGAAGGTTCAACGTCAGTACTCAGACGTGTCAATCTGCTGCTGTACAGCACATGATTAAGTTGACAGCGTCTGCAAATCTCTCAGATTTCGACACCTGCCAACGTTAGAAAAAAAATTGTCGGCACGGATTCAGCTGAGCACAGCTCTTGCCGCTTGGATAGCTGGCCATCTGGGGCAGAAATAACCGAAACTGAACCAGAACCGCGGTTTTCCCCCAAAGCCCAACCAAACTTGTCAAAAATGAAAAACCTAAAACCTTAAAAACACTGTACAGTGCTTTAGAGTTTAACTGTTATTTGATAATGATGATGATGATTATTATTATTGATATTTTTATTTTATTATTTTGTGTTGGTGATGTTACCCACTTTTGTACTATGCTGAATTTGATAAATTCAGAGTGTTAAGTCTTGCATTAAGTCACAGTTGTAACAAGTGCCTCTGGGAACTTTGTTTAAGGGGTGCTATATAAATGTACATTTTGATTGATTGACTGAGTATTGGTTTACTGTTGGAATGCATTGGAAACACTCTGACTGTATTTAATGCAATTAATACTTCTATAAGACTGAGGATAACAGATAAACAGATATATGATCTGAGTAACAGCAACTGGTGACACTCTCCATGCATCATACTGTCTGTAAAATAATTGTGCTAAGTGAAGAAAATATTCTATAGTTTTATGTAAGAAAGAATGCATCACAGGACTTAACAGTTTTAAATTTTCCACGTGAGACTTCCATGCAAGACTTTAACTTGGGTATTTTTGGCAGTATCAGTGAGCACTGAGTATGGTAGAGTACATTAGCATATGGTGAAGCTAAGCTGTGATCGAGCATGTGTTTAAGATGTTTTGAATGGATGCTGTAGGCACTTGCCGATGCTGGAATCCTGACAAAAGTGAAGCGGATTGCAGGTAGCAGTGCTGGAGCAATATGTGCTGGTCTACTTGCTGTTGGCTGCACACCACAGGACATTGCAGATATGTTCAAGTGCAACATCAAGTGGCTATTTCACGGTAATTGACTGCCGGTATTATGTGATTGTGCTGCTTTGCTTAAGCACATATTAGCAGCATTCTTCAGCTAGTTATATTAACAATTGTTAGCTGGACACTGTGATTGTGCATGCTATATAGACATACAGACATTATCAGTCTTGCACTGAAGCAGTGTAACTTGATTCACATCAAAAATTCACGTGTTGTAGAATCAGCAGAAGTGGGTTACTAATATCCTCTCTGTTTTCTATTTTTATCACCTCATTCACCTGTATACTTTGTAGCATTGAGACTAGATGGTATATATAAACCATATATGTGTATATATATTAAACTGTAAGTGGTCTTGTGCCTGTTATGATATCTGCTGTGAAACTCTCTGTTGTGTTTTTGTGGTCAACACTGACATGGTGTAAGCTGTGTAGTTTCAGCTTGGCTGTATTTCTCTGTGTTGTTGAATAGATCAGCCTTGTGCGTGCTTCTGCTGCATACCACGTGTCTGCAACAAGTACGGCATACACCCAGCTCGACGGTTCCACAGAGTTTATGGTGAACACATTGCACGGAAGACTGGAAATGCTGACATAACTTTTAAACAGGTGCTGCATGCGTGGGCTATCATCTTAATTGGCACAGCCAAATTAAAGAACTGTTCAAGGTCATAGGTAGTCATATACACTAAGTGTAATAGTGATGTCTCAGAAATGGAACCGATAATGGAAACTGTATTGAGTGTCATTGCAGTCTTCAGTTATCTTTAAGGTGGTCATTTAAGCTATTTCATTCTTTGCTGTCCACACTATCTCTGATAAATGACATCAGTTTTGGGTGACCTTTGGGGTCATTTCACCTTTTCCAGTTTTATTTGTCTAGTGTCTTGCATGTGTCAAATAATGTGAATATATCCGATGTATGCACATATGCACAGTCATGCATGGACTGTCATTTTGATTGGTAGGCATTTAATCACAGTTATCTAGTACTGGACAGTATGTCAGAATATGGATTAAGTGAATATGTTTTACAGACTAAAATGTGATACTTTTTACAAGTGCCAGATCATATAAAATTGGTGATTGGAAGATATTACTGTGTTTATCACGTTTATTAGGTGCTCTTGCAATGGCTCTGCTACAATGGAAGCACTATAAATATTGTCCTGGTTATTTATTTTTAGCCTGCCAGCACAAAGCCTGCACACAGAAGATATTGAAGTAAAATTAATACGACCACAGTGACGTTTATTCTGTGGTGAAAGTGTTGTGGAAGAAGAGCACAATCCCCATTTTACTGCCATTAGAGTGTTGTGCAAATAATTGAGCAGTTGCAGTTTATTGGAAATAGTGATTACCATTCGATGAATGACTGTTTTTCAGGTTTTGGACACTTATGGTTGTGAGTTATGTGTCGTTGTGACTAATTTGAATCGCATGTGTGCTGAGTACTGCAGTCCAGCACTGAGTCCTAGTTTGCCTGTCCGTGATGCTGTCCGTATATCCATGTCTTTTCCAGGCATGTTTGATATATGTGTGTGTGTTTCACTTTGGTTTAGTTCAGTTATCTTTATTTTTTAAATAATTGTTGTTAGTTAGTTACTGTACTGTTTGAAAACTTTTTAATAGTTAACTTTTCTGAATTAATCACACTATTGTCATTGATCTAAAATACTTAACAAAACTAGCTCTGAAGGTTTCAAAATGTTATTGTAATTTTGCTTACTTCATTATTGTCAGTTTTGGTTGTTTCAGTTGTATTCCGAGCCGTACGGCAGACTTTGTCAGGTCGAGAATGTCTGTATGTTGACGGTGGTATTCTGGACCAGTATCCCATCTACTGGTTTGATGGTAAACTACCTCTTAACTATATTCATAACTGCTTTGTAATCTGCTTACGTCTGGTTAACTGGCTGTTTTCCATATTCAATACAGATTAGGCTGATAGTCATAACGTTGGAGTGTAGATCTAAGTCTTTACTTAAGAATCAGAATTTCAGTGAGAATTAGAAGTACGGCTGATTATAAACAGCTATGCTAAACTTTCTGCTGCTGGCAAAATTTCAACTGCCAACTGATGTACCCTTGTCCGACTGGTAAGACATATATTTGGGAGTAATGGTAATATGGACGAAATGGAAAAATAATGTCAGACATTCCCTTTTACCAAATTATCAACTAAATAATCAAAAGACTTAATTGCACTAAATATGTGAGACTAAGCAGAAATGTGGCAGGTTCTATGTGTATGATGTGAAATGTGACCAAAACACCACTGTGTGCTTAAGTACAGTATGACACCTCGTTAACTACTTGTGAAGATAATGTAAGAATTCCACCCTAAAATAGAAACAGTGTGTATTATTGGCTGTACATTTTTAGGTTGTGAGTATGAAGTTAATCACAATATGCATGGAGCCGATAATTCGGCAGACGAGCTCAACAACAAAACATTAGGACTGTATTTGGTAAGTTGAGTTGATTTGTCTGTGAGATAGTTTGTGTTTCCTTTGATGGTCTTTGCTAGTTGATTCTGCTTAGTAATTTAGATACTGTTCTGTTCCAAAAGAAATGTGTGAAATGTGTAATCATTTTGGGACCAGGAGTGATCTCATATCACTACTCATCTTGTTGTTCTTCTTGTTATTCTTGTTGTTGTTGTTTTTGTTCTTGGTGGGGCAACCTCATCAAAAAACCCCAAGGCTCCGTTGTTTCAAATCAGACGGGATGAAATTTGGCAGGATTGTTCTTCAAGTAAATTCATTTCGATTGACATAGTCGGATTTCTGATACGAGGTCATACTTCAAGATGGCAGCACTTCACTCAGAAAAGTAGGACCTGTAGGTGAGTCGCCAAAAAGGTATGTAAGAATAAAAAATTTAGTTATATTTCACGATTGCCAAGAAGCCCCTTTGGATAGATTACGTCATCGCCTGGCATAGTCAACTTGCCTATTTTTTGCAATCGGTTAAGTGGTTTCAATTCTGCAGAAGTCGAATTTTCCCTTCCATTGACTAAGGCTGTCACCATTAATACAGTGCTGCACTACCAAATGCCTGTGATGTCTGAACTGAGGTCTATTGTGTATTTGCATGTGTTTTTTTTGTTTATTGTATTGAATTGACAGCTGCATCTGTTTCACTTAAATGTTCAGAAATGTCTCCAGTGTGCACAGTGCTGACCAGTATTTTTTGTTAATTTCAGGTATCTGAGAAGGCTTTGGACTACAAAATTTGGCAGACGCTGTTTGGTAGAGAAATTCCGTACAAACCAACGTACCTGCCGAACACTAAACTGGCACGGTAGGTATATGTGTATATCATGTGACATGTACAGAATATGTAAATAAATCAGCACGGAAATAACAAAAGTGACATTCTTATATGGAGCTGAAGGTGGGATGATAAAGAATTCTGACAGAAACGGAGTAAAGGGCATTTCAGATATGGTACTGAACAAAAATGTTTGGAATGTCATAGAGAGAATATTGTATCAGTGAATTAGTACTGAACGAATTGAGTACTGAAGAGAAATAATTACACTGAAACTACACTGCCTTGAGAAGCTGATGTGCTGATATTCTACACAACTTGCATGGATTGTGTTTTGGAATGCATTATGGAGGAAATTTGGTATCGGAGGAAGACTAAAAGATGGTGAATTATCTATACTTGAAGAGATGGAAGAGGACAGAATCTGGAGATTCTGTCACCTCTGGGACTGGCTGCTAGGTTTCGTGTGAGGTTTGCCAAGCCTGAAAGAAGATAGTCAGCCGATGAATAAATGAATTTCTTGTGTCTAGAACAAGTTTGGATTTCAGCTAATTGATGCCGTCAGTGAATGAAGGAGTAGAAGATTGTATAATTTTACCAGATACAGCCATGACAGCTTATAAACTGTAAAATTGTATCATATAGTAGTGACAAAACAAGCACAACTATATTTTGTAGCCTTTTTATGCCTATCTTACTTTTTATTGCAAATGACTGTGTACAAGTGATGATGGCAATGTAATGCAGGGCACGATTGGATCGAGAATTATTGAGCCGAAAGCGAGAAAACAAACAATTTAGCAAAAGAGAGGTATGTGATAAGCACCATCACACATGTCTCTGTCATGCTGTCAGTGTTATTGTTTGCATTTAGTACACGTTTTTGGTGTGTTTGAGTTTTCAGCTGTTATAACTGGTTTGTATTTCACATCTGCTTCTTTTGCCATTCTGCATGTTGCTGATGACTCAGTGATGTCTGTTTTAGCATTCAGGTCATTGTTAGCAGCAGTCATTGTGGATTTATAATAGTAACAATAATAAAATAGTAATGGTAATAATAATAATAATAATTTCAGTTTTTAACCGGCATCCCATTGTGAGTTGCTATGGTTCAGATGCCCTTCCAGTTGCCTAACAAACAGTGTCAGATTACTGAAGGAATCTTAATGTAAAAATGCAGACGTCGGTAAGGAATGTAGTATGATTCATGTTTTGTTCTTTAATCAGCCTATTTTCCAGCTAACTACACCTTAGTCTGGGTTTCCTGGGTGTCCCTCAAGCATTAATAAAATGGGATTTTGTCATTTATACTGGATGTGTTGTGTTACATTCAGTGTGTATGTTTGTGAACGTGGCGAGTGATTTGTTATTGACAGTACGTTGACGAGCTACATGCAAGCAGTGCGATGTGGGATCATTATGAAGTGAACAAGAGTCACGTGGACATCAGTAATTTTGGCGAGTACTTCATGACAGCAATCCAATCACTGCTCATCTCACAGCGCCGAATGCATGTCAAGGTGTGCTCTGGTCGCTGTATTTTAACACAACTTATCATATGTATCAATGTCCCTTCAGTTTGTTGAGTAACAAAAGGCCACCCACCCTAACTAGTGGTTTATCCACCTACGGGCTCACGGCCAAGGTAACAGAGATGAGCACCCCACCTACATCTATTCGGGGGCATGGTCCGCTTTTTACCCTAACTATTCCCAATAGGTAACTTTTGGAGACTCAACTCAACTCAAGTTTATACGTGCCTAACCCACAGTAACTCCCTTCCTTCCTTACCAAGTTGGTTGTCATCTGTGTCATCTGTAACATACACAGCATGTCCACAAAATCGGCAAATATAAAAAGTAATTTGCGTGATGTGCTTACTACAATATATAAATAACCGAGATGTTTGTCAAGTAACTGTGCTTTATGTTGAACGTGTTGAATGTTGACTTGATATTTGCCAGTGAACGGTATTTAGCTTTCATTGATATGTAAAAAAATTTATAAGCACTTTTAGTATTTAAATTTAAATTGTTCTGCATTGGTGCAACTTATCTTTATGACTGTGACTAATGTGTCAGCTTACTGTTTTTATAATAGCCATTTTGTACGTGTATTATTGAACCATTTTCAGCCACATTTTTATTGTTGCATGTATCTTTGATTATATCAGTGTGTGGGGGAGCAGGGACATTGATGTAGCGTTGTCCTTAAGGATCATCTTACAGATGTGGTCATTAGAGAGCCAGTGCAGTTTTCTGTCTAAATCTGATTGATGGTTTTTATTGACTTCATTTGCAGACATCATACATACTTCACTTCTGATCTTCTGCTTTGCTCTAGCTTAATGTGTCTGTCTGTATACCTCAGTGGTCTGCGTCAAACAGCCAGTCACAGGAAGCTCATGGTACTGGATCATCTGAGGAATAAGTGCCGTAGCTCAAGATAAAAACTTAACTATTTACAAGTAGTAAAAGGTGATTCTTGGTTCGGTTGCAACTGCTGCTGATATGCAGTGCTGTGTTCTGTAGCCAAACGACGCGAAACGAACCGTTGCTATCAACTGTGGATACATTGGCACAAATGACTATGAGATTGAACCTGGTGACCGAGAATTCATGATTAGGGTAAAGTATTTCATGTATATCGCCATATAGTTATTTTGTAACTTGCAGGGTAGATTTTCTTTGTGTTTGTGACTGTTTTGTATTCTGTACTATAAATGTAGTTCACTGCATTCATGTCCAGAGCTAACATCAGCTTTCAGATAGGCATAATGTATCATTTTGTTTGCTCCATTATAACTGCACCATTAATGATATGCTATCATGTCACTTGTTTTATCATATCATAAATCGTTCTGTTTCTGCTAGTTATACAAATGATACAAGTGCAGATGTGTTTTATTTTTGTACATTTGGTATGATTTGGGTGATGATCGTACAATAATAAGCTTGACTTGCAGTGACATGTGAAAATTGTGAACATCCTGTTGTTGACTTGGTGGTGTATGTGTGTTCATTGCAGCAAGGATATGAATGTACAAGACGGTTCTTAACAGAGTTTATCACTTCACCGTCGTCAGATGACAGTACGCAGCTGGAGAATCATTGTAGTAATAATTGTTCTACTGCGGCTGATAGTGAACAGATTGCCCGTGATGAGGTACAGAGTACACTAAACCAATCTCTCCATGACAAGCTGCTCGGCAAATTGCCAACATCGTGCAATGGACTGAGTAGTTCTATCACAGCGTCGGCTTTTGTAGACACTGAACCGGATGACGATGACTTTGTGCCATGGCGCATTGCTTCACAGCACTCAGAAGTGTCCTTTGGCCTTCATCCAAGTTATAGTGAAGCTTCTGTGATAGAAACCCAAGTGTGACATCATTCCGTCGCATGCCAGCCAACGTTAGTTATGTATGCTCTTGTGGTTGTGCTGTCTTGTAACTTATCTTGTAATGTTTTTGTCATTTCAGTGCCAGATGGCGTGGAATCGTGTTTTGTGAAAGTCGAAAATGATTTCTTGCTAGGGTCCCATTCACATTATAATACTCAGGGATTGGTGGGTGGGTGGGTAAGCCATTTGTTATGTGGCATTATATTGGTAATTGGTACCCATGACATAATGTTGTGGATGTTTGGGGTAATTAGGCACCACAAATACAGCTGAAATATTTTTCAGATGACAGCTTAGTACTGATTCTGTGTTCATGAAACTGATATAAATCTTATTCACTTAATTTGTTGGGATGTGCAGTGTTTATGCTGCTGTGCAATAACGTGTAATATCATTGATGTGTTCATTTTGGACAGTTAGCCTATCTGTACATTTTAAGTGGTCAACGGAGTGGGTATGTATTGTCTGAACCTGTGCTGTAACATGCGGTGGTTGGTCCTTGCGTTTTGTATATGTAACATTTATGAGGAAGAGGATGGGTCATAAGAGGACAGTTTTTGCATTATATAATATGTGAATGGTGTTTAGAGCAGCAAGACATCATCTTAGTGTGTGTTGTGTCTACAAACTATGTGCAAGTGATTATTAGTGACTTGTGTTTTCTGTTAAGTTGCAAACACACAAGCAATTCATGTCTGTAGTGTTTTAGTCTTATCTTGTTCAACTTTCACGTGCATCACATGTGCTTCATACCTTAATGTTGTGTTGGTAAACATTTAACATTACCATATGCTGTTTTACAACTGCAGTAACATTTCGCATATATATTCACTGTATTCAAAGTCTGTTAAAGTTTTTATGGCTAATTTCACTTTTTAATCGTATATGAGTTATGTGTTATGGCCATTCACAGCAATATGGTGTAATTAGGTCAACAACTTTAGATACATTAATGAAATTTGATTGTGAAACAAGGTGTGATGCTGTCAAAAATTGACAAATTCTAGTAGGGTTGATGCGTTTTTATGCATGTATGGGATTATTGTTTATGAAGGTTTATCAGTTCTTGAACTTCTTGAAAACATTATGGGTGCCATTATCAGTTATTTATGTATTGTACAAACTACACGCAAGTGATTATTAGTGACTTGTATTTTCTGTTAAGTTGCAAACAAACACACAAGCAATTGTGCATGCATATTGACTCTGTATTTGCCTATTTTGTAGACATGCTGTTCTCCTGTAGTGTATATTGTGGGTGATAACTGACTTGGTTATCTTACCAACTTTTCAAAACTAACATACGTCTTTTGTTTAAATGACACACTTTTCAAGAGTTACTCCTGGTTAGGCCTATCTCCATAAGTTGTCATTTGGGAATAGTTAGAGCAGGATCCTTTATTACTCAACAAAGAGCATTATATAACTGAAGGGACATTCATACAGATGATATATTGTGCTGCAAAAAATTTCAGCATTGTACAAAAATATCAGTCCGTATGTTGAGTATGGAGTCTAGTAATGTGAAACTTTTGGTCAGAATCGCATGCATTGCAATATGTAGCATTTGCTTGTCGATAGCAGACTTGCGATTAGTGTTTATAATGATTTTTTATCATTATTGATTTAAGAACTAGATTAATATATTGTACGTTGGTTGATTTATACAGTCTGCTCTGCATGGATTGCCTTACTTTCAAACAAACAATGTGGTAGCCATGACATTCATCAGTTATAATGTATGATAGTTATATTGTGTATGTGTGAGTTTGAAGTGACTGGTCCATGGCTGTAGCATGGCACCGATGCTCGGTTATTGTATTTTAATTGTACACTTAGCAACATTACCAGCAATGCAACTTTGTTATCTTTGTGTGTGGTAGGCTTTGCCTTTGTCTGTTTTTGTAGTTAGTTAGTTATACTGGTTAACCTCAGCTGTATTTGATGTCAGCTTGTCAAGTAGTTTGTTCTTTGTATGTGTGATGTTGCAGCCAGCGGATAAACATATATGTGTATTTGTGTTATCAGTGCTTTTTGGATCAGGAACTGTTCCAGTGTCAGTTAATATCTTGTTATTGTTCTTCTTGTTCTTTTTGTTGGGGCGACACTTCAAAAAAGCCTAAGTCTCCTTCATTTCAAATCAGATCGGGTTGAAATTTGGCAAGATTGTTCTTCAAGTAAATATTGCATCAATTGACGGGTCAGATTTTTGAAATGATTTCACACTTCCAAGGTGGCGAACATGACTATGTGTCATGTTGAGAAATGTTGTCCTCTGGTGAGTGTACATGCAGCGTCAGCTCAGTGCATATGTGGCACATGTGGAGCAGCATCTGCCAGCTGCCTGCTAGCACTTCTGTCTACAGTTCCTGATCCATAGTACATTTGTACTTGTTATCATTATGTAGACCCAGGTTGTTGTTTCAGTTGGACATGTGAAATTTCAGTGTAAACAAATGAGAAAGTTTACTGATGTAAAATGTCATGCTGTGAAGCAGGGCTCCAGATTACTGCTCACCAGTTTGCTTGCAGTGGTCAGCTTTTGCACTGAATGAACAGCTACATCAGTAGTCATTTCCCACCTGAGAAACATATTTTCTTCGTCTACAACTAAAAACATCTGACCACTACAATAGTAGTAATTTTGTTTTATTTTTCTGTGCAAAAACTTGGGCCATGAATTCACATCCATTGGTTTAGCCATTCAGCAACATTTTGTGAGAATCTTGAACTTAACTGGAGAACTGAGGATGATGGAAGCACTGGTCTCATGATCTGTGCATCCTGTTGGGCCCTAATTTATGACCTGGATCTGTGAAAAAAATTTTTATGAACACAGCTTGGTACTAGACATGTACATGTGTATGTATGTCTGTATCTGGAGCCCTGTTTGCTGGTGTCTCATTTAGTATACAGCGTATTGTCATTGCGATGACATGCTGCAAATATGTCGTGTTTTAGTTGTATTGTGTGCACCACATTGTCCTTTTACATCGTCATTTAGTAGTGCCGTAATTCAGTGATTATGATGACACAGTGAGTTGTATGTAGGTGTCTCTGCATATTTCGCCTTTGATAATGTTGTTATGAGATATTTGATAGACTGGTGAGCGTTATTGCAATGGACTCATACGTAGATAGTTTTTCTGTGGGCTAAGACGTATTTTTTATCATGTTTATTCCAATTAACTGTGGCCAAATAATCTTCTGCTTCAAACGGATCTTATTGTGGCTGCATAGGCTGCTGTATCATTAGCTGTGCAACTTATAGCCTTAATAAGCTGATTATATCAAAACTTAGATTTGTAATATGACAGTTATAGCACTGCTGGCTGTTATAACTAACTCAGTGCTGAAGACCATATAGCCTTAAGCTTTTATTACTTGTATAGAATGCTTGAGCTGAGCATACTAATGTCTAGGAGCTGTTTTATGCATTGAATGGTCATTGTGGGAATGACAACTGTACGGTAAGAATCTTTATCATTAAAGACCATTTCTCCAAAGTTAACAACATCAGTTCAGTGATGTGTGTTAGGGGGGTATGAGGGAAAATTATTAGGACCGCTCTTAGCAGTTCTTAGAGGCAAAGTAAACCCGGTTTGTTTTGGTATAGGTTTACAGTGTTTTTTTTTTGTTCTTGGTCATGGGTTTAGTTATCGGCACTGTACAGTTAACTGAGCAGAAAGTTTAAACCTGCTGACTTCTTAGTTCTTACTACTCCTTTATCATCATTCATTTACAGGTGATCTTTGTTTTACTGTGTTAATTTTTCCCTACCAGTAGGTATAACTAAATGCTGTTGTCACATCTAAATTTTGTAGGTTTTTAGTTTGTGAGATGTGATATTGTAAAGTAATGATAGAATGTAGAATCTCACTGGTTAAAGTGCGTCTGTGAGCTGCTGTAGCCGCTAGTTGTTTAAAGTCGTTCTTAATGCAGAGCTGTGATATTGTGAACAGTGTTATTGTGTTGATTTTTGTACAGATTTCTTGTTATTTCAGCGGCACATTGTGTTTGTGTAACACGTGTCAAATGAACGGCTATTCTTGTGTAGTGCTGTCACGTGAAAAGGCTTCTCGTAGTGATGTAGTAACTTGTCTTTAAAGAAGCAAAACTGGACATCCGTCATCTGTTTGCAGAGACTGATTGGTGTTGTTTTGTGTATAACAAAATGTGCTGCCAAATCGGCACAAATAGTGGTTATTTGTGTATAGTTAACGGTAGCTGATTCTGCTGTATTTCACAAGTGGCCTAACTGCATTCCGTTAGCAATGTTCGTTGTAGTCTTATGATAATAGTGTTCATTTGCTGCTAACTTCATATTTTGACCTCGTTGCACAGGGTCGTAAGTTATTGTGTTAGTAAGCTACTTAGTAAGCCGCAGTGGTTCATAATCAGTGGAGAAGATTCGTGCATCGAAGCAGGCTCATTGCCATGGGACCTGGGGGCAGTTGCCGCCAATATCTTCTTTGCCCCAAAAAAATCTAACAAACACCATTTTAACAGCTAGATGTATCATTTTGCTGTATGCATAGTAACATAAGCAGTTGTCCCCCCAAATTTGTTCTTTGTCCCCAAAATTTCCTTGTCCTCCCAAAAATTGTGGCTGGCTGTTTGCCTGCATGGAAGCCATACTGCTTCAGATGATTTATTTGATGAATTTTGTACTGGCTCACCTGGGTTGTCGTGGAAAATGACCATAAAACGTTTTTTTGCTGTTCTGAATTACAAATGTGATTTATAATTTCTGTGTAGTGAACATTAGCTGGTTCTGCTGGATTTTACATGTGGCCTAACTTCGTTCTTTTAGTATGTTTGTGTTGTGCAATGGTATTCATTTGCCATTATTACATTCTTCACATTTCAAGCATGTCGTATTGCAGCGTAAGTGCATGCAGTAAAAGTACTACCAGAGTCTGTAGCATTGTCTGTTAGAATTCCTCTTGACAGGTTGAGTTGCTGCATTTGTGAAATTAGGTGTTTCATTGTTGTGGCTGTTGCTGTGGGTAGTATTGGTTCATTTGTGACCACAGTGCATCATTTCTTTCCTGTACGACATATGTGAAATTTACAGTGTCATAAAATCAGTTTGTTCAGTTTAACTTAATGTTTATGAAATGCTGTTTTAGGTCTTATTTCTTTGGCATACATGTTGCAGTATTTTGCTAGTAGAATTTAATAACATTACCTCTGCTTTGGTGAAATTGTGCAGTTGGTAAGAGAATGCCGATGCTGTTGTGATAGCATTGCATTGTTTTAGTACTCAGCCTCAGTGCCTGAAACGTGATGTAGTCGAGTTGCCTTGAATATTTTTTGTTAACTGGCTGTGTGGTGTAAATGTGAATGATAAATTTCCATAAGTGCAGTGAAATTATCTTATAGTTTGTAACTGTGACTGCAATTGATGATTGCTGTTCAGAGCAGATGTGTTTTTTTCCTTAGAGCATTGTAGTATCTGATTAATTTTTCATATGAAAGAGCCTCATGAAAAATTAATAAGCTACTACAATGCTCTAGTCTCTAGTCCATCCATCCGTCTGTCCCATGTCATCCCTAACTTGAAGTAAACAGCTTTGCAAAGACGAAGATCTATATGAAGGTTCTGCATCATATGCATCATGCAGAACCTGATGTTGGATCTTGAGTCCAGGTTATATTAGACAAGAACTATAACATACCGTATCTACTGAATTGATGGCCACGTGACCTTTGAAACTTGTGGAAATATTACCCCTGCCAAATGCTGCTTCCAGAAAACTTGCTTAGTGAAGGTCAGAGGTCAAGGATACATGGTCAGCAAAACAGCACTGCTGCAGATAACAGCCACAAGATGTTCAGACTTGGTGAGTGTGTTAATCTCATAGAACAACAACAAGAAGTTTCAGAGGTCAAATGGTCAAATGTCATGGTTAGGAGGATGGATGAACACTCTTGCAACTGTATGATGGAGAACCATTATGCATGTTGGCCAACATCCTGTATACCGGTAGTTGTCTTAAACTGTTTACAAATTTTGTAGTTTTGTAACTGTTTGCATATCGCAATCATTTAATATAGTTGTGTTTCATAGTAGTTTGATGTTTTGCTGTTGAATTTTGTACTTAACATTCTTATACTATTGTGGAAATTTGGACGTAGGCTATGTCATAATGTTGCTGCAGTATTTCTGTCATGAAACGTTTATATTTTGGTATGATGTATGCTTTACCCTTGTCCTGCTTCTTGCTTTGTGCACAATAACTGGCTACAGTGTAATGATCTTAGTGTGTTATTTATTGTACCAAAAGTGCTTTTCCAGTGGTAGCAAGAAAACAAGATTGAATCTATCAGGCTGATGTCTTGTTGTGTGAATTTGATACCTTCGCTGTCTAAACTAGAAACTAGCTTTACGCTGCACTGCAGTCTAGCAGCTGGAAATTACAAGTCTAAATCAGCTTCGTCACATATAGAAATTTTCGTTGGTCTTGCCTACAACGTATATGTAGTAAATGTTCACTTGGTTCTGCTTGCACTAGTGCTGATGACGATGAGCACACGAGATAGCAGCATGCTTAGCGAATGCAGTTCAAGTCATGAACAGGTCCGACATACTGATATTAGCTGAGTTATTTTATTATTTTGCTAGTTCACTGAGCCTCATCCGTGCACGTCGCGGTGGAAAAAACTACATATTTGAGGTCGTTCTGTTTCCTTGTCTGAATATGTGAAATTGTCATCAAACTGTACGGGGTGTCCCACGAAAATCTACCCCAAACAACGTTTCGTCATTATTAGTAAGGTCGTCTGCGGTTTCGCAAACTCTAATAATGAATACGCGGCAGTGTCTTGGAAATGGTACGAGGTGGTTACCGTGAAACAGTAATAGAGAGTCATAGGTATGATTTATTTTGTCGAATGTACCGCCGTTATTGCATTCCTGGCAAATTTATTGGCGTATCTTAGTCAGGAATGCAATTACTATAACAAAAAGAAATCATGCTGTCTATTAATTTAGCTGAGGAACTAAATCGAAGGACTGTTCGGGAATATTTGCTGTCACGTGAGCTTTTAGTTCATATTTCACAAATTGTACAACATAAATAGGCCTACGGGTATTTTCCCGGCTGCAGATTGGGGTATAGCCAGAAGTCATATAGCGTAGGCCTATAATATATATACTCTTTATCGATTGACACGATTGTAGATGGTCGTCAGTGAGGTTTAAAGGTCATTTCGGCGTTTGCAAAATTAGCAAAATGGCCGTAATTGAAATCGACTACTCGTCGAAGGTCAACATAGAAAACAATGAAACAAGTTTTCATCTTCATTGTACAAAGAAAATGTCTACTACAGCTGTATGATGTATCGTTAAAAACTAACTAATTGCTGACTTTTGGTTGCTTTGTGTGCATTAGAATAACGACTTATGTGCGACAGCTGTTTGTACCATATATCTCCTAGTATACAGCTCATTCGTCAGCATTAAACAGAAGTAAGTACGACAGTGCACTTGCAAAAAAATGCAATGCAATGCAGACATTGCATTGCATTGCATTGCAACGCAATGACGTCTGTGACGATGTGCCAATGCAGCGAACCGCTTTTTACCGCGCGATGCACTAGTGCATAGCGCGGTATTGAGA
>Ga0209681_1000197_pt1 | contig 15680 bp, 9 predicted proteins | sample WorMetLIZISLAND2_3_FD_187416 | JGI IMG/M metagenome (GOLD analysis project Ga0209681, IMG submission 187416) | Marine gutless worms symbiont microbial communities from Max Planck institute for Marine Microbiology, Germany - Olavius clavatus LIZARD... ... | reverse complement strand
ATTTTAATAGTATGGCACTGCATAGCCTATATTGTGCTGATGTGCCGTGAAGAAACTGCTCACTCACTCACTCGGGCAGCGCACGGCCAGTAGTCGAACTTATCATGTCTTGACTGTTGGTTCAACGCCCTAACCATTACGTCACCAAGCTACACTTTCGTGCAGTACAACAGTTTAATTTTCTGTATGTAATGAATAATAGAAACAAGGGCACAAGAACGAACAACGTGGCATTATTAACAATAATAAAAACAAAATGTACAAAAACTAAAATAATGACTATACAATACTTACAAAAATGCTATTTTCAGTTTCTCAGTATAGCTATCATATATACATTATGCGACATTGCGACATGCTGTATAAGAAAATTCGCATTTATTTTCTATGGACATAAGTTTTCACCCAAACTGCAGTATCTTGAGCCAAACTGGAAGGTTACAAACCATTTAAATAACATCTGGCACGGTCATAAAGTTAACAAAGTTGGCCATTCGTTTTTTTATGTCAATTAAACATGAGAATCAAGCTGGCTCATTGAGTCAGTTGGACATGCACTTTAATTCTGCATGAATGCGGTACCTGCACATGCACATGGATCTAAATGACGAGGTTGTAACAATAGTTTATCGTTCCAGTTGTGACAATTCATTAAAGTTCGTTGTAGTTTGTTGCACACTACTGTATATACAGACACCATTTACACAGAACACACACAGAATGAAAAATGGTTCAAAACACGATAACGGAAGTTAACATAATTACTAGAGTACACACACATGAAGTACAGATGGACCAATCAGCCAGAGTGAGTAACAGACATGAAACTCAATAAAACGTTTAATTTAACTGAAATGAGACATTGGCTAGTTTAACACAGCCTGTCAGCTGAGCTCTACCAAAAACACCCAGTGGTCCGCAAAGTTGTTAACTATATTACCTCCTCACATATTGATCAATTTTCAAAATTCTTTCAGTGACAATCAGCAGTACATTTGCTGCAAAAATGATTGTTAAAAATCAATTCCCACGACAACTCGATCACATTCCTACACAACCTTGTAAATAATGATATTTAAAATCCGACATAAATATTTCTCACACCTTGTAGCGATCTGTTTTGTGGCCGTATCTTTAATGATCACGTTACTACAAATTTACTGTTGAAAGTGCCTGTGAAAGAATTTCGAAAATACATCACAAACTTACGACAAAAACTTAATGGTTTACTCTGCAAATTAGGCATCTAAGCATCAGTAACATTTCTGACAAATGACGCAGATCAAACGAAATAATAACTTAACACATACAACACTAGATGACCATATACAACACATGTTGGTAGGAAATTATACATAAAACTGAAGATCACGAAAGTGTTCATTACATTATCTCTCCAATATTCACTGCATTGACGATCATCATGCAGTCATGGTAGAGTGTTACTGACGGCTTCGAACAGATGGAGAATATGGCATCAGAAAAAAAGACATCTCAACCTGTAAACCACTGGAGAACGTTTAAACTTTGTGATAAAACCATATATCGCTGTTATGCTGAACAACGTTTAATTACAATGTATTATATTTCACCACTGGAGGTCCCACTGATGAGTAGTTCACAAATAACATTCAACAGTTAAATGATGATGATGATGATGATGAACAACAAACCGTCAACAGGCAAAAGCCACAGTATCGTCCAATCGATGGCCCAACAAGTTTCACTGATATGCCAATCTTTGGTAACACTCCGATCACCGTAGCTCATGTGACTAACTGTCATTGTCTACTTACTAGTTTACTGCCAAACTGAGCTGAATGGTAAAATGACCTGCAGTGACTGTTGACGTCACTGTGCAAATCAACAGCAGTATTGGTGTCTTGGTGGTGCAGTGGTTGAGCGTTGGACTCGTGATCGAAAGGTCGCTGATTCGACTCCCATCCAGGGTGCTATAAAGTCAACTAGGTCAACTCAGCCTTCCATCCCTCAAGGGTAGGTAAATCGAGTACCAGCCTGCATGGCTGGGGTTAAGGCAGGCTGTGTTCACTTGTGTCGAGTAGCAGGTAACACTGTGTGATCCCATATGGCAAGTGACACTCCATAGCTGTGTCATGGACTACTTCCATTAACGGCTGTACAGTACCTTTACCTTTTTAATACATCATCAACAATAGCAACAAACAATAAAATCATTTATGGCAATCCCAGTGAGATGGTACCAGTTCACGGAAGAAATCAATAACTTTAATAATCTCACCACTATCAATTACTGTGCTTATTTTATTACTGTTCTCTATTCATTACTCAACAATACAAATTAACCAGCTAACTTATGTGTTTTATACTGGCTCACTTTATACAGCACAGTCACAATAGGTGCATACAGTTTTATATCAGCTCTAAAAATCGCAACCATCAAAGCACTTCATCATGTGTAAAAACAGTCAAACCAAAATTACAGAAAGGTAGTTAGTTATGGCTATCTATGTGTGTGTTAAAGTTAATAACATTGTCTACAACAAATTTCACATAACACTTCACAAAAAATTGCAAAACGTTTTATGAAAAACAAAAATCACCACAAAATGTCATTTACATAAAATCAGAAGCATAAATACAACAAAGATAAACACAGCAGATGAGCACATACCAGTTACTGCACCAAAAGATATCGCACGGTTTGTAGTCATACTCACTGCATTGCATACAGTAGGTAAAGCCCAGCTGAAATAAATTGTAATTACTGTGGTGTGGAAGGGCAAAATAGTCAATCAGATGGATACAGAACAGAAGAGGAAACGGTTATTCATCTGTTCTTCACTAATTCATTTCAAGCCGTGCGAATGCACTAAGTGAACGAAGATAACGAATATCAATGACAATACTCACAATTACAAAGTTCATATTGCCACTTCAAGAGAAACTGTCTCAGGTGTTTTATTGTAGCAGTAATGCTGTGACCATTAGCATTTAAACAGCTAAAGCACATGATCTTCAGGCTATGAAATACAACTATCGATGTCAAACGCAACACAGTGAAACACCATAATGTAACGTAAAAATGTCCTGCTGACTGGACCAATCACATTATACCCATTCAACTGTAACAATATACGGGCCAACATTAAAAATTACTTGCAAATAACAGATATTGTTTTCATTATCACTGGCCATTCATCAGTTAGAAATGTATAACCATTATTCAAATGACTTTTCAATACTGTTAATACTAGGGTTAGGACGATAGTCCCATCGTACTATCGTATCGGCCGATAGTCAGACTATCGGACGACAATCGCTCCGGCTGATTGTTTCAGACCGATAGTTTTTCGATAGTGTGATTGTGCTGTCGTCTTACTGTGATGCACTGACAGGTCGTTGGCAGCCGGTCGCCCCAGCCAGCGGCCAGCCGACAGTCATGCAGCGTACTCTGAACACTGCTCTGCAGGTGACTGTGCTCTGAGTGGGATGGAGCATTGGCTGCAGCAGCTGGGAGATTGTCGATTAAAGTTGTTCATTGATCTTCTGCCATCTCGCGTTAATGACCTTCTGAAACTATCGGAGCGCTATCTCATCGGCCGATTGTTCTGACCGATAGTATCGACTATCGGACTATCGGATTTTCACACAATCGTCCTAACCCTAGTTAATACTAACCATACAGACAAGTAAATAAATGACTTGTACAATGACTAGCTAGACTACAGAAGAATATAACTGGACTCAGAATTCAAATTACAGCAACGAAAACCAAAACACATTTCATGAGCACTGTTCACAGGAACAAGTATAGCAGTATTACTCCTGCAGTCCATGCTCAAGACTGACTGTTGCAGTGATTACATGGGAAATTGACAAATGTCTGCACTGGGATTCCATACTAGGACCTTGTACACCACAGCCAGTTATGTTACTGTAGACCTCATTCAGCATTAATGACTTTACATTAGATTCAAGCTATTGCAGTTTTAACATGTGACTTGAGACAGTTTTAGCAAGCAACACGTGAACCTGCCAAAACTACAGTACCATTCTACAAGTCTCCATCTAGCCACCACAGAATGATGCAGATGCTGAAGTATCTGGTCTGTCTACATGTTCTGTAACTGTTGACAGTAATGCATTACCATTATAGTACCTTTAAGTGTTTTAGACAAATCACTGACGTACTACTGGTGAAATTAAGTTGATTTAGCAAAAATCATGCTTCATTACACTGATCAAAATTAGTCTTCCTCTTGTGAGCAAAATGTGACCAAGTACGCTTCTGACAAATATCACCATATAATTAACAGAAATTACCAAAAAATGCACGTAAATGCACCAGGTGAGCAATGTATTGGTTACACAATCAGGGACTGTGCAGCAGTTCATCATCTTGATATTATATTCTACACGATGGCACAAAACCGCAACAAAACTGTACAGAATTCGCATACAGCATTCTTATCAAGCTGGCATGAATAATAATTCTGCTGCAACTGTACAACGCGACTCTTCGCAAAATTGACTCATTCACAGCAACAGAACCATCGGAAAAACATCTCTCCAAGTTTCCAGGACATCGTCAGTATAGAAGTGGAATCCAGTTCATTTACATCCAGATGGCTATACAGTCAGTCACCTACAAAAGCCAGCTGAAATCACACTTCGCAACATGTGTTTTGGTTGCCACGATCATTTCTTCATACTTTGTGGACTTGTGTATTGCCCGTCTGACCCGTAGACGTGTCACTGTCCTGGCCCTGACCAACTTTTGAACTGATCTGAACTGAACAGCTGTTGTAGATGCCACGATCAGTTGGTTGCTGCACAATGGCAGAGCTATTCACAGTGCAATATGCTGTCAGAAGATCAACACATGCACACAGTACATAATCAGTATCAGTATGAGTTGGACTTGGACACAGACAGTTCAGTATCATAAGTGACCACCGTTCATGTCCATGACGTGATATGGTGGCCGAATGTCCATGCCCTGCAACAGAATATCATTCAAATGCCGTTCTTAAAAATACCTAAATTAACACAACTGTCATCTAAACTGTTCTTTTTCAATCCACTTATCTTAACTACTGGTTCGCAAATCACCCATTACTTCTGTTAATGTCACAACGATGACTGAGATCTACGGAACCAATTTGATGTGATTATTATGAAAATCGAAAATCAATAGAATGAAAGCATTGAAGTTTTTCATGCATAATTCTTGTGTTTATATTACACTGGCTAACTCATTGCTGTTTGCAGAGTTTTAAGGCCATTATGACACTTGATGTCTGAACAAATATGATGTATCCTCATAGTGTAAGGCCAATTCAGTCCTGGAAGAACACAGTCGATTGATGTGCAAGAAAGACATTATAAGGCAGGAATGGTAAGTAAGAGAGAGAAGCGATGCGTCCAAAGACCCAAATCTGTCTCTGGCAGGCAATTTCTGTGTCATCGTGTAGCGCAATAAGTTGGGCTACCTCAGCTAAGTTACCTCGTCATTGGTGATAAAGTCATTTCACCTTATGTCAAGAATTCTCCGCTAGTTGTGCATATGCAATACTTGCAGTTTAATGCACTCCATCACAGTTGTAGTCCATACTTCAAAATAGTCAAAGAGACAGAAGAGGAAATGGAAACGGTTATTCATCTGTTCTTCACTAATTCACTTCAAGCCATGCGAATCCACTAAGTGAACAAAGGTAACTAATATCAGTTATAATATTCACAAAGAGGAAGCAGTATGATGCAAGAAAAAATACAAGCTGGTCATACTAGCAAGGCCCAAACTGTGTCAACAGCAGATACCATTGTACTCCTATACAGATGTAGCAGTCTGACCAATCCTCCTGATACACTGAGTTGCAGTGTTACATTGCTCAGTGTAACGTGCACTTCAAAAAATATCACACTGTCTAATGACAACTGCCACACAGAGTAATAAACAAAAATGGACAGTGTTAGTTGTAACACAAACCACAGAGCTGTGCAGTACTGGTTCTGACGGTGCAATAACGTTATGACTCGCAGAATACTCGTCAGCTTTTTCTTCTTCACGCCGCTTCAAGCAAGCAGCTTTCGGATTCAGATTACGCTCTGCAAATGGCAATACCAAATGTTCAAACACTGTACCAATTAACAACAAATGCAGTCAATTTTCTTCGCACTGCTATGTCTTCAAATGCCACAGCTATAAGTGTTACACAGCTTAATCAATTATCAGTTACCATTATTTAATATGTAACCACTATCAGCATTATCTTGGTTTTCTGCAATCCAACAGTCTAAACATGACTAATGTTCAACACAATCGATATCCAGAGCAGGTGAGTATCGACAGTGATAACAAAACCTCGGTGATAAGTGACTTAACAATATTGCACTTTATCAGTATAATAACACTTTGCAATGTGTAGACCGACAAGTCACAACATAACATCATACATATATGTACATTTGTAGACAAATGTATTATTAAAACATACAACTAACATTACGGTCAGAACTGAAGGCATGAGCAATGTGCCGCAGAAAAGCACAATTTACTTGAAAATTGACATGTGGACAGTGTCAGCAGATACGATATGTTCTAGTCCTAAGTGTCATTTCAATACTACTAAGTCACCTCACCAACATATGATTACAAGCATACAAGCTGTACTGAATGCAGTGCAAATAACAGAAGATTACATCACCAGGAATGTGCAATTCCATCACATAATTGCAGAAACAAACCTCGAAGTTGCTGCTCTAATGTCGTAATCACACTGACAGCTTCCTGCAGTATTGTCAACTTTGTCAATGTCTGTGCTGAGCCAGTATGCAATGATATCATCTGACCAAGCTCCTTGATGGCCTCATTAATGTCACGAACCCGCAACCTGCATGATGACATCTCATTTTAAAACGATGTTTGCAAAAGCAAGATACAATTGCACTCTTTTATAATGCAGAATATTTGTGCAGTACTGTTGTCTTAATCTACTGAATGTCATTCATTTTCATTTCTACAGTGTGTCTCATAGACAACTGAACATGGTTCTGCTGTTAACATTAAAACAGAGATTAATTAAGTTTTAGATAAAACTAAGACTGTTACTGGCTGCCAGATAAGTACTGCTACTTAGGAGACACGCAGCTGGATAATGTGATTCAATAAATATCTTAACAGAAGTAACAGCAAGATTTAGATGTGTATAGAAACTGTTTTGAGGTACACATCTATTCTATCTGGGAAAGGGATTCTCGCAAAACTGAAACTAAACTATACAAAAGTTGCACTATGAAGCTGTTTGATCTATGGCAGTGAAATGTGGCCAATGGAAGTGGAGTACGAAGTAAAGTAAAACAGAAATGAAATACATGTAAGCATGTGACTTTACACTGAAAGAAAAGAAGAACAAATACAGAGTTCAGAGATTCACTTGGACTGGAATCCGTCAGCTCAGTGAACAAGTGTGGTAGATTAAAGTGGTTTGGATACGTTGAACGCAAAGACAATGGTGACTGGGTCAAACGATGGACACTGAGGGAACTAGTCACAGGTGATGCCCGAGAACTTGGCTTGATTGGGTCAAGTAGGATACAAAGAGTTTTGGCCTGTCCTATGATGATCCTTAGGATAAGGAGAATTGGAGAATGAGAATCAAGGAGGCAATCGGTAATCCAGGTTTTCTTGGAAAATGACAGTTAAAATACTGTGGTGTGTGTATTACTAGTTGTCAGTTTTCCACCATAAAATTAGTTCTGAAATCAAACTCAACAGACATTAATATACCTCGACCTGCAGTGTTTCATCCTACAATTTCACGCTCAACAGCAATGTCGTTTTTCTACAATACCTCTCACGGGCGTTATTCTGCTGTCGGCGTAGCTTCTCTCTAACTGCTTTATGTTCTGGACTCACGTCATCATCATCAGCATCTTCGTCATTTCTACAAAAATACAATAATGCAAATAATACATAAAATGTGATAGAAAGACAAGACTGACAGCTGAGCATGGAAAAAGTGCAATATAATGCACTAATTCCCCAATACTGGTAAAGATACAAAAAACTGCCCGTTGATTTAATTGCGCAAACATTCATATACGTTTACGACCAACACAAGCTGTTGCTGCTGTACTACCACTATCACATTCATAAACAACTGAAATTATACAATGTAAACTGTGGTACAGGCAGTTTACTATAACAGAAACTCAACTAGATCTTAACATCTTTAAATAATTTTTGCACTGTTTCACTTTGCAATAAATATTCAGTGTATTACGACATTCTACTGCCTGATTTTGTTAAACTGGCAGACTTTATAGCAGCTACTCCAGATTAAGCCAATACCAAACAGTAAACTCCATTAAGCAGGTTTCTACAGGCCATATGCCCCGTCATCAGCATCAAAGTGCTGAAGGGGCAGAATATAAGGTGCTCTACCCCCACTTGAACACACATATTTATTAACTGGCAAAAGTGGAAATGAAACACTGGTAGAAAGCATTCATAGTTAATGAATGTGTCAGTTTGCTCCAGACAAGATGTCACCGTCAAGTTCACTAATCAATAATAAGTCATGTCATCCACACTCTATTTCGTAATGTTGCACCTTTACTGTTTTTCTTCTGCGCTATATATAAAACTTTTCCAAGGCTAACAACTGAAACATTATATGAACACCAACAGCATCAAATGTTAAATGAGTGAAATAGCGAGGGAATATAATAAAACATACAAGTCTTCAAAGTCAACACTTTCCCCGGCCGATGATGTCTTCGACTTTCTACAATCCACATTAAAATTCATACAAATATGTACGTACACAAAAACATAACTGCAATGGTAAACTTTCAATTACATACTGCAAAAGAGAAACACAAACAAAAATGAAGAATATCTTCAATCCCTCATGAACGAGACCTGTGTATAGACCAGATGACCTGCGGGCTGGGACTAGAAAACTGACTCAGTCAAACAGGCCGGGTCAGGCCAAAAACACCACTGGCTGGACCAGCCAAGCCAAAAAATCAATGGACCAGGTAGATCAATCCAGAGATCAACATTTCAAATACTCAAGTTCACCTAAAAATGGAGTTCAATGGGCATGTGACCAGTTTCATGTTATATGTTTTTTCATACCTCACATGTTTCACGTTATTTTTACATATTTATTTCAATATTTCAGTGTCAGATGGTTTATGTCTGCATTGTGGTGTATGTCTCACAAAGTGATTGTTCACTGTATGCAGACATAAGGCTCCAAATATATTTCCAGCAAACAATCAGATTATTTATAATAAAGAACATTCTGTTGTCATCTTAACACCATTAGTTGATGTAGGCTCACAGACTGTTAAGGATTTTATTAATTTTTATAAATTTTATCTTGTATGGCACTGCTGAGCTTTTGTAATCAGCATCTAATGAATGATGCTGATTGATTGATTGATTGATGGACATGATATTACTTTGTTCCAAAATCTTCAAGCCCGTGCTAGACCAACTGAGAAGAAGAAAGTGAACTGACTGGGGCACACACATGCTGACATGAAATGACAGTTGTATTGCCAAACAAGCACTACAAAGAACAATACAGGGCTACAGAGATAGAGGGAGACCAATGGAAATCCAGACAGTCTAAAGGCAGTGAAATAAGCACTGTGACACATAGAAATCAAGTTGTTTTGCATGCACACATACATACATACATTTCTAAGTGAGTAAATGATAGCATTTCGGTCACTTAACAAGATTCATATCTTATGTCTTCTCCATAATGCATTAATTAACTCAATAATGCTGTACACATTTAGTGCATACCTTGGACGTTTAACTGGCGGTGCACTAGCGGCATTCTGCTGTGAAGCCACAGATAACACTGCTGCTGAGTCGGCGCCTGAATAAACTGTTTTTTCGGTCGGCACAGAAACTGTGGCATCGCATTCTGATTTCACTGCGTCACGGCCAACAGCTGTCACAATCAATCAAACTCAACAGGTAAACTAATTCTTTAAGAGGTAGCTGTTTACACACCTGATTCTCTCTCTCAAATGTGAATCTCTCTCTCAAATGTGAACCAGACTAAACAATCAAACGTACAAGCAGCTGAGCAGCAGTACAGTGATTAACAAAATAATATGTGACATCCAATTTCAACAATATCAAAACACAACCATTGTAACGGTTACAACCCTGTCTTTTATTAATTAGTTAATATAAATGTGTTACTGTTATGACCTGAATCTCTACTAGATGCTGTTAGCTGCAGTACATGCACTTTGTGTTATTATTCACTTGTACTACCTTTTGTTTCGTTCAAGCAAAATAAATGTTAAGAAATCAAGTTAATGATGAATGACACTGTCAACATTACTACTTTTGATTTCAGTTAAGACGGCCAGTTTTTCAGGAGATACTCTGCTTTAGACTGGTTAGACTGGGTTTGTTTCGCGTTCCTCAGACTGGAACCTCAAAAGTGATCTTCTGGGAGCCTAAAGTATAAGCTGATAAATCATGCTTTATCTATGTACAGCAGAAAATAAAACCAGCAAGCACAATAACATAGAAAACATCACAAGTAAAGACTGAGTATTTTCAGTCACCTGTCACATCACAAAATTTCATAATTCAGAATTCTTTCAGTGGCACAATCAACAGTATATTTGCAGCAAAAGAATCAATAAACATACCATCACACTGCAAATGCATCTCACCTTGCAAACGTTGGTATTTTAAAGATGACATATTAATATAATTGGAGATAGTCTAGTCACGTGTTTGAGGCATGGTGGAATCTTTCATAATCACTTCATTGCAAATTTATTGCAGCATGAGTGAGTGAAAGAATGACAAAAGTCTGCTGACATTTGACATGTGATGCAAAGCGAACCAAATATTAACACAAACCAAATAAAAAAACTATGATCTGTTACCTGTCACACCACTAAAGTATCGACTTCTGCTGTCATCCGGTTTACTGTTCGTCTGCACATCAAATGCAAACAGTTGTATACCACAACACAGAATCTACATACTGTTCAGTCAAATTACTTTAGGAATATGAACATTATGGTGCAAAAATTTCATAACATTCACAGGTAAAGCCAAAAATATGTTTCATAAATACAATGCTACATTAAATGTTCACATAAAAGATTAAGCTCAGTAATTCTTCCACCAACTTCATTTTCAATTAACCTAGTTGTCCAGTTCAGGAGAAGCATTTCCTTGTTATTATAATGACAATGAATCATCCACAGCAAATGTAGCTTCATGTGTTTGATGGTGCAATGTTTAGAATTAAGATCAGCACAGCCATGCTGGATCTTAAGTTGCTACAGAATATCAGAGATAATGGTACTGGTACTGTTTTTTGAATGGTCAACTTAACCTTTACCTACTGCATGTTAAGCTAAAGGTGTCCCGAAAGAAAAAAAATATTTACTGCAGCAGAATTTGTACAGACTGGATGCCCTTCCCTCTGGCAAACCAACAATGTTACAGTAATAATAATGGGGGTAGTGTTTGAAAGACATTCAAAAACAAGTGTTTAGTCAGTCAGTTTAGTCAGTCAGTCAGTCAGATTTATACAGTTAAGCAATTAAGCAGGATGTCGCAATGCCTCTGGAAGCAACACTAAAACCAATACATTTTCAGTTCATGCCTAAAACTGTTACACATGTCCTCGTTGCACAAGCATGCTGGGACACTGCTCCAAACACGTGGCCCGGCAACTGCAAAGCTCCTGTCGCCAAATATGTTGTGCCATGTGTGGTGTGTCTGGCCGGGCAAAACACAGGAGACCAAACAAAATATAAACCACACAAGTGAATAGATGAGTTCTCAATCAAACTCAGCATACTGTCTGTCTAGGATTCACTTACAGCTGAGAGACCAGCAGCAAGGCCGACAGAAAACGTCAAGCCGTTAGTTGAACTAAAGAGAAGTTCACTGGAATGTGATGTCGGCTGCGTCAGTCTTGAAGTGTCCAATGGATGACCGCCGTGCGCAACTGGTTCTGCATGGTTTCTCAACACATGTATTGCATCATCAAGACGATCTTCCATGCGGCTCTGCAGCAACGGAAATAATATCTCATTTCCAAATATCACAATACAACCGAACAAAACCAAAGTGTGCTGATATGACTAATGTACAATGTAATCATATCCAACAATTTAATTACATAATTACATGTATATCAATTAAAATCCAACTTAAGCCTTATCTCAAAACAGTAGATGTACAAAATAACTTTTAATAAGTAACTGATTTCTTGATTTTATCGTTCTCAGGAAGCAAACCACAACATATTCATTCATATATTTATTCACATTCATCAGAGTTTTACATCATTCATCTATAATCAAGGCACATCTTAGCCAACGACAAATGTGCAAAAAAGTAGAAAATCAATAAATTAATGGACAGTCAAGTACAACAGAGAGAGAAAGCACACAAACCAGTGTCTGTGGAGCTGGATCAAACGCTGGTGAGTTGACATGGACAGCATTGCTGCCTCGCGTCCACAAACCAGCAGAGCCTTGTGCTACACAAACACACCAACATAACATAGACAGTAAATCAGAACAATTATGTAACAACCCATCACAGTTAACCATCAATATAACAGCTGCAGTTACAAAGCAATGCTACGGGTTATGTATTCAACCTCACATCTGCAACCAGTCAGAATACCACTACTACTTACTACGTTACTACTACTTACTAAATACTTAGGTCGCTAAGTTTCACACAAACAAAGTTGCAAAATTATGACTAATAAATAGAAAATACTAACATATTCAATAATCTGTTCACTAATAATTGCAAACAGATCATCAACGTTATGACAATTAACATAAGAATTATATTACCACTGGACAACTGGGCAGCAGCTGTTGAAGTTGATGCTAAGTAACCAGCGCTGGCAGATTCTGTCGGATAAATCTGAAATGTCATTTACATTTAGAGTACTACTGTACAGTCAGACCAAGTAGTTAAAAGAAATGTATGTAACGGCTTTGAAGTTGCTGGTTAGACGACAGGAAGGGCATCTGGCACGTAAAAATGTTAGAACCCCGTGGGATATTGTCATGATAGTTATCACAAGTGGGTGAGGCAGAGCCCAAAGTACCCTATTGCTATGAAAAGTTTTAGCCTGAGAGGATGCTCATGATAAGGGTGACTGCATATTGAGAGTCAAGGGGCAATCAGGTAACCTGGGTTTAGCTGGAAATGGCTGTTAAAATGGTGCAGATGTGCTACAGACAGCCAGACCAGGCACATAATGCATGCTACGCAGTTAAGCCATAAACACTGCACTATTGTGAGATGATTAAAGCTTGACACTGTACATCATAATTACTTTGTAGAATAAAAACAGAGCTTTCAGGATTATCAGAAACTTTTTTGCACAATCAGTCACACCAACTTGCATAACTCTACAAGAATACTGCTTAAACAATGAGAAAATCAGACACATACGCTAGCAAGTGCTTTGCCCAATGCATCTCCTGTCTGAGATGAGGAACCACTGCCACTATCCATGCCGTTCAGCTGTGACACAGACTGGCCATAAATACAGCCGGCTGCTGGCATGTCAGCCGGGTTGTGGAAGCTGGCAACTGCTGGCAAGTGAGACGACATCACACCAGACATGTGATAACCCTGACAACCAACAAACAGCAGTGCAGTAGTGAATAACTGAATGGTTACTCAATGGCACATCAGCACATAACAAGCCATTTCTGTTATCAAGGATGAAAGACTATGCAGAACAAATCACCTGCAACTAACAGCAACAACTGTTACTCTACACTACTGACAATAAGTAACCAAAATTATGCTGTATGTTGCACTGCACAGAAATAAAACATGACTTTTCATTTTCATATGTTCAATGACACTGAGGATAAACATTCAAAAGCATGGGAACTATTATAGAGCCATGATGGCACTATGCACTATAGTGAATGTGTTCAGTTGGCCTACTCTCAATCACTAAGTACCCATGACAATTATGACATTGACATATAACATATGTGTTTTGACTGACTGATTAGAGAAGGTTACTTAAACATATCGACAAAGCCAGTCACAGTCACGAACCATCGGTGGTTCTCTTGCATGATGAATGCTAAAAGCAGGCGCCGACATGGAACCAAAATGCGCGGCAGAACCAGCCAGCATCGATGAGTAGTTGCTGGGAAAGAAAGCCGCACCACCGTTCATTGTCCACGAATCAACACCACCTCGCTGGTGACCCGTGTCTGAAAGTCAGCCCAGCACAACTACCAGTTCATATGACAACATTACACAGATACACAAAAAAGTGTATTCTACGCCGCCAATGTTGATATTATAAAGTTTAATTTTTATGATGTCAGTCAATTAGAGTCAAATTAACAGCTTTTCTATGAACAATGAACACAAGCAACCAAGCCAGCAACTAGCCTACCCTACCTAGGACGGTTCAGAGCCATTGTAGCACTTCTGGTTCATGTATATCAGATGTGCGTTATAATAAATGTTTTTAGATTACATTTGACTATATTAAACAAGTATGAGAGTAGTAGCATTTATAATGCTTTCTACACGTATGACAGCCATTCTACAACAAACAACTGGCATACACAATGCAGAGGCAACGTCTGCAATCACAACTGAATCTGACAGAATGTTCATATGATACAAGACAAGACAAAGGTAAATGTCAAGGTCGTACCAGTGACGTAGAGTGGGTAGTCGGCATACATGGTGGATGATGAACGTATCTGTTCAGTGTCGGCAGCTGATGCAGGCTGTTTGCTGTTTTGTCCACGACTCTGAGCTTGCGATGACTTGCGACCACCAGTTCTACCGTGCTAACATATCCGTAAGACATTCTGCACAACTGATGACGATCCCAAACACCAGTCATAAGTCCAGAAATAGGCATATACGCATGACAGATGACATCCGAACATTGCTCAAAATAAACAGTACAGTCAGTAGTAATAATATAAGCATTTGTAAGGGGGAAAAATGATCGCAATATTGACTGAATCTGGCAGAATGTTCACCAACATACAGCAGCTCCAGAACCACTTCTGCTATACTGATGAAGATGTCACGCACAATCACAATCTTGAGCCAACAATGCGTCCAAGTATGCAGCTTCTTGACAAAGAACAGTGGGAGATTATACCTACCGCCACGGAATGGCAAGTAAAAATATGTTTTTAGTTTTTTTTTCACGGAAAAAATACCGGTTTAAATGCATACTTTATCACTGCATACAATGTGGCAACCCGGTAACTGAGTGTAGTAATCTGTAATCATGACCATGCCTCACAATGGTCACTGGCATACGAAGTTCAATAATCTCAGTCGACAACAGACCTCATTTATTGCTTCTGAGTTAGGACGATCAAGATGGGATCGTTGGATGACAGAAACAAGAAGCTCAGCTACCGCAGAGAAACAGCGCGTCAGCTGCCCACATGGAGGGGGCTAAGCCCTCCAGTCCACTCCCCCTCCCCCCTCTGGCTACACATCTATGTGTACGGTCGAATCCGAAACCCGCAACAAACCTACGTCAAGTGTGCCGTCCGTAAAGCGCACTTTAAGTTGAATCGGGCATTCAAGGTCATTCAAGGTTATCCTTATTTGTGCCGACAGGAACCCAGAGCGGTGTATTGTCGTAATGTCC
>Ga0209681_1000196_pt1 | contig 15736 bp, 10 predicted proteins | sample WorMetLIZISLAND2_3_FD_187416 | JGI IMG/M metagenome (GOLD analysis project Ga0209681, IMG submission 187416) | Marine gutless worms symbiont microbial communities from Max Planck institute for Marine Microbiology, Germany - Olavius clavatus LIZARD... ... | reverse complement strand
ATCTTTGACACCGCATTAATGGCTACTTAATGACATCTCCCGGGACGCGGCTCGCAGCCGATAGCTGGAGAGCATCTTTCGAGTCTGCAGCGATTTGCTTTAATTTCGCCGCTGACTCGTCCGCAGCAGGCGTGGCACTCACTGCAGGTTGAGCGGTCACGCTCGCCCGGATGACTCCCGACATGCACTTCTCACGAGCGTCGTACTGTATACACGGTGTCTGGGAAAAAGAGGCCACTTATACAGCGTAATGCAAACGTCACATCCAGCTCAGGTGTGACATCACTAGGTCGACGATATTAAGTATGTAACAGACTGATTCGAGGCATTGATCGGCAAGAGTAACAGTGGCCCAATGATCATCAGCGACACTAGCTTATGTCAATACAAGCTACAACCAAGTTGTGTGACATATTTACAGACAAACCTGCAGGTACGGTTGACACAGACCATGACTTCACTGAGTAGCCAGACACGACTGATAGATCAACTCTGTTGATGCTACTGTTATAGCAATCAGACATATAGATACAATGATTTCTGGCACAAGCTACTAAACCTATACTAGACGAAACAGTCCCGGGAACTGTGATGTGGAGCTGTAATGCCAAGCTCATAGCATCGTGAACTTCAACTTGTTTACTGTATGCACGCACAGTGAACACCTCGTCACCGAGTATTGCCACCTGGACGGCCCCTTACGCTCTGTGTGAAGTGACCACAAACACGTCATATGACTCTTGAGTCAGACATTGTGGATTACAGTCAGAGATTTTATCAAGTCAAGTCAAGTCAAGTAGCCTTTAATATATGAAAGTGACAAGCGCACAATCTGCAGACTCCACATTTTCCACGTCCATGACAGACTCTGCCACTGATGCTGCAGGTTGTCTGGCAGTCAGTGGCGTCGTGTGTTGCTGGTGCTGCATGGCTTCCTTCTGTGCAAAGTAAATATGTAACCCCTATAAAATCACACAGGAATTTAAAGCAATATTATCCACACGGTCAACAAAGTTTACCGATGGATTTTAGAGCGTTATATAACATGAACACAAACACCCCCTCTCCCTCGTATAAAGCATATAACAAATTCCTGAACCCTCTCCCCTCCCTCAGTGCATTATATGTCCAGCAGTCACCGGCGTCGTGTGTTGCTGCTGCTGCATGGCTTCCTTCTGTGCAAAGTAAATATGTAACCCCTATAAAATCACACATGAATTTAAAGCAATATTATCCACACGGTCAACAAAGTTTAGGGGTCGTCCACATATTAAATGAATAATACCGATGGATTTTAGAGCGTTATATAACATGAACACAAACATTCCCTCTCCCTCATATAACGCATATAACAAATTCACTCACCTCAATCCCTTCCAATACCACAGTGTGACACGCAGTTGCTGCTGTTGAGATTTCATCAGCTGCTAAATGGGTATTGATGTGTTGCTCAGCGTCATCTGCTGTCAACACTGGTAATGGCAGGTACTCGGAATCTGCATGACATTCTGTAATCTTGTTCATTTTTATAGTAGCACACGGCAACTCCATATTAACTGCAACACAACAGATAAACAGTTTATGTTCATTGTTGCTTTTTACAGTTTTACGAAAGCATAGTAGACGAGACTGGCTTGGTTTAGTAGGGTTTAACGTCCCACTCGACACACTAGTCTAACCACTGATCAAGACTGGCGAATGCCACAAAATCGAGAAGACTGTGCAGCAGTGGCAGATCGTAGATTTGAGTAATGTTTTCAGATGAAAAACAGGCACGGATAGCCAGTGTTGACAGTAGCTTGAGACTCTGAGGTGTATGACAGCATTCGCTCAGCCAGCCCACCAGCTCAACATCAGCCGTCGATGCTGTCAGATTGTGTCTGATGGCAGGATTGTCCAGCAACTCTTGAACACCATTGAGTGACACACCGGCAGCAATGAGTGGTGCCAGCAGTGATGTGTGATGATGCAGCAGGGCGTTACATAGCCCGATTGTACTTGACTAAACATGTCCATTTTACGGTTGATATGGTCCAAATCCCATGGAGATGTGCCGTCTTCATAGTAGAATGTAGCTAGGCGGTCATATGGTCGAAACAGACGACAGTTTACCGTTGTGTTGTATTTTAGTAGCAGACAAACCACCTGAGGAAAGTTATGTCCAATCGCAATAAATAGTGCATGCGCCCCATCTTTGTCGACCACGTCAGTCTGGATTGGCACCATGCTGCAACAATACCAATAAACTGTTCACATAATTGTTCTGGACTGCTTCAATGACGGAAGAATCACGCACGGCCGGCCCAACATAAGGCAGAAGACATTCCAGGTCAATTTTTGGAGAAGAGTTTTACAGGCCAGATGACCCACTCAACAGCTTCAGAGCCCTGAAGAAAGTAATAAAGGAAAAAAGAAGAATTCGAGGACGTCGATAAAACATTATGTAAGTGAACCAATGGGCATAATCTGAGTCAACAGTCATGTAGGTCTAGTATAATCTTCCAGGTGACACGGCTAGACAGCAGGAGCACACGGATAGTCTACATGCTAGTGCTAGAGTCGCCCACGTGCAGATGATAAGATGTAGTTTGTGCACACAAGCAGCCAGAAGGTTATAATCTTTATTCACTGCAGTATAATCCCAAGCCTACCTGTTTCTGTTGCCTCCACGTGACTGCACTTTCGCTTTCGCTTTCCATTTTGTGGTAGCTCGTTGTTTTCTAGGCCTACACCAGGTCTAGTGGTAGACAGCCACTGCTGTATACGTTCAGTTTTATCCGTTAACTCTCGCTGAGTGTTAATTCTTTGAGCATTTCGCAAACGTTAATTATAGGTTCAGATCGGCGATCTGAAACTAAGAAAGAAAAATTGTTAGGTTCAGATCGTGCCTACGTCACTTCCGGCTTATTATTAGTTGTCGCCGCCATTTTGTCCAATTTGTCGTAAACTTTTAATCACGTTATACCGAAAAATACCAAAAAAGGACAGATCTGACGTTTGTTCACGAATGCACAGGTTAGCCTTCGTTGTGTATTTTTGTTCACCAGATAACGCACCAGACAAGGCTGAACCAGTAGAAGTACCAATCAGCCTCTAGGGTCCTTGAACATCATCGTCCTTGAACAGACCCGTCGATTCTTCTCAGTCTTGTTAGGTTGCTCTTGAAGGAGTTCAGTGTCGTTGCTGATACACACTGATCATCCAGACAATTCCATGTCGAAACCACTCTTTCAGAGAAGAAGTAGAGCCTCAGATCCAATCTAGAACGATGCTTTCTCAACTTCAAGGAATGACCTCTTGTACGTCCACTGATGTCAAACTCAAATAAGTCATCAAATGGCAGAGCAGACAATCCATGAATTCCCTTGTAAACCTCTATCAAGTCGGCACGGACCCGTCGTTCTTCTAAGGACCATAAACCCAGCTTCTTCAGTCTATCGGGATAAGACAATTCTTTTAATTCTGGAACCATTCTTGTGAACCTCTTTTGCACTCGTTCTAACAAGACCTTGTCCTTCACATAATGTGGGCTCCATGCAACAGTGCAGTATTCCAGGTGAGGACGGACCAGAGTTTTATATAACCTCAGCATGACTTCTTTGGACTTGTAAACAATAGCACGGTTAATAACTCCTAGCATCTTGTTTGCTTTCGAGTACGCCTGGATCATGCACTGATGTGATGACTTCATATCGTCAGAAATGATAACACCCAAGTCCTTCTCCTGGTGTACCTTCCGTAGAGTTTTGTTGTCCAATGAATAGTCCGTCTTCAGATTATTGTGACCGAAATGCATCACCTTGCACTTATCAACGTGAAACAACATCTGCCAATCCTTGGACCACTGCAGCAGTGTGTTGAGGTCGTCTTGGAGCTGATGATGCTGAGCCAAATCACTAACTGCACCAAAAATTTTGGTATCGAGAGCAAGTTGAGTATTGAATTAACAATGTCGTCATCCAGGTCATTGATGTAAATCAAAAACAGCAGTGGCCCCAACACCGAACCCTGAGGAACACCACTCAATACCAATTGCCAACTCGACTTAGTTCCGTTACATACTCGCTGCTTCCTGTTGGACAACCAAGCCACGACCCATTGTAACAATTTACCTGATATTCCATGGGATTTGCTGAGGAAAGGCTGGACATAACGTCTTGGTCTCGGCCATCGTCAGTAACACCCCCCCCCTACTGTAGTCTGTCGATTCAGTCACTAATTGTCAGTTACAGCGTTACAATAGTCCAGCCGCGTGTATATGTATATATTGGTATGTACCGTGCATGACGCTTGTTCAAATATTCACGATGCTTTCCGACTACATTGCTGTCACTGCATATTGACTGTACGCACGTGGTTGCGTAATAATGGAAGCGCTCAGTGTTGTTTACGAGGGGCGGGGCGTTACCAGGTGGTTGTCAGAACTGATGTCACACTGACAGTGCAGCCACGTACGTTATCACTCAGTCACTGCCAGCCTAGTAGCGGTACTAAATGGACCGCTATCATTCTGGCAGTCTGTTTTCCCTAAATTTCTCACATACGTTACATGTGGTTGCCAACTGATCCCATATCGCTGCTCATCTTGTTGTTGTTCTTGTTGTTCTTCTTGTTGCGGCGACGCTCTTCAAAAAGCCTAAGGCTCCGTCTTTTCAAAGCGGATCAGGATGAAATGTAGCAGGATTGTTCTTCAAGTAAATACGCATTCATTGACGGAGAGGGACTTTCAAGATGGTGATCATGACGTCATTTCGCGTAAAAATGCTGCCATGTGGTAAATGGACACGCAGCGTCTGCCCAGCGCATACGCAGCAGCGTTCGCCAGCTGCCTGCTAGCATTTCTGTCTACAGTTCCTGATCCATAGTACATTCGCATTTGTTCATTCTCTTTTTGCGGAGTTACAATCCTAGTTGTTCTGCACGTTCATTGCGAAAATAAAGTGCGTTAAACTTTTAAAGTGTGCGCACTGTTCGAACCATGGTTAATATCTATTAGCCATGGTTCGAAGAAAATGAAGTGCATTGAGAAGTGCATTTATTATAAACTTTTAGCTGTGTTATGTGGTGTAATCGCGTCTTGAAAGTTAGAAAGTAAGCGTAAGAGGCTGTTGTGAACTGAATACTGATACTCTAAGTTGTTTAGGCTGTTATGAAAGTTTTTAAACATCACTGATGTATGTATTTGATTACTTAAGATTCAATTTCAAAACACAAGACTTTGTCGTGAGATTGTCAACTAAAGCTAATGCAATGTGGTTCATAGTCGACATGAAAGCTGAGTAAAAATCTAGTCACATTTCAAATTTTCAAGAGAACAATGTCTAAAGATGTCCGTGTGTGACTGTACTTAGTTCAATAAACTTGAATGAACTTACAGTTCTTGGCCATATATAATATAGTCCATTAATGTCACAACTGCAGTGCACAAGAATACTACAGCTGAGTAATTAACTGTCACTATCTGACTCGGATGATCTCCTGAATCAGTTTCTTCAACAACATCATCAGTCGTCTATTTGATTGTCTGCTCCGCCTAATCGACATTGCTGACCTTAGGCCTATCCACTATGACATGAATTTTGAAACAGTGATCTGCCAGTTATGGTAACTGACCGGTCATGTAATAATCAACTAGGCCAAGTTACTACCGAACTCGTTGTACAGTGCAGAAAATCTCAGTGACTTACAGAGTTACGGGAATGAAAAACCTAGAAAAACTTGAAGTGCATTCCCATAATAAAGTGCGCTAAAGTGCGCACACTTTTTGCCGAAAATAAAGTGCGTTTTGCACGTGCGGAACAACTATGGTTATAATGTGATGCTTATTGTCTGGTCGAATTATTGTGTAATTTTGTTGGACTTCACCGGTTTTCTCCTTCTGTGCAAAGTTTATCCATATTTCGTTCTACCGACTTTCGGTGCAGTGGTCACGTGATGGATGTTTATGTGACTTGTGTCGTTGGACACGTGTACGTGAGGCAGTTTCGCCAGTCACCCGCTGCCACTGCTGAGTAACAGTATTTTGTCCGGAATGACTGCGATCGGACGTGCAAGTTCACAGCATGCGTGGGTGATTTGGCTGCGGCTGCTGGCGCCGTTGAGTGATGTAAGTAGCCGACGGAGCCGTTGAAATTTCCTTATTTCCGGTGAGAGAAAGTCGAGTGGGCGTTGTGCCAGGAAGACCGCTCGCTGACGCCGCACGCCATCACTCCTTGGCGTTCCGGAAGGTACCTTTAGGTACCTTTCTGTGATCCCTGGGACGAGACTCGGGTTACTTAGAGAGGAGGGGAAGAATTGCTGGCTGTCACTCTCTGTTTAGTAAACGTCTTTGCAGATATGCCATCAGTGACCTGTTTTAGCCGATCGTACTGTTTATACTAAGATCGGCTATTGGCATCATACTGACGTCTGTCCGTCTGTCTGTTCGTCCGTCTGTGACGCTGTGCATTGTGGCGCTCAGGGTCGGTGTAGCGGATTGAAACTTATACTCCGAAGAAGGCTCTTCCTATTCACTTCATCAGAAACTTTTGCTGTAAGATGTATATCGTTTAGCCACAACGCACAGCGAAAACCAAACAGCTGAAATTTTCGCGTCTGGAATAGCCATGGGCACTGGGGCAGCGTGGGACGTAACCATGGCTATTCCAGACGCGGCATTTTCGGCGGTTCGGTTCTGCAGCAATACCATACTTCGGTTTTATTAGCTACGCTTCTAGTTTATTGTTCTCCGCTGTCACTCGCCGACGTGCAAGATGTGTTTCAAGTTGTTCTCCCGCTGGGTGTCCGGTACAGCGGAACGTTAAAAACAGGAATTAAAGGCGCCGATTACTTGCAAAACGTCACAAATGCGGAAATGCGTGTGCTCCTGCTGTCTAGCAGTGTCACCTGGAAGATTACACTAGGCCTACATGACTGTTGACTCAGATTATGCCCATTGGTTCACTTACATAATGTTTTATCGACGTCCTCGAATTTTTCTATTAAACCAAACCAGTCTTCTCTACTATGCTTTCGTTGCGTGTCATAGTCGTCAGTTGGATGCAGACCAGGGGCATTCCTGAATCCTGATGTAAGTCGGCGTGTGCTTCAGATGAGGGCAGCGACGACGTCGGAACGTGCTGCTGCCATTGAACGGCGTGTTGAGGTCGTCAGTTCATTGCAGCTTGTTACTTGTTAACGCCCGTACACATTCGTGCATGTATAGGCCTACTCGCCTCGTGGCAGTGGCAGCCTTCGATTGCGCCAGTACGTAACCGGCATACCGACTGCTTATGTCGCTGATTTCACTGGACTCCTGTGAAGTGCCGGTGCGATGTAGCTGAAAGCATTGACGCAAAAACACTGTAACTGGGGCTACTATTGCAGACAGCAGTGAATTCTGTTACGTGTCGGTCGCTTATTTTCTCGCCGAATCACCATTTATGTTGGGTGCACGTTTGTTGCTTCTCCATTAAACCATTTCTGATTCTGATTTGTACCGTAACTGTAGACAGCTGCATCGGTATAGACTCGTGCTGTTGGACGTATGTGGGTGGAGATTTGATGTCATGGTATAGACATCAGTGACTGATAAACACTGGAAGTAGAGCAGGTCGTGAAGAAGTGGAGACTGACAGCCAAAGAACATGAATCTGTGTGACTTGCAGTTGAAGAAGCGAGAGACATTGCTGCAGACTGCAGTCAGAAGGGGAGAGACAGACTTGTCAATAGAGTTGTCATTGAAATATTAATAGCAGGGTTGTGTTTGGCCAGTGGCAATGTTGCAGGCTCCTTAATTAGCTTATTTGCTAATTAATTTCCACCCTGCATCATAGTTAGCACACATCATAGTTATCGTGAATGAACAACACCATGTCAAATGTGCAGTGCTTGCTTATGTGCTTACAAACATGACATGTACCGTTGCCCAACATTTGTAGACTTACTATTTCATGAACTACTAATTGACGAACACAGGCATTACCGATTTTTGGACATAATAAATGAGAAAAGATTGATGTGAAAACTGAATGTGCTAATTTGCAGCAGTTAATTTTCTTGTTTGTACCCGTAAGCCGTGGCTAGCCGCCATTAGCCATCCTAATCCATCAATAGTCCTAAGCCACGGCTTAATTAAGCCGGCTAGCCAGCCGTAAAGATTGTAAGCCAGCCGTCAGACTCTAAGCCACGGCTTTGGAGTCTAGTAGAGGGCTGAGTGGACATAGGCACTGCGGCATATACAACCCATTTTCAAGATGTATGGGACTTATACAAGTTAACACATAATATTGCCTACTGTATAGTAGGATTCGATTCTCGGCGCTGACACATTGGGGTAAGGCATGTTAGCCTAGCAAAGGATATGTTACTCACTGGCTCATCTGTGGGCACCATTATGTGGCGGCACCTAGTCGCCTTTGTTACTATACCAATTACCAGCAAGATGAACTGCGAGATTGTGAATAAAGTGATATTTGGTTGTAAGTGAATTTGCATCACTAGATTTATTAATACTGATTCTGTGTAGCAAGCGATGTTTCGATCAAATAAATCGAATTTTGCCACATCTTGGTGTACTCAACACAGAGTTTAATTTTAGTCGCATACAATGTTCTATGTTTGTTGTTCCAGCGCTAGACCACTGCTAGCTATAATGGGACCCTCATCGCAGTGTCTAAACGTAATGCAAACATCCGTTGTTTTTACTTGTACCTCCGCCTCTGCTACTGGTAACCGGTTGTATATAAGGCTGTGGACTTTGCGTCCGTAAGTGGCGTGAGTTTGTTCGTTGCATGACGGGCGTGGCCTCTGTGTGTATTGTATACTGCACGCAGAAATCAGGTCCGTGAAATGAAGAGTGAACGCCACGTGCGGGGCGGCGAGTTTTTACATACACAGTGTTCTGTACCGACCGACGCCGTCGGATGGCGTGACTACATCGTATGGTATAGGCTGTATACTAGCTTCGTGATACACAAGTCCTGTCTATATGTGTTTTTGTCTATACATTAACTGAGGAATTTCGTATAATAATTTTTGTCTGCATGCGGTAGGAGAAAAGTGATGTCGCATGTTGTTGATGAATGGCCATCTTTGAGCTAGACGATGAGCATCATGCCATCATTTGTGGTGCTCGAGACAAATATGTGATGCAGTCGAGTGGCTGATCTCGAAAAATAGGCATGGAAGAAGTCTGCAGTTTTAGCCGTTTTAGACAGTTTATTGATTTCCATGGAAATGTTGGTATATTTCAATCGTTCATTTGTGGGTGAACCGAACAGCCGCTTTCGCTGGACTAAACTATGCTTCACTAATCGGCAAAGATTCTTCCTTGCCGACCAAGCATAACGTGGAGTTACTTCGGCTAAACAATGACCGTCACCGATGGCTAGGGAGGTTGAAAGCAGTTGTTGCTGCTGCTGCTGTTGTCTATAGGCACGACTCCGACTCCGTCTGCGAGCCGTTGCAACCGTCTTTGTGCCGGTGATTGCAGTAGCCAGCCACGAGCGGTGGTTTTATAGCGGCGATTACGACATTGCTGTATAGGCGCGAGCGATCAGCTGACGTGCGCGCGTCGCTGAGTGGCGTGTAACCACGCTCGCTATATTACTGCTACTGTGTGCTTCTGTGGTGTGGCTGCCTCGCAGTCAGATTTGCTGGTTTCTCTCCTTGCCTGCGTCGTCTCATTGCGTGTGCGACCGACGCTACCGTTGATTGACCTTGACTCGAGTACTGCAATGTGTGAGGCGTGGCAGGTGCGTGCGTTCGTGCCTCGCAGTAATCCACGGTAACGACCACGACTCGGTCAGCGCGTGCATGCATATACATGCCCACCAGTGCGCGTACATGTATATATAGCTGCCGGTGCCAGTCTGGACGGGAAATGCGGCGTGCGTTGGCCGACTGAGAGCTGATAGAGCTGATATTACATCCAGAAGCATCGTCGTGATAGAACCGGCTGACGATCAGAAGCAGTTTTCGGGCGCAGGTAGGCGTGATATTCAGACTGCATCATTTATCTGTGTGATAAGATGGCTTGAGGCCGACAGAATGTAAGTACCCTCATGAGTTCTATTAACTACGTTGACTGATTCTGCTGCTGCTGCTACTGGTACTGGTGGTGTCTGCTCTTTTCTGGCGCCTCATAATCTTGACAAGGCGAATCACACTGATGACTTGCCTAGACTTGTGACTGCTAATCACAACAGCTGTTTTGTTACAATCTCGTACACCATCCGGCGCCGGAAGTACGGCATGTGTTCCTGCAACAAGACAACACATTAACAGTTATTGGTTTATTGTAAACCAACAGAAGATATACGCAAAAGAAATCTCACTTAGTTACTACTTTCAACTCGGGTTAAATTGTCCAGAATTACTTGCATTAACTGTCTCAAAGGTGTTTGCAGCTGTTTAAGTAGGAGGGCACTGAAGGTTAAACACTGACATAACCTCAGTCACAGAATATTACAAAATATAAAGATGTTTTGCAGCCAGTGTGGCCATACTACACATACGATGATTCGTAATTAGTAGACGTCTTTGCTTAAATTGGTATAGCTCTGCTAATAAACGTTATTTCAATGTAAAATTTTTACTTTTCATCATTCTGATTACAACACGCACAATTTGCTCATAAATGACTGACACTGTCTTGCCTTTACCTTGTAATTACTGCATCAGTGTGACATAACTTATTACGTTGTGTTTACGTTATGTTGCATCACTGACATGCCAGTCAAGCAAGGGAGAAATCGTCTTCACGCTTGCATCAAGCCGAAGGGAGGTTACTTTGAACACAGCCTGCCCTAATAAACCCTGATTAACATGCACATGTTCTGGTTGTGTTGTTCTGGATTTTTTATTACAATAATTTATGTTAATTCGGCACTGGATCACACCCCTAATAATGCATCTCACTAACAAACTATCAGACTTACCGGGACTAACGGGACTACCGAACTAATGGGCAAATAAGCTATCAGAAACCTGGTGAAATTGTGTCAAGAATGAGTTCCAGCTTGTCCTGTGAGACTCAAGATGAAGATGAGATGACCCTGTAGCAGTTCTGCTGATTGATTTTCATGTACACACATGTGCATTACATTTTATGGCTATTGTTTCAGTTTGTTTAGTTTATATTTTGGTGCTTTTCTTGGCGATCAGGTTGAAGATGGTTATTGTGACGTGCACTATGTAATAACTACGTCGCTTTAACAAAATTCTGCTACGGCTACTACTGCTGCTGCTGCAAGGGCAACGTGTATTCTGTGATAGTTATTTCACTTTCAGCGAAAGAATGCTGTTGTTCAGAACAGTGTCTTTTTGTTCACAATTTCTTTGGCCTTCGTGTTGATGGTAGAGTTGCAAGGATTCTTATACTAAAAGAAAACCAACTTTGAGAGTTTATCAAAACTGTGCTATACATATCCTGTAAGGAACAGTGGAGTTAATATATCTGTATATAGTGGGTGCCTGCTCGTAACGATATTAAATGAAATTCTGTCTTGTTATTTATTGTGTTTGTTTCTCATATTCTAGTTGCCAGGCAATCGTTTCAGTGACAGAGTAGCAGCTGCTTAGTGCACAGACAGCCCGATATTGTATAAGCTTATTCATTTTATATGAGATTGGAAGGTCGTTGTTGGTCACTCACTTATTGGACAGTCGTACTGCATTTGTACGCGTAACCTGATATATGCAGTCGTTTGTTTAAATGCTGCCTAGCATGGTTCAGCCCTTTGCTTTGACCGATATATGTGGGTACTCCCTGAACTATGTTTGACCTATATTTACAGAGAGACTTTGCGTCCGGCAGCCATTAACAGCTCGTCCCGCATTTCCACAATTTTAATTGAACTGCCGGGCGGGTATTGAGCGATAACGCGTTGCCGTATTGTATCCGGCGTGTCGGCGACCCGTGCGAGCGCCCGGAACGCGACTCACGCCGTAAACACGCCAGCGGTCGGTCCGTGCACTAATATGAACTGTTTGCGAGCGAGTGCCGCTGACACGAGCAGGTCGGATTGGTTTTCCGTGCGTTATCCTGGCGGCGTCGCCCCGCGGTGCAGCCGTGTCGCCGTCGTTGGCGAGACACGGAGCCGACGTACAGAGAGAGGGTAAATCCAACTGTGTACTCGGTACCGTATGTATATATTCTCTACGACGTCAGAGTCTCGTATCGTTTCCACTATAGCTTATTGATGGTCGCCGACGACCGCGAGCCTCTAAGTATCGACGAACACTTGCTATTGGACTTGACTGGACTCTGCCGCCGATGCCTCTTTGATTAACCAGTGAATCAATTCCTCCTAGTCAGAAAGTGTCTGTGTTGTTTTAAAATAATCCTTGTCTATTACACAAAATGTCCTCCATTCCGAGCACATGTCTGAAAATTTCCTGACATGATATGTTACCAGATGCGCATGTTATTTCTGTAGCTTCTATCCGATTGTCGGCAATGCAGCGGTCCTTATAATAGATGATAGCGTGTCGTGTGCTGTAGTAGCAACTGCGTCCGAGCGTCAGCAGCTGGTTGGATGAGGAATTTTTTGTTTGTATGTTCTTCTCCGACATCAGCGACATATACATGTACTTCAGAAGCCAAACTATCAAATGCCGAGTTCAGTTGATGCCAACAGATGAACTTTGTCGAAATTGCAGTGAAGGCCGCATATCGTGTCAGCCGTTGGGGCTGTGTATCTTCTCATTTGGCCTAGGCGTAAATCTGGTCGGTAGTGAGTGAACTCTAAAACACGGAGGCTGGCAGTCGTGGATCTGATGAGCAACGTCAGTGTGTGTAACTGACAATGCCGCCGTGACGGGCGGTAACCACGTGTCAGGCAGTCAGTCGTGAAATGACGCCATTACAATTTCTGTGTCCTGCTCTTGTTGTACACTGCACATCACCCGTCGCTGTGGTCGGTCTTTCTGTGATTGTTCTGTAATGCCAATATGACGTTTCTGCTGAAATTCTTTTGATGTTGGCGTCTGTACGTTACTCAGCAAGTGTCACCGTGTCATTACGCTCTCCCAAGCCTTATGCGCTATAGAGAATGTAATCGGCCGAATTGAATGGAATTGCATCGCGACTATGGAAGCGTGTCGATGGAAGGTACAGCAGTGCGTTGACTGAACACATTGCTGAGTGAATCGACTTGTGTTTCATTCAAAATCAACCTTCCTCATAACCAAGGTGCAGACCGTACGTTCCCTTCCGGAATAACGTACGCGTACGTTATCGGAAAAATAGTCTACGTAACGGCAGTCGTTGCAGAATTGTCCACGGCTCCGCCTTTCGTATTTTCTCAGGCGAATTTGTTTAACCGGTGATATAGATTTCTTATACGGAATTGAAAATTTTAATTCTAGCTCAAGTAGACGTGAATCATAGACGCTGTGGTTGCCATCGTGTCTAGAACATGCGGCTGATAGTATGAATGCAACAGGTCAAAAACCATCTCGACATTTTCAGTTCAGTTTCAGAGATTTTTAGAATCGGCATACCGGTAACTGAAGTGAAATCAACCCAATGAAAAGCTTGTTATTTTATTTCAGCATTGTTTCAGTTTGTGTACCTGCAGTGTGCTCGTTAATGCACCAGAAGTAAAGAATGAACAAAGTACTAAATAAATCAGTTCACAATGTCCTCTCGATTTCGCCGGGGCCCTAGTTTCTGATAGTGATAAAAGCTACTGAGCGTGGAAACACCTCTGAACACCAACCAAGTTCCAACTATTCATGTTCACCTGGGAAGTTCACAGACGAATACTTAGGTTTACTTACTATACAGCACAGTGAATACTTGTTGTTGTACAGTAATCAACTATAGTATCTGCAGTCGACACTCTTTGCACATCGTCAGACTTTAATATTTTCGACTCGACCCGCGGGTCGACCTGACCCATGGACGACGCACTATTCCCGTTTCTTTCCCTCCCATGCGCACGACCTTCAACTGGGCCAGCCACCGTATGTTTCGGATACGTGTCTGAAGAAAATGCCAATACGTCTTGTCCATCTGTTGCCTATGATAAATCGCAACATGGCGCGCCTCCCGTCCACGACGCATGCACGTCATAATATACACACTACACATGCACTGTACAATTAAAAACGTACCGCTTTTATTTACTACGCTAACTTGGCAAATGTGGGTCGATGTTAATATGTAATAATTCTTTCACTGTTGAATTAAGAGATAAACTGGAGAAAAAGTGGGAATTAAACCTATCGCCTCTCCCCAAACCTGTTGCTTGAAGTGTGGAAATTTGAACATAGGCCTACAGCAAAGCTATCCGGTTTAGAAGTGATGCAAAGTCGTTTATTTACGATCTGCAAGAGATATTACGTTCTTGTTCATATATATTCGCAGATTAATTTACAGTTTTAGGGCGTGTGTGCAAAATGTCCGCCCTGAACACCGGTGTATGCGTTGAGTTAAGCGAGCACTCCACTGGTCAATGGGTCGAGTCAATGATATGATGTTAATTTGTGCTCAGGCGCCGCTGAACACGAAATATCAGTCATGTTAATGACGTCAACATGCCCAGGAAACTGCGTAAGCTAAAAAGTAAACCTGTCGAACAGAAATAAATCTGCCTGTTGATCGACATAAACGAAAGTAACGTTTGACGTTGTGCATTCTGGCTAACGTTCGAATTTTGCAAGATAGTTGTTTGGCAACAGGTTTAAAATTTAAGCGTGCGAGGTGGCAGACCTTATTCCAGCTTCTTTTGCAGTTTGCCTGTGAATGCAACAGTGAAAAGTTGTTAAAATCGGCCCCCTGCGCTATTGTGTAAGTTATCATGGGAACGGCACGTTTTTACAGACCGTATGTATTGTTTGTATTATTGAGTGCTGATCGATAGCGGCGGCTTGTTCTTTGGGGAGGCTTTGAACATGGGAAGGGAAGGGGCGGGAAGTTTGGCAAGGGTAAACAAATTTATGTAGCAAACAATTGATTTTCGATCAGGCAGTGAGTTGTGCTCTCTGTGCTTGAAACACTGCAATGCCGTGGATGACTTTGTTGAAGAAAACGATTACAGGCTGAGCGGGTGAAGCATCGGCAGGAGAAGTTGATCAGACAGAGCAAGTTTGAGCGCAGGCAGGCTCCGATACACTTGTCGACTGATATCGATCCTACCAACATGGGGCCTATACGAGCGGTCTGGCCGTTGAGTTGATTGATCCGTACTGTGTGCTGACCTGAGCCCAGTGAGACCCGCACACAGCATGTCACAGGTGCGGTTTGTTTGCTACTGTTGGTGCCTGCAGCCGCTGCAATCGCATCCTTGGGACAAATTGCTCTCTGGACGCTTTGCTGACTGCATGTTGAGTTAAATGACTGTTGACTTCTTGTGTGGAACAGTCCGTCAGCGCCAATTGTTTGCTGGTTCATTATGTCCTCTGCAGAGACGTAAATATTTAGTGCGGCTATTAATAGTGAAGTGAGTGCTACACACTTCAGTGCCTATATACGCTGCTGCTTGATGGGCACACGGCCTGTATAAAGTACAACAGTTCACTGTTGTCACTACTTTACTCGTCAGAAGATATGTACACGACTTTTGTTACATATCGTCACTACTTGGAGAGTGCTCGCAGTATTAAAGGTGTTTTTCCGTTATGAGTTTTTTACCGCGCGATTCTAGCGCAGAGCGCGGTGATGCGACAGTAAGTCGTCCGTCTGTCTGTCCGTCTGTCTGTCCGTAACGATCAGGTACCGTGATCACATAGGTTGGAATTCTTCGAAAAT
>Ga0209681_1000195_pt1 | contig 15802 bp, 16 predicted proteins | sample WorMetLIZISLAND2_3_FD_187416 | JGI IMG/M metagenome (GOLD analysis project Ga0209681, IMG submission 187416) | Marine gutless worms symbiont microbial communities from Max Planck institute for Marine Microbiology, Germany - Olavius clavatus LIZARD... ... | reverse complement strand
GGTTGGTTGTGACCTCGAATTGACCATGCCCGCCAACGAATCGGGACCCCACGACAGATTCGCGCGGGCCCCCGCCGCATCACGGACGATGTCGTCGACGGACCGCTCGGCGGTTGGTTGTGACCTCGAATTGATCGTGGCAGCCAACGAATCCGGGGGCAATGGCAGATTCGCGCGGCGCTCGAAAGGAGGCTCGAACCGAGCCGGCGACGGGTCGTTAGCTCGAGGAGCGCAACGGCGGACACCGCCGGCCGCACCCGGAACTCTCCCGGTCGGGCGGCGCCAATGCGCTTGTCGCGGCCGTAGCAGCCACTTTGGCGTCGCCGAAGTCGCCGATCAGCTCAACGCCTTTCACGCTGGAAAGGTTGAGCCGCCGCTCGCGGATCCGAGGAAACCCACTCCGTGCGAACCCGCACCTCGACTGCTCGAGAAGCGTTGAAGCTGGCCGCCACTTGACGTTCGCGGTCGATGCGATCACGAGGCTGGCGACGTAGAACTCGACACCCGGGCCAGCCCCGATTGCGAACGCCAAGAGCCAGCTGGGTCGGGCGACCACCTTCGACACTGCCTCGAACAGCGCCCGCCTGGTCCGCCACAGGACAGCGACTCTCACATCCGCGCGATCCCGCCGCGACTATCGAGTAGCCGCGCTCGGCGGCGGCCGCCTCTAAATCGCGGTGATAACCATCGTGCGCAGCGGGCTGCGACATCCTCTCTGGCGGCACCAGCCACAGACCCTTTTCTCAGGCTTCTCGCTGGTCTTGAGGGAGCGGCCTCACGTTCGAGTCACGAATTCGTCCAGTGTTTGCTGGCCATTTTCGATCTGACATGGTAAAAGAGGAGCCTTCGGGTTTCCGCAGCCATGTGGGCGACAATTTCACGAGCGCGGAGAAAGTGAGGGTGGGCTAATGCTGTCTCTCAAGTTCGAATTCTGCTACTCCAGGCCGGGCACGCACGGCTGCCACTGGCTGAGGCGCATCGGCTACCTAGCCGCACTAGTTGCCGCGGCAGAACACGATGTGGTGTCCGCTGCCTGTGCAGACGTACTGGATCTGCTTACCGAGTTGCTCGGCTAGGCAGAAGCCCAAATACCAGGCGATCGGATGAACCTCAGTTCCTGAGGCAGTCCGGCTCGCCCCCTTCTGCGGAGGGCCATCCCCGCCGATGGCCCTTCGCGGGAAGGTTGGCTTGGCGGACCGATTCTCAATGCACAAACTACGGTATACCGAATCCAGAGCATTAGGAAACCAATTACTCGACGGTGACGGTTTTGGCGAGGTTGCGCGGCTTGTCCACGTCGAGGCCGCGGGCAGTCGCAACGTGATAAGCCAGGAGCTGGAGCGGGATGACCGCGGTCACCGTGCACAGCAGGTCGGGGCCGGAGGCGACCCTCAAGACGTGATCCGCCACGTCGCCCACCTCGTCGCCCTCCTCGGCGACAAGGACGATTGTCGCGCCCCGAGCCTTCATCTCCTCCATGTTCGACAGAGTCTTGGCCCTGACGTGGCTGTCTCCGGCCACGCCGATCACCACGACCCCCTCCTCGATGAGGGCGATGGGCCCGTGTTTCATCTCACCGGCCGGGTAACCCTCTGCCCGCACATAGGCCACCTCCTTCAGCTTCAGCGCGCCCTCCATGGCGACGGGGAAGTCGCCCGACCGTCCCAGGAAGAAGTAGTCCCTGACATCGGGCCAGCCGGCGGCGAGAGACTTGATCTCGTCGGAGGCGGCTAACGCCCGCCGCACCTGATCGGGGAGGAGCAGCATGTCCCTCACCAGCACCTCGATCCCGCCCGGGTCGAGCGCCCCCCGCACCTGCGCCAGGTAGAGGCCCAACAACTGCATGGCGACAAGCTGCGTCGTGAAAGTCTTGGTGGCCGCCACCCCGACCTCGAGGCCCGCCCGCGTGTAGAGGGCCGCATCCGCCTCCCTCGCCAGGGCGGAGCCCACCACGTTGCTCACGCCGATGACGTTGGCGCCCTGGGCCTTGGCGTACTTCACCGCGGCGAGGGTGTCGATCGTCTCGCCCGACTGACTGATCCCGATCACCAGAGACCTGGCGTCGAGGACAGGGTCGCGATACCTGAACTCCGACGCGATATCGATCTCCACCGGCAGCCTCGTCCAACGCTCAATTGCGTACTTGGCCATCATCGCCGCGTGGTAGCTGGTGCCGCAGGCGATCACGAACACCTTGTCGATCGCCCTGAGCAGCTTGTCGTCGATCTCCAACTCAGACAGGACGACCCGGCCCGCCCCGGTGACCCTCCCGGCGAGGGTGGCGGCGATGGCGCGGGGCTGCTCGTGGATCTCCTTGAGCATGTAGGTGTCGTACCCGCCCCTCTCGGCGACGTCGAGGTCCCACTCGACCTTGCGGCGCTCCGGCTCGACCTCGTCGCCGGCCAAGTCGAAGAGCCTGACCGATGTCGGCCTCACCTCAACGACCCGGTCGTCGTCGACGACTGTCATGTCGCGGGTGTGCTCCAAGAAGGCGGGGATGTCCGACGCCAGGTAGTTCTCCCCGTCGCCGCGGCCAACCACCAGTGGGGAGCCGCGTCGGGCCCCGACGATCAACTCGGGCTCGGACCGCCTCATCACCGCCAAGGCCATGGCGCCTTCGGCTTCGTTCATGACCTGCCGCACCGCCTCGACCAGGGGGAGGTCGGCCAGGTCGCCCAGCATGTGGGCCAACACCTCGGTGTCGGTGTCGCTGACCAGCTCCCGCCCAGCCTCGACGAGCTTCCGCCTCAACACAACCCAGTTCTCCACGATGCCGTTGTGCGCAACGACGACGTCGCCGCGCGAGTCGAAGTGGGGATGGGCGTTGACCGTGGTGGGGGCGCCGTGTGTCGCCCATCGGGTGTGACCGATCCCCGAGACGGCGTCGGGGTAGCCGTTCCGGTCCAACAGCTCCTTGAGGTCGGCGATGCGCCCCGCCGTCTTGATCACATCAATGCGATCGCCGAGGTTGAGGGCCACGCCCGCCGAGTCATACCCCCGATACTCCAGCCGTGAGAGACCGGGAACAAGAACGTCGACCACCGGTTTCGGGCCGACGTATCCAACTATGCCGCACATGAGATTCCTTTCCGAGGGACGGGGAGATCACACGCGACAGGGCCCATGTGGGCCGCCCTTCGAGGGAGCCTCTGTTCCGGGATCGCTCCCGGGTTTTGCTCTCCGCTCGTATCGACCGCGGCCGGCCGGGAAGGCATCCGCCGAATGTCTCGATGACCTTCCTCCTCGTCGCCTCGACCGCCGCTCAGCGGGGGCCGAGGCCTGGCGCTTCATCTGTTGTCGCGCGACGCCTACTCGTCGCCTAGTTCCTGTAGCTTCTTCTCCTTGCCCAGCGACGCTTCCGTCGCCGACACCAAGCGGTCGGCATACAGCTTAGCGTCCTCTTCGGACGCGGCTTCCACCATCACACGGACCAACGGCTCGGTGCCCGAAGGGCGGACAAGGACGCGGCCGCCCCTTCCCAGCTCCTTCTCGACGGCCGCCACCTCGTCCCACAAGCGGTCGGCGCCGTCGAGGTCGAACGACCGCTCGACCGGCACGTTCGAAAGCACCTGCGGGTACTCGGTGATCGCCTCGGCCCGCAGCTCCCGCAACTCCTTGCCCGTCCCCGCCATCACGTCCAACAGCTTCACGGCGGTCAACAGCCCGTCCCCGCTGGGGCAATGCTTGACGAAGATGATGTGGCCCGACTGCTCGCCGCCGAGGATGCCGCGGTTCTCCTTGAGCGCCTCCCAAACGTAGCGGTCGCCGACCTTGGTCTCGACAACGTCGATGTCGGCGTTGTACATCGCCTTCCTGAAGCCGATGTTGGACATCACCGTGGCCACCACGAGGTCGTTCTTCAGCGTGCCCAGCTCCTTCATGTGCCGGGCGATGATCGCCATGATGACGTCGCCGTTCGCGATCCGGCCGTCTTCGTCGATGACGATGAGGCGGTCGGCGTCCCCGTCGAAGGCGAGGCCGATTGCGCCGTCGGCGTGCTCGCGGAGGTACTCGGGGTTGGTGGCGCCGCAGCCTTCGTTGATGTTCATCCCGGTGGGCTCGGCGAAGAACACCTTGACATCGGCTTTCAGCCGCTCGAACAGGACGGGCGCCGCCTTGAAGGCGGCCCCGTTGGCGCAGTCGAGGGCGACCCGTATGCCGCGCAACGAATACTGGGAGGCGCGGCTCAGGTGTTTGACGTATCTGCCGAACGCTCGCTCGTGCGCCCATCGGTAGCCGATCGCCTGGCCGAGGGCCGACTTGTAGCTCGGCGACCGCATCCTGTCCTCAAGCTCCCGCTCCACTTCGTCGGGCAGCTTGGTGCCCCGCGCCGCCAGGAGCTTGATGCCGTTGTCTTTCGCCGGGTTGTGCGACGCCGAGACGATGGCGCCCATGTTGGCCCCGCTCTCGGCGGTCAGGAAGCTGACGCCGCCGCTGGGCATGATTCCCACGTCGATGGTGTCGATCCCCGAGGCGTGGAAGCCGGACTGGAGCGCCGAGGCCAACATCGAGCAGGACCTCCGGGTGTCGCTGCCGACCAGGACCGGACCGCCCCGGAGATAGGACCCGGCGGCCCGGCCGATCTCAAGCGCCAGCTCCGGGGTCAGCTCCCAGCCGGCGATGCCGCGCACGCCGTCGGTGCCGAAGATGGGTTTGCCTTCGTTGAGGGCGCCGCGGAAGTCGAGAGACGGGCGGCGATAACCGGTGTAGGGGGGGCTCAGCTCCGACGGCGGCCGACGGATGTCCTCCAGCATGCGCCGGTAGTCGGCCATTTGTCAGCGCTTGGTGTACTGCGGCGCTCGGCGGGCCTTCCTCAGCCCGTACTTCTTGCTCTCCACGACGCGGGAGTCGCGGGTGAGCATCCCCGCCTTCTTCAGCGCGGGGCGCAACTCGGGCTCGAGGTGGATGAGGGCGCGGGAGACGCCGAGTCGAAGCGCGTCGGCCTGGCCGGTCACGCCGCCGCCTTCAAGAGTCGCGTCGATGTCGTAGCGGCCCTGGGTCTGGGTGACGTTGAGCGGCTCCATGACCCTCATGCGGACGGCGATCGTCGGGAAGAAGTCCTCAAGCGGGCGGCCGTTGAGAGTCACCTGGCCGGAGCCGTCGCGCAGACGGACCCTGGCCACCGACTCCTTGCGGCGGCCTGTCGCTTGGACGAGGGGCTTGGACATCAGGCGCCTACCTTGTCGATGTTGAGGTCGAGGGCGACGGGCTGCTGCGCGGCGTGGGGATGGTCGGGGCCGGAGTACACCTTGAGCTTGCGGGCCATCCGGCGTCCGAGCCGGTTCTTGGGGAGCATGCCCCTGACGGCGCGCTCGATGATCGCCTCGGGGCGACGCTCCTGCAGAGACTCGAAGGTCTCCGCCTTGACGCCGCCCGGGTAGCCGGAGTGCCGGTAGTAGATCTTGGACCGGCTCTTGCCGGAGGTGACCGCCACCTTCTCGGCGTTGACGACGATGACGAAGTCGCCGCCGTCCATGTGCGGGGCGTAGGTCGGCTTGTGTTTGCCGCGCAGGATGGGCGCGATCTCCGAAGCCAGGCGCCCGAGCGGCAGGCCGGTCGCGTCGACGACGCACCAGGCTCGCTCGATCTCGCTCGGCTTGGGCGAGTAGGTCTTGTTCATGGGCATGTCGGCTAATCTTTGCACAGACCGTCTCCTTTTGCCGATCGTCGGCGAGTCGAGCTACGCGTACCCGACTTCCCAGAGCGTCAGACCGTGGGGCGGGGCCACGGTAGCCACCGCCGATCGGTCGCGGGCGGCGATGACGTCGGCCGCCCCGGAAGGGTCGGAGAACCCCCGTCCCACGTCGTAGCAGTAGCCGACGACCGATCGCACCATCTGCCTGCAGAAGGCGTTGGCGCGGATCCAGAGCTCAAGCCGGCCGGGCCCCTCTCGCCACTCGGCCTCCTCGACTCGCCGCACGGCGCTCCCCTCCGTCTTCTTGCAGAACGAGGAGAAGTCGTGCTCGCCGACGAGAGCCTCGGCGATCCGACGCATGGCGCCGACGTCGAGGACGCGGTCGACGTGCCAGACGACGTGACGGGTGAGGGGGTCGGGCGCCGGGCCGATGCCGATCAGGTAGCGGTACCTCCGCCAGCTTGCGGAGAACCGGGCGTTGAAGCCGTCCGGCGCGACCGACGCGGCCATCACCGAGATCTCCGGCCCGACGATGCCGTTGACGGACCGGCCAAGTCGCTCGGCGACGACGTCGGCGTCGGTCGAGAACGAGACGACCTGGCCCAGGGCGTGGGCGCCGGCGTCGGTCCGGCCGGCCGCCGCCGTGGCCACCGGGGCGCCCAGGACGGCCTCCAGCGCCGACTCCAGCTCCCCTTGCACGGTGCGCATCCCGTCCTGCTTGGCGTAGCCCCTGAACCCGGCGCCGTCGTAGGCGACGTCAAGGCGGATCGTCGTCATCCGAGCAGCCCGCCGAGCACGACGAACGGGGCGCCCGCCAAGGAGCGGGCGATCGCCGCGAGGGCGAGCCCGATGAGGACCGAGACCGCCGCCTCCTTCGTCGGCAGGTCGGCGGCCTCCATCGTGCCGACCGTCAGGGCGGCGAGGTACCAGACAAGTCCGGCTGCGGCGAACAGGCCCCCGGCCGCCTCAAGGAGCAGGGGGAGAGCGGCCAGGCCTTGGAGAGCGATCATCGTCTGGGCCCGGCCGGTGGATCGGAAGAGCCGGGAGGCGGCGAACCAGGCGCCGAAGGCGAGGACCAGCCAGGAGACGACAGAGCCGATGAGCGATTCGAACAGCCCGAACATCGAGAAGCGGGCCAACCCGCGCCCCCACCACCCGAGGTAGGTGAGCGCCCCGACGGAGGCGACGACGATGGCGGCGTCGGCCGGGGCGTCGTTGTCGAAGAACGCCTCGGTGAACGCCTTGCGGTCGAGGAGAGCCGCCCGCGCGGCCCGGCTGAGCACCTTCCTCATCGGGCGGCAGGCTACCGGGGCGGCTTGGGGTCAGCGTCGCAGGCGAACCCGGCGCACCGAGTGGTCCGCCGACTTCTCGAGGATCAGGGAGGCCCGCTCCCGAGTGGGCAATATGTTCTCCACGAGGTTGACCTCGTTGATCGTCTCCCAGATCCGGCCGGCGACGGCGACCGCCTCGTCCTTGGACAGGTCGGCGAAACGGCGGAAGAAGGCGCCCGGCTGCGCGAAGGCGGTGTCTTTGAGGGTGAGGAACCGCTCCACATACCAGCCCCTCACGTCCTCGACCTGGGCGTCGACGAATATCGAGAAGTCGAAGTAGTCGGACACGAAGGCGCCTGTGCCCGCGGCTTGGAGGACGTTGAGGCCTTCGATGATGAGGATGTCGGGTTGGCTGACAACTCTCGTCTCCTCCACGACGTCGTATCTGATGTGGGAGTAGACGGGGACTTCGAGGAGGTCCTCCCCGGCTTTGGCCGCCGCGACGAACGAGTGCAGCGCCCGTCGGTCGTAGCTCTCGGGGAAGCCCTTGCGCTCCATCAGCCCCCTCTCCTTGAGCACGGCGTTGGGATAGAGGAAGCCGTCCGTGGTGACAAGGTCCACCTTGGGGTGTTGAGGCCATCGCGCCAGCAACGCCTGGAGCACGCGGGAGATCGTCGACTTCCCCACCGCGACCGACCCGGCGACCCCGATCACGAAGGGGATCGGCCTCGGGGGGACGCCCAAGAATGTGTCGGTGACCGCGGCGAGCTGGTCGCTGCCCTGCACACGGAGGTTGAGGAGGCGGGAGAGCGGCAGGTAGGTGTGCTCGACCATGTCGATGTCGAGCAGGACGTTGATGCCTCGCACCTTGTCGATGTCGCGCTCGTCGAGGGTCAGCGGCGTGTTGGCTCGAAGCTGTGCCCACTGATCGCCGTCGAAGTCGATGTAGCGAGCGGACGTCATCTCCCTTCAGGGTACCGCCCGGCGGTTCGGCGGGCGGATCGGAGGGCCGGTCGGCGGCGCGACCGGTGTAGGGTGGTCGCCGCGATGACGACCCCGCCGGCGTTCCCGGAAGACACCAGCCGCTATCCCGAGGCGAGCCAGGCGACCACCGTCTTGGTGCTGGGGATCCTCGGCGTGGCGGTGCTCCAGCTCCTCGGCCCGTTCGCCTGGGTGATGGGAAACCGGGAGCTGGAGGCGATCGACGCCGGCAGAAGGCCGCCGGAGGGCCGCAGCTCCGCCAACGCGGGGCGGATCCTGGGGATCATCGGCACGGTGCTCTTGGCGCTGGGCCTGATCGTCGGGATCGTCCTCCTCCTGGGCGCCATTGCACTCTTCGCGACGTTCGTCGGCTGAACGGGCCGACCGGTCCTGTAAGGCTCACAAAGACTTGAGCGGGCGCCGATAACGCCCGCATGGGGAGCTACGACGCGTCCCTGAAGGCGCTCGGTGACCTGCACGGCTTGCCCGCCGTCGTCCGCTTGGAAGATGGTTGGCTGACCATCGACGCAGGCGACACACACATCGGCGGCTGGTCGCTCGACGAGATCAGCCTGGAGCCGGCGCCGAACGGGTATCGGATGGCGGCCGATGGAGATCAGATCCTCCTGGAGTTGACTGACGTCGAGCGCTTCGCCGAGGAGCTGGCGCCCCAGGACGACGGGCGCCGCGCCCGCAGACAAGCCGACAAGAGGGCGAAGGCCGAAGCCAAGCGGAGACCGGGGCCCGAGGCCGAAGCCGAAGCCGACCGGAGAGCCGGAGCCGAAGCCGAGCGGAGAGCCAGGACTCAAGCCGACCAACAGGCCAGGGCCCAAGCCGAGCAGAGAGCCCAAGCCGAACGGAGAGCCGAAGTCGACCGGAGAGCCGGAGCCGGAGCCGACCAGAGAGCCGAAGCCGACCAGAGAGCCAGGGCCCGAGCCGAACGGAGAGCCAGGGCCGAAGCCGAGCAGAGAGCCAGGGCCGAAGCCGAGCGGAGGGAGATGGCCGCGAGGGCCGACGAGAGGGATGCGGCGCCTCCGTCGACATCGAAGGCCCGGCGCCCCAAGAAGCCCGGCAAGGCCGCCGGAGCCCGGGAACAGCGGGAGAAGGACCGCCCAAACCGCCTGGACGAAGCGCTCAACGCAGCCGAGGAGCGGTGGGGAGACCGGCTGCCGAGTTGGGCGTTCACTCGGGGGACGCTCACCTCGACCCTCATCGTCTTGCTCTTGGCGGCCGTCCTGCCCGGCTTGGTCTCCAACATCTTGCTGATCTGCGGAGTGGTGATCGTGCTCTACGGCGCGGTTGTGTTCACCGACCCGATGCTCGCGGCCAGGTGGCTGCCCAACCGCGTCGTCCCGAGCCATGTGCTTCTCACCGGGGCGGCGGTGCTCGTGCTCGGCGTCATCCTGGCGGTGGCGACGGGCTGACGAGGAGCGCGGGGCCTCCCCGACCCGAAGCGGCGGTCAGACCAGCTCGATGACCGCCTCCTCGGCCCCGTCGCCGCGCCGAGGGCCGAGTTTGGTGATGCGGGTGTAGCCGCCGGGACGGTCGGCGTAACGCGGGCCGACCTCCTCGAACAGGCGATGGACCGCTTCCTTGTCGATGATGGTCTTCAACACCGTGCGACGGGCGTGAAGATCGCCCTTGCCCGCCTTGGTTATCAGCTTCTCGGCGAGGGGCCGCAACGCCTTGGCCTTGGCCTCGGTTGTGGTCACCTTGCCGCGTTTGAAGAGATCCGCGGCCAAGTTGGCCAAGATCAACCGTTGGTGCGAAGGCGACCCCCCGAGGCGCCGACCCTTGGTGGGGCGGGGCATCAGCCGCCGCCGACGCTCGGCGAGTCGACAAGGCTGAGACCCAGCTCGTCCAGCTTGCCGATGACCTCGTCGAGGCTCTTCTGACCGAAGTTGGTGATGTTGAGGAGATCGTCCGACGTCCGCCCGACAAGCTCGCCGACCGTCTTCACCTGGGCGCGCCGCAGGCAGTTGCGGGGACGCTCCGACAGGTCAAGCGCCTCGATGGGAAGGTCGAGGTCGGGCGAGCCGGAGGCGTCCGGCTCGATGTCGCCCAGCTCGAGGCCCTGGCCCTCGCCCATGGCTGCGAAGAGGCCCATCAACTCGCCGAGGGTCTTCCCGGCTGAGGACACGGCCTCGGCCGGCTCGATGGCGCCGTTGGTCTCGATGTCGAGGACGAGGCGGTCGAAGTTGGTCATCTGGCCGACCTGGGTGTTCTCCACCCGGTAGGCGACCTTGCGAACCGGGGAGAAGATCGAGTCGACCGGGATGACCCCGATCGTCGACGAGCCGCCCTTGTTGGCGTCGGCGGACCGGTACCCGACGCCAGGGGCGACGGTCAGCTCCATCTCGAGCCGACCCGAGGAGCTGAGCGTGGCGATGTGAGCGCCGGGGTTGACCACCTCGACGCCGGCCGGGAGCTTGAGGTCCTTGGCGGTCGCCTCGCCCGCCCCCTTGGACGACAGGTACAAGGTCAGCTCATCGACTCCGTCCATGCGGACGACGACTCGCTTGATGTTCAAGATGATGTCGACGACGTCCTCGACCACGCCCGACACGGTCGAGAACTCGTGCTCCACGCCCTCGATCTGGATCGAGGTGACCGCGGCGCCGGGGATGCGGGACAGGAGGGTCCGGCGCATCGTGTTGCCGAGGGTGTACCCGAAGCCGGGCTCAAGAGGCTCGACGACCACTCGAGAGCGGTTCTTCGAGACGGCTTCCTCTTCGATCTGGGGGCGCTGGACAATCAACAACCTGGTTACCTCACTTCGAGTAGAGCTCGACGATCAACTGCTCGTTGATGTCGGTGTCGATCTGATCGCGACGGGGATTGGCGGCGACGACGACCTTGCGCTCATCGACGCTTGTCTCCATCCACCCGGGGACCGCTCGATCCTGGGTGTCGATCGCGTGCTGGACCATGATGAGATCCCTGCTGCGATCTTTGACCTTGATCTCGTCCCCGGGCCTGACCTGATACGAGGGGATGTCAACCTTCTTGCCGTTCACCTCGAAGTGCCCGTGGTTGACCATCTGGCGGGCCTGGGGCCGCGTGGCGGCGAGGCCCGAGCGCCAGACGACGTTGTCGAGGCGCCGCTCAAGGAGCTGGAGGAGCACGTCGCCGGTGATGTCCTCGCTGCGGTCCGCCTCCTTGTAGTAGTTGCGGAACTGCCTCTCGAGCACACCGTACATGGCGCGGAGCTTCTGCTTCTCGCGGAGCTGGATCAGGTAGTCGCTCTCGCGGATTCGGCCGCGGCCGTGCTCGCCCGGCGGGTAGGGGCGCCGCTCGACGGGGCAACGCTTCGACTGGCAGAGCGGGGTCCGGGCGCGGCGGCACGCCTTGTGCCGGGGGCCTGTGTAGCGAGCCACGCTCAACCCCTTCGGCGCTTCTTGGGACGGCAGCCGTTGTGGGGCATGGGCGTCACGTCCTTGACGGAGGCGACTTCCATTCCCATGTTCTGCAGGGTCCGCACGGCCGTGTCGCGACCCGACCCGGTGCCGCTGACGATCACGTCGAGCTTGCGGATGCCGTGCTCGCCGGCCCGGCGCGCCGCCTCCTCGGCCGCCACCTGGGCGGCGTAGGGGGTGGACTTGCGCGAGCCCTTGAACCCCACCGAGCCCCCGGAGGTCCAAGCCACGGTGGCCCCGGACTGGTCGGTGATGTTGATGATCGTGTTGTTGAAGCTGGCCTTGATGTGGGCCTGGCCGTGCGAGATGTTCTTGCGCTCGCGACGGCGCACCCTCTTGGCGCCCTGCTGCTGAGCCACTACTTGGTCACCTTCTTCTTGCCTGCGATGGCGACGCGCCGGCCCTTGCGGGAACGGGCGTTGGTGTGGGTGCGTTGCCCGCGCACCGGCAGGCCGCGGCGGTGACGGCCGCCCTGGTAGCTGCCGATCTCGATCTTCCTCTTGATGTTCTGCTGCACCTCCCGGCGGAGGTCGCCCTCGACCTGGAAGTTGGCCTCGATGAAGCGGCGCACCTTGGCGACTTCGTCGTCGGTCATGGAGCGGACCCGGGTGTCGGGGCCAATGCCGGTCGAGGCGAGGATCTGCTGCGACCGGGTGAGGCCGATGCCGTAGATGTAGGTCAGCGCCGTCTCGACTCGTTTGTCCCGGGGGATGTCGACGCCTGCGATTCGAGCCACGGGTCAGCCCTGCCTCTGCTTGTGACGCGGGTTGTCGCAGATCACCCAGACGCGACCGCGGCGCCGGATGATGCGACACTTCTCGCACATTCTCTTGGTGGAAGGTCTCACCTTCATTCTCTTCTCTCCATTGCCGCAGCCCGCGCCTCTCGGCGCGAGCGACCCCAAGCCATCATCGGCCGCCCGACGCGTGAAGCGGCCGGCGACGACGATGCCCTGGTTGTGATCCGCCCGGCCTCGACAGGCCGGGCGGCGAGGATAGACGAATCGTAGCCGCTCGTCGGGCAAACGCTCAAACCGGCGCCGAGCCGGCGCGGGCGGGGGCCGCCGGCGCCGCCTCCCGAAGGCTCGCCGTCACTCGCCGCCCCGCTCCGACGATGCGCCCTCGGGCCCGGTCGCGATCTCATAGACCCACATGCCCATCGGGCAGTCGGCGAGAAGCTCGACGGCCTCGTCGATCGACTCGGCCTGCACGATGGAGTAACCCAGTGAGGGCCCCATGTCGGCGGTGAGCTCGACGACGGCGCCGTCGGCGGCAACGTCCCGACCGTCGACCAAGGGGCCGCCCGGGTCGACGACTCGGCTCTGAATGGCCGACCACCACTTCATGTGGGCTTGCCGGAACTCGGGCGCCCGGTCGACCTCGCCGTGGGCGAGCAGGATGAACCTCTTCATGTTGACCCTCCTCGGAGATCTCGGGCGTCGCGACCCACGTTAGCGGCCCGGACCGCTGTCGACGCGCCGGGCGAGTCGCGTCCCGGCCGCCGGCGGCGCGGGCGCCGCTCAAGGGCGTTGCGGGCCGGGTCGATGATAGCGGGGCGGCGCGGCCGAGAGGTCGCCGTCACCTGGAGGACAGAAGGGAGGACAGACGGAAGGAGCGTGACCGTGACCGGCCATGACAGAGCGACGAGGCGACGGGCTTCGCCGGCGGCCCTGATCGCGATCTTGGCGGGCTTGTTGGCCGTCGGCGCGGGCCCCGTGGTCGCCGTCCCCCTCGACCTCCGGGTCCAGATCCAGGTCATCCAGGACGGCACGGCCGTAGACGACAACGACGAGCCCGGCGCCGACTCCGACCTGAACAACCTCCGGGTGCGCGCTCAGGACGCGGTGACCTATCGGGTCGACTGGGCGGTCACCGAGACGCTCACCGAGGTCGGCGAGGGGGCGGGGACGGATGAGATCACGCTGGAGGCGACGTTCACCAACGGCGCCGTCGCCGCGCTGCCCGCGGGATGCGACGCCGGCTTGTCGACGATCAACACCGACGCCGCGACGGCGACGTCGCAGCTCGTATGCGCCCTCGGGGCCCGCGGCCACGCCGAGTCCGGCTCGGTGACGGTCCAGGTGCTCGCGCACGCCGCCGTCGACGGGACGCTCATCACCTCGAGCGTCGACATGGTCGGCGCCGACTCAGAGGACGCCTCCGACACCGCCGAGGACGTCGTCATCACGTCGGCCCCGCGCTTCGACCTTGTGTCGGGCATCGAGGCGTCGCCCCAGAACTCGATGCACACCGGCAAATGCCAGTACAACATGGCCCGCCACAACTCGGGGCCGATGCTGACTCTCGGCGGCAACCCGACCAATCGGCCGCCCGGAGCGTACTGCTTCTTCCCGTTCGCCTTCGAGTACCTGCCCGGCTCAATCGGCCTCAACGGCGACCCCGTCAGCTTCAAACTCGACCTAGGCCAGATCACGACTAGCTACCCCACCGCATACATACCCAACACCTTTCGGCACTCCGCCACCAGGATCGCCGACGACCTCGGTGGGTGTATGCACAACGCCATCTACTATGAGAGCGCCGGGAACGTGCCAACCGCATACAGCTACACCGGGGACGAGTATGGCCATCCCTTCGACGTCACCTGCACGAACGAGGCATCCGACCCCGACGTCGTCACGGTCACGGTCAGCAACTACGACAAGGACTTCGCCGGCAACTACTACGGCGTCCGCGGCAAGCCGCGCTGGGGCGTCTACCCCTTCTCCGGGTTGATCGCCGTCGCTCTCCCCTACGAGGACATGCTCGCCAAGCTCGGCGGCGATACCCAACGGCCGGATGACTGCCAGGTCCTACCCCGCACACGCACGGGTTACGACACCACCGTCGTCTTCGGCGACATGTACGACCTCTCTGCGACCGACGTCGCCGGGAACGCCGTCGACGGAGAGGTCATCACCACCAACAACTGGAACAGGGCCACAGTTTCGCATCCCTGCGGCGGTTCCTTCGAGACCTACTTCACCAGAGCCGACTTCCAAGAGAGCACCGTCACAGGGACATACGACGGCCAATCCTACACCTTCACTGGATACTCGCCGTACGACCCTGGGACGGAGACCCTCGGCCCGAAGTGGTGGTGGAACGCCCCCACCGCCAACAGCAGGGGGACGGGGACCATCTTCCCGGGCCAGAGGATAGGCGGGCACCAAATCATGTATGCCTACTCGAGCGACAACAATGGGCCACTCGGACATTGCTTGACATTCTCCGACCTCCTCAGACTCGAGAAACGTGAGGATTTCCCCTATTTGGACCCGGACACGAACACCATGGTGTTCAAAGACATCGACGAATCGGTTCTGAGGCTCGACGGCGACGACACAGGCGGGGGCGGAGTCGTCGCGCTTCTTCAGCTCGGGAACATCCATGAATCCGGGCAAGCGAAGGTTCAACCGTCGAGGGATTACTTCACGGTCAAATATGGGCGGGCGAACATGGTCGATCCGGCAATAGACGGCGGGTTGACCCTGTCCACCGCCTTGTCGTCCTGCAAATCAGACGTCGACTGGGTTGAGGACCCGGACCTGCTGGAGGACACAAACGGCATCCCGGTCGAGCCCAACATCGTGCGAATCTATCAGACGGCGCCCGCCGAACCCTACACCGACACATGGCTGACCCTGCGGACCGTGGTCAACCTCGTGGTCAAGGAGTCCTGCACCGACGGACTGGTGCCGTGGATAGCCGGAGTACGCATAAACGTCCCGTCGTGGGATCCTACGTCCTCGGAAGCCTGGAACTACGCCACTGACGATGGCGATTTTTGGCGCGACCACGGACCGTTCAACCCGGCAGAGACCGTCGGGACCTACTATGCCTCCGACAAGATCACCTGCAGGACGGCCCAGCCCTACATCACCAAGACGGTCGATTCCGCGTTGATCACCCCCGGAGACGAGGTCACCTACACCATGACGGTGAAGACCTTGGCCGACACCACATCGACCGTGGTCCGTGACTATGTGTTGACGGACACTCTCCCGCCCGGGTTTGAGGTGTCGAGCGTCGACCCTGCGGGAGCGACGGTCTCCAACTCCACGGTGACTTGGGAGTACTCGCAGGCCGACGACACAGAAAAGACCTTTCGCATCACCGGGAAGGCCTACCCGCCCGATGGTGTTGGAGGACTGCGCAACTCGGCCATCGTCAACTTCGGAGGTGACGCCGAGCCGCTCCCCGAGGACACGCACGGGATCAGCGCCGCGGTCTACACGCCGATCCCGACGGGCGCGTTCAACGCGTTGGGGTTGGTGAAGACGGTGGCGCCGTCGTCGTTCGTGGGCCCCGGCGAGGTGTTCGCGTACACGTTGGAGTTGACCAACAACGGTTACCTCACCCTGGGCAACGTGGTGGTGGTCGACGTGTTGCCTTACATCGGGGGGAACAGCGAGGAGCCCGGAGACGTCGACGCCGTAGACCTGGTGTCGGTCTCCTCCAACCAGGGGTCGGCCGCCTTCGAGTACTCGACGGGCCCCC
>Ga0209681_1000194_pt1 | contig 15898 bp, 4 predicted proteins | sample WorMetLIZISLAND2_3_FD_187416 | JGI IMG/M metagenome (GOLD analysis project Ga0209681, IMG submission 187416) | Marine gutless worms symbiont microbial communities from Max Planck institute for Marine Microbiology, Germany - Olavius clavatus LIZARD... ... | reverse complement strand
GCAAAACACCGACGACCGAAATTGTTCAGGCGATAACGCGGTTGTCCTGTTGATTTTCAGTCTCCAGTCATAGTTATCCTGAGAATACTCACAGGACAGGCTGAAACCCTTCACACCCACATGATGAACTCTGTGCTGTACCCTGCCCGTTTGCATTAACAGCTATTCCTAGTGGTTTGTAGCAGAAGTTTTTACGCGTCGGATGCCGTTCCTGTTGCCCAACCAACAGCATCAAAGCACCAGAAGGAAAGGCACAGTTATGCAGCAAAAAAGGAATAAATAACATGAGCACTCTCACGGTGGAATAATCCAAAGTTTCATTCTTAGTATAGTTTCGATATCATCAATAAAATAGAACTGAGAGGGACACAGTATACACGCTGACAAATAGAGAACAAAAAGAGAGTCCACCAGACACCACATAGCGTAGGCATTTATTATTAGGGCCTACACGCACACACCATTTTAACGGCCACTTTCCAGGTAAACCTAGGTTACCTGGCGTCCATCTTTATTTTCAGCCTATCCTGTACATTTTATGGGACACCAAACTCTCCATGTCCCCTATGACACAACCCCACCAGACGTCTCCTTTGCCTGGATCCCTCAATCTCCATTATCATACATTGCCTAAATAAGGGCCTACATGAAAAAAAGGAAACAGCAAGATGATAGAATAAGTACAAGTAAACACATAAGTACTACAGGTATAACAAGGTGATCTGATCACTGTAATAAACACAACACTGCACTATGGAATGTTGCCACAAATCCGAGTTAGTAATATTTTTGTAAAAAGTACGAATGTACTGTACTGTAATGTGTGTACTGTAGATCAGGAACTGGTGGAATGTTGCTAATAGGCGCCGACCGCCAAGCACACTTCGTGTTCAGTCACCAGGTGGCAGCACTTTTCTGCGTGTGACATCAAATCAAAAATCTGACTACGTCAATCGATGCACATTTACTTGAAGAACAATCCTGCCAAATTTCACCCCATTCCAATTTGAAACGTCGCAGCCTTAGGCTTTTTTGAAGACGTTCGCTCCAACAGGAAGAACAAGAAGAGAACAAGAACAAGACGAGTAGCGATATGAGATCAGTTCCTGATCTAAACAATATGCATATGAAATGCCAGACTGAGAGTGATTTAACCACTAATCAGATAACAACAGCAGTAGTGAAAAGATAACACCGTCATGCAGCAAGAAGAACAACCACGACGTATATAGCTGCGACGCTGATGACATGAGATGGCCGTGTACAGTGTCGGATTGAGACAACTTGGCTTCTGCACCACAATACCTAACCACATCACACAGATATATGTGATATCATTGCTTGACACATGGTTTCTACTGTGGCTATGCTGTACGGTGGCGGTTTGGCTTAGTGGTAACGTAGTTGGGCGCATCAATGAAGTTACTCTACACTGACCTGGGTTAGTACTGAAATAGGTGACCGTTCTCAGCTATACGTGTCTTGGTATTTAATCAAGCCATCCTGGCCAACTCAGTCTGGTTATTCCTCTGTGGGTAGGAAAAATTAGTACTAGCGATGGTTATACCTACCGCTAGGAAAAAATGGCAAGTTCTGCATAATGGTACTGGTTAGGTCTTGTTGGCATACTGACCTAGTTGGTTAATACAATGGCTCTTAACAGAGCTGGCCATCCGTCCAACTTGTGATGCATTGTATCATGCTAGCTTAATGAGTTTAACCCTCGAAGGCTCAAAGCACATAAAGGGGCGACCTTCCATGCATCGGACCTAGGTCTAATAATAACAATAATAATAATAAGACTATTTATATGGCACTGTAGGATATCCTATCACAAAAACAAGGTTTATGCGAAATCTTCTTCTTCTTCTTCTATGCTGTAAATCATGTCATATCATATCATATATCTGGATTTGCTATGGCGCCCCCATCCGTAGCTCAGAGGCGACGTACATAGTAAAATATACGTTAAATAGTACAACTGACAGACGATATGGTTATAAAATGCAATGTACATAATTTGAATATGAACACAAGCGATTGAAGTGTCCAAAATGACATGGTGTCATTATGTGGACATTAGCCATAATTAGGTGTTAGGTACGAAATGATATAAAGATGACTCTTGAGATGTGACCGGAAGACAAGCATCGAATGTGCAGAAGTGACAAACTGAGCAAACGGTAAGTTCCAGACAGGAGTAGCAACAAGCGGAAAGGCTCAGTTGCCGACGGCAGACATCGCTTCAAATATATCGAGTTACGCATCGTGTCCGGAAAAAGCCACTAGTTTTCTAGGCACAACTTTGACAAATTTAAACAGTTTCGTAATTTTTGGCAAGGCACGAATCATCCTGATACTTCAGCGTATTAAAACATCAGAAAATTTAGCCAAACACTTTTAACACTTTTTCACTCCTGGTACTCAGGAATACATTTCCCACAAAACGTATATCTCATAGTTTTTCATATTTCAAAAATTAACAAATATGATGCCATTTTGTAACTTATTTATTGGAGGACCTTCGCACATTAAAACATACCTACACACCTTTTAACAGCCAGGTGCTAGGTGAACCTAAATTAGTTACTCCGTTGGTTTCCTTCTCTATCTGTTCCCAATATGTGCAGCCTCCTGAGGCAATCCATTGTCCAGTTCCACCGACCTCCACTGTCATGCTATACTTGACCCACTCAGAGATTTTCACTGGCTGGATCAAGTCTCTAATCTGTCCCCAATGTGGCAGTGGCGAGGAGAAGTCTGTCGCATATAAAAACATGACGCTGAACACAAGCGTTAATTGTGATGAACAGACGTCCTTCAAGACTACTCTAATCTGCTGGAATTCATCATTTCTTTGGGAATCTGCCCAACAGGCTCATGAGAACAACAACAAGAACAACAACGACAACGACAATATCAACAAGCTGACCTCAATTGTTAGTTAGGTCTAAATATTGAGCCAGTTTAAACTAAAACAACTTTTGAATCAAGACTAAATTCGTTACCACTCAGCCAAGCCATAAATGTTGATTTCCAACTTCTGACTGTCGTCTAAAGAGCCAATGGAGTAAGCCAGGTTACGAGTCTTCCTCCAAAAGTGAGTTGCCAAAGTAGAACTTTCCTCATTATCTTTACTCACCAACAAATATGGTAGTACAAAGAAACCAGAAACATAAACAAAGAAACTCAACAAAACTTAACAAAGATTAAGTTTTTACACAATGCTCTAATAAGGATTAGCACTTGTTTATACACAGCTTATCACACGAAGAAATTCGTAGTAAAATTACAGACCTACATAGATAGATCTGTAATTTTACTATGAATTTGTCACTACGATGAGTAATTAATTCACTTGGGAGTTAAAAACCAAACTGATCTTGACAACACCTTTACAATATCTGTGTTAGCAGTCTTAAGGAATTTCAAAAAGAATTTGTTTACAGAGTAGTCAAAAAATACAAATCTGCACAAATCTGATGCAAATCTACCAATTTTACCAAAGATGCTTTTCGCTGCACAGTAAAAATGTTTTGTGCTAGCAACGGAAAATTTTAAAAGATTGCAGATTTGAGAAAAATGTTAACCACAAAATTACGTAGTTCTGAAACCCAAGATAAACAACAACCAGATAGGCTTAAATTACATCAGGGTTCAATTCTGAGAGCAAGATTTCTTAAAGTTGATTTTCACGTCCAAATAGTCTAGTTCAGTGTTTTTCAACCGGGGCATCCAAGGGTTCCGCCAAATTGAATCGAGAATGGAACTAAACGACATTTGCGGCTACTAGACGCATTTTCTTGGCTCCAAGTGCATCCAAAATACATTTTTGTGGTTGACCCCGCTGGGGAAGCTTACATTGCTCCTCAGATCCCAGGCCCCCCTGGCCAGTAAGGGGGCTCACTTCTCCCTAGCAAGAACTCCATCCCCACTCTCGTCCTTTGACCTCAAATTTATGAGTGCCCCAAGACAAATTCCTGGCTATGCCCATGGGTTCTGTGAGCAATCAAAATTGCTGCAAAGGGTTCCGCTTCAAAGAAAAGGTTGGAAAACACTGGTCTAGTTCTTTTTCTCAAATATGCAGAAGTTTTTCAAGCTCTAATATCCAGGCAGGAATAACTAAAATATCGTCAGCATATAAGACAGAACTATTCCTTGTTATGCCATTGCTAGTACCGCAATGTCATCAATGTAAATGGCAAACAGTACAGGAGCCTTGTGTAACCTCGAATTCTAACTCGCATTATGTAAGTTGAAAACATTATGTTATTTCATGCACAAATAACACTGGTAGCACGAACCAACTACCACATCTGGAAGTTGCACCAGGATATTTCTTTTCACAGATTTTATACACTGGCCATAAAGGTCAACTTTGTTAAAGGTTTTTGACAGGTCAAGTGCACAAATGTTGACTCTGATACCATTTTGTATAACGTTTTATTGATTGTTACATAAAGTATACAGCATTATTGCAGCCATTACCCTTTTTGAAAACAAATTGGCTTTCAGACAACTTTAAAAATTTTCCAAAACATTTTTCCAATAAACAACAACTCGTAAACTTTTGACAATAGATGAGTAATGGCAACACGACGAAAATCGTCATACTGTGATTTACTGTGGTGGTCTTTAACATACAGAATTGGTACAATGTATTATGTAACCTATATTTAAAACTTCGAGGAATGTATAATATGGACGACAGGTTCAATACCATCTACCTGTCATCTAACTACAGCAGACAAAGCACCGGAGCCAAGCTGTACTAGCTGATAAACAAGTGTAAAAAACTAAAACACTGAAACACTGCCACAGGAAAGGAGAGCTATTTATTTAACAGATATCTAACAGCTGGTAACAAAACACACCAAAATATGAGTGGTGTTGTAGGTCGTCTTCGACAATCTTGCTTTCAATTTTTCTTTAGCCAGGAAATTTAGGAGCAAAAGGCAACTGTAAAAGGATGCCCTTTCAGTCCATCAACATCCCATCAACAATGTCAGAGCACTGAAGGAATACTTAACAGTTAGTACAACATACAATACAATGGTTACAACCGGCATTTATTTCCACAGAAGTGCTAAATTGCATACCAACAATGAATAGATCATCGATCGCCTCTCCGCTGACTTTATTAAGTACTGGCCAGAAGTGAGTGGAAATGGTGGTCGATACGACTGGCGGACTCAGCTGCTGTTGAACCAGTTTGCTGATGCACAGACGAAACTGGTCACGTTTGTCTTTGTCACACTGTACTCCTCGGACGGTGGCTTTCCCAGCAACTGGACACTCTGGCTCAATGCCGTATAGCTTCTGGCCTCCATCTGCACAGAACAAGACCATACGTTAGTTGTAACCATGGCTGTGCAAAAAATTGTGTAAAAGAACTGTGATATCACATGACATTAAATACAATTTTTGCACCCCAAACATAAACAATTTTTAGCATGCAACAGCATATATGCACAGCGCACTATATGCTATCGCCCATCCGTCATCTGTCCATCTGTCTGTCACACTTGTGGATCAGTCAAAAATGGTTGAAGTCAGTATCGTGCACTTTCAGTAGCCAAATCTCTCTAGATTTTGTGTATAAGTTTAATCCAGAAATTCTGACAGGTTCCTCCTGAGTGCGGGCATCAAACAAGAGTGGGGTGGGGAAAATTCAAGCTATTTTCTAGCTTTATGCATTGATATCTCAAAAACAGTACTAGATACCGTACGATCAAAGTCACTACTAATGACTAATATGAAGTTGGATATGCAATTTTGATTGGCACCAAGGTCGATGATGTTGGATGACCTTGAACTGCTGTAAGTTTAAATTTTCTCGGAATTTTGCGCCACATCGCATTTTTGGGAGGGAACAATGGCTAAACGAATGAAGATAGACCCTTATTGTCAGCGATGGAATTGTTGCACACTGAAAGTACTTTTCAATGATGTATGCAGGGTGGCTCAAATTATAATACCCCAGCAGTAACTTTGCAATATCTTGGCAACATCATCAAATTATATGACCAATTTTACAACAATTATTGTCAACTAATCAGTGAATAAATACACAGAATTATGCTTACATATCTGTAAAAAAGACAAATTTACAGAATTGCAAAGACGAAAGCACCATTTTCGGTTGTAACCGCCATGGAAGGCTGCACTTCATCGACAAAAAGCGAAGATGAATGCCAAATACTAGTGCAGAGTTTGCTTCCAAGTCTTGTCACAGACTGTAACAGACTGATTCCAGGTGGCTTCAAGATGGTGCCCCCGCACACACCACACGATTGACAGAGATGAGGATTGCTGCCAATTGTCAGTAAGGATGAATGGCCCCCAAATTCACCGGAGTTAAACCCCCTAGTATAGACTACCATATCTGGGGTGCTATGCTTGATCTTTAGCAGAGGTACCAGCCATGTCTGACAAATATTTCTGAGTTAAAAATAGCTCTTCAATCCATCTGGAATGACTTGCCACAGGATCCCATTGACAGATCAATTCTGAGTTTCACCAAGCAATTAAGAGCGCGCATCAAGGCTAGTGGTGGACATTCTGAATTCCGAGTGTGACTAACTAACTGAATACTTGCTGCTACAATATGCTGCACCAGTTGTTAAATATCAACAGACTGACAACAGTACCAGTACTGCATTGTTTTATGTTAAAAATGCACTGTTTTACGTTGTCAATTTCTCAAATGTCTTGTCACTTTTTTCATGATTTTGATAACTTACAGATAAAAATACGCTGTCCATTACTAATGTGTATGTCAGTCATTTAATAATTCTTTATCTACCCTGCAAATTTCATGGTAATATTCTGAACAATTGCCAAAATATTGCAAATTTACTGCTGGGGTACTTTAATTTGAGCCACCCTGTAGATTACGTTGTTGCCGGGCGTTCCACCAGCGTGACTGTCAAGAATGCAAGTGAGGGGTGATTTAGTGAGTTGTGTCCTATATACCAAGGGTGTCACAGCTTAGCTTTGCATCAGCTAGGCTTTTTTTGTTGTGTATGTAGCGAAAATTTGCTAAGCTGGAAAGGGGATAGATAGACCACCGTTCAATCTAGAGGAAGAAAACATTTTTGTTGAAATGACATATTTTGATGCTTTTTGGCCATGTTGAAGTGTACATATTGAGAGGAGATGGTGGCATTCTTCCACCACTCGGGCTAAGAGCCTGCACTATAACAGCATGGAAAAGCAGTCATACTGAAGAAAACTAGAACTCTGCAATAAATCACGCAAAAAAAACTAATTTTCAAAACTAGACAGTCGACTCCTCGCGACCCTTGGAGCATGTCATATGGCATGCCATCATGCGTTAAGCAGTGACCTTCCTGCTTTTATAATCAGCAGTCATTTGCCAGATCACATCTCAAATGCTGAAAATCAAATTTCCTATTTGCTAGGTCTCATGAGCTTGATGTTCACCTAGGATCACGTCACTACATACCGTCATGCAACAGACAAACAGATAGATAGATAAGACAGACGGACAGACAGGCAGGCAGAATGACAGACAGCAAGGTCATATTGGAATTTTCTACCAAATTCAAAGTCAAGTGACCAGAAAACCAGGATAGATATCAAAAATCTGGCCCGAGAGTATTCAGATATTGTGCCGTAGTTTATGAATCAGGAGTCACTTGCCCATTCCCATTCTAAATGGTGGAGAAGACAGATGTTGAGAATGGAAGAATTTCAAACTTTCAAAGTCTCATGACATTGACCTTGGATCATGTAATATGACATATAGTCATGCATCACTCCTAGACCTTTACTTACACAGCAAATTTCATGGAGATTGGACGAGAAAAATTCCGAAGGTCATAGCCGAATTATCATCCAAGTTCAAAGTCACATCACAGCAAAACTAGGACAGATATCAATCAAAAATTTGAAAACACTGTGCTGTAGTTTAAGAATCAGCAGCCTCTTGCCAGACGCCATTGCTATCTGCGAAGAGATTGATGCTGAAAACGGCATATTTTCGAACTTGACTTTACTTTCGATTGGGTTAAAGGACATTGGAATTGGAGAAACTTCTTGGTGATTGACACATGGACGGATGGATATTGAGACCGCCTTTATTATGTTGAATCCACTGAAGGAGCTGACCTAAAAAGAAAACTTAAGATGTTACTTTTTCACTACAATCTACAGCCAAAATGATTTTTTTCCAAACAGGCATGTTTAATTAACTCTCCCGGTACAACCTACCAGTGAAAATGTTGACTTTGCTGCTGCCTATCAACACATTGCGTAAAAACTACAACTCATTTGTTCAGCAAAAGTACGTCTTGCATCTACACCGTGGGCCATAAAAAAGGTGCCACTTTTATTTTTACGATAACTTTGGCAAATGTGGACCGATTTCAATAATTCTTTCACTTGTGGATTCGTAGATAAACTGCAGAATACGGTAAAATAAAATCTTCCACCGCACCTGAATTCTGTTGCCGCACTACCTTGTGAAATTTAAATGTTCAACTGTACAACGTTTCATTCATACATGTATGCCGCATAGCATATTAGCTGGACTTATCCGCACATCTTTAAACGTGAATCCAGATAACAGCAGGTATTTTTGTTCGAAACGTTTTAAAGTTAGTCTATTTATTTTATTAAGTACTACAAATTGGTAAATAAACGTCTGCACAGCGCTAGTGCCTGCTAAGCGCTTATCAGCGCGTTGATAACGTGTCAACACATCAGTTGAGCAGTGGTGTAACAACTTAAAGCAGGCGTCCAGCAAATGAGTCAATTACCGTTCATAACATGGTTTTAGCAGTAAAATGACTGGAAAACTGTCATGAACAGTAATTTGCTCATTTGTTGCTTGTGCAGATAAGTCCAGCTAATGCAGCATACATGACATGAATGTAACGTTGTACGGTTGAACATTTAACTTTCACAAGGTAGTGCGGCAACAGAATTGTAGTGCGGCAACAGAATTCAGGTGCGGTGGAAGATTTTATTTTTCCGTATTCCGTAGTTTATCTACGAATCCAAAAGTGAAAGAATTATTGAAATCAGTCCACATTTGCCAAAGTTATCATAAAAATAAAAGTGGCACCTTTTTTAATGGCCCACGGTGTATATAATAAGCACTATATAAACTGACACGTTCAATTCAATTATGACCCATATCGGTGGACCTATATAAGTCACAGTAGAAATCAGAGTGAGGTTTGTTGAGCAGTCCACTGCAATGCGAAGCACGTCACTTGACCGCCGTCAAATGACCGCGGCACATTTAACTGCCAGACATTTGACCCCGCGATCTTTGACCGCCGACTAATTGACCGCCGAGACATTAGACTGCTGCCTAACAGTTAGCAGTTGCGTACCTGCCTCATTGCATGGCAACGTTGCCAGCCGTGTGTAATTGTGACAGTTCTTATTGACGCAGATGGCATTTGTATTGTCAAATCGTATGGAAAGCAGAAATTATCACAAAATGGATATGTTTATGTTAAGAACAAGACCAGTGCGAATGGAGAAGTGTTCTGGAACTGCGAAAAGTGTACGTCAGATAAATGTAAAGCCACAGTTCACACTAAAACTGGAGATGCGACCGTTATCAGAAGAATCAATGAAAATAATCAGTTGAAGCAGTCGATTAACTGGGAGGCCTGGTTCACAACATTGAAATGAACTCATGAACAGATATTGCGTTTGCTGAATGCTTTTACGTTTTAAGGCTTTGACGTTTTTATTCAAGAACTCATGAATAGTGTTATGTTTGCTTAACGATTTTATGTTTTACGGCATTGACTTTTCTGGAGAATTTTTATGTTAATCAGACAATTTTAAGTGCAATGACATTTGTAGGATTGTGCACATTTAATAGCTAACTGTTAATGATTCCTTAGATGTGATACAATGATATGTACTTACATGGCTTGGTGGTCAATTGTCTCGCGGTAAAATGGACTGGGTGTCACATGTCGCACGGTCAACTGTCCGGTGGCCAAACGTCCCACGGTCAAATGGCGGCGGCCAAAGGTTGTGGACCAATTGCAATGACACTGAAACTCCAATAGACTCCACAAGACAAGACAGAAGTTAAAGCAGACAAGACACTAACTCGTGTTGAGGAAAGCACAGAGAAGTCTAGACATTCCATCCAGTGACGCTGTATCCAATATTTCCATTGACATTTCACACTGCTCACTACGAGTTAATGGCAGCACATCATCTGCACACAGATCTGTAGCAGTGAATCATGCAGTCACGTGTGAAAAAATTATGTTAGCCAAAGAAGGTAGGCAGGGGTAAGCAATTCCATGAAATTTTCATGCATATGGACATTGGACATAAACCGGAATTTTTCGTGCAAGCTGTCATACACGTCACACACAATCATTATACGGATAATTGCTACTTGAAAACTGCATAGGAAACTTTAACTTCAAATCTGCTAATATCTATTATCCACTGTTCCACAGAGGATTTGTAAGTAACGTTCCATTGATGCATTCTTTCAAGTAGGTGGGAAATTATGTCACCTAGATGCAGAGAATGTAGATGAGTTGTTTCTTAATGGCATATTAGTGCTAATGGAATCTCCCATCGAGTCGATGGATGAGCAGTCAGTGCTTGTGAGTTCTCGTGTGTGAGTATAGTCCGATGGCGGCGGCACATCCTCGTCCACAGATAGTGCAGTTGTGAGACTGTGAAGTGACGTCGACGCCAGCTTTTCTTCTTTCTCTCTTCGGCTGCAGATCAGAGATGCGTTGACACTCAAAACTGGATACTCCCATTGTGCAGAAGTATCTCCACAGCGAGCGATCTTGGGCGGTTGTTTCAAAGGTTGCTGGATCAATATAGCATAGCTGAAGGCTTTTCTTCAATGATTCTTTATACTGTTTTACTGGATGTGCACAACAGGTTTAAGAGGCTACATGGTGCTGTTAAAGTGTGAAACTGTAAAAAAGGTAACAAAGTCAACAAAAAGTGCAGCTGTAGTCATACTGTTCTTCGTATTACCGAGAAGTTATACACCAACCGCAATATAAAAGTGGACTAAAAGGTAAGAAATGTAAGTAACATAGCCATAAGAACGTTTTTAATTTATTCTCCATATGTCAGCGACATCTATGGTGCAAGAGGTGTGGAGTGGAGGAGGGGATAAAGTCGGTATAGGGGGTTGAGTCATAAAATCGTATTTCTAGGGGCATTTAGGATATGATCATGACTTAACATTATCGTTAAGATGTTTTTGTAATTAGGCCGCAGGTGATGTATAACTCGGCATGAGCTCTGCATTTTTCTCATTTTTAGCAGATCGTATTGCCTGCCGTATGATCACATCATACATCATACTGTTGTCTGCCTGTCTGTCTGATGCTGTGCATTGTGGCTAAACGATACATCCTACAGCAAAAGTGTCTGAACAAGTGAATTGGAAATGCCCCTAGAAATACGATTTTATGACTCAACCCCCTATACCGACTTTATCTACTTACCGATATGATACCGCATGATTAATCTTACGATTATCGTAAGTTAATTAATAATTATGAAAATCGATCATAGGACATCTTAACTTTATCGTAAGTTTGTCTTCGAATATACTGTAAGTCATGATCATGTCCTAAGATTATCGTTAAGATGGTGATGTATAACTCGACATGAGCTCTGCATTTTTTCTCATTTTTAGCACATCGTATTGCATGCAGTATGATCACATCATACATCATACTGTTGTCTACGACAAAGTTAAGATGTCCTATGATCGATTTTCATAATTAACTTACGATAATCATAAGATTAATCATGCGGTATCATATCGGTAAGTTAAGAACATACAACAGACGTGTGATCTAACTTAAGACAATCTTACGAGAAATCATAGGATGATTTTGTAATTAGACTCCTGGATTCTATATACTGAGCAAACATTTTCTGATATTCTGCATAAATATGCATACGTAACTAGTCAGAACAACACACAGGGTGTCTACAAATTTAATCAAGCAAATTTCCAGGAGATTTCCAGGAGGGATTGAGATTTCCAGGAGGGATTTTAAGAAAAATCCAGGACATGTTTGCCTTGCTCCGGTCTTCTTCAGAGCTGAAATACCCATACTATGGGTATTTCAGCTCCCGGTGTCCCCTCCCCAGCCGAATAGGAGCCGAAAACGGGCTTTGGTGCATCTGGAACTTGAAAGAACACATCTGATGGCGATAAATTTCATATTTTTGCGACGAATATTTATCCATACTTTTATGACTGGAAACAAATGCGGTCGATTTTCGACAGCTTACACAAAAATTTCCAGGAGGACCAATTAAATTCCAGGAGATTTCCAGGATTTCCAGGAGCTGTAGACACCCTGACACATTAATAATGCAGGTCAAATACGCACAGTCTGAGTTTAATACGACAGATTACAATAACATGATCATAAGACTTACTTAGGACAAACTGATGAATGCTGGCATCTGTTCGATCAGTTTCACTGTCAGGCAGACCCACTGCTTCTGTTTCAAAATTATATAAAATCAGAGACAATAATAGCAACTTTTCACACTAATCTGGATGCAATGGCTAGCAGCAAACTAAGCAGGTAACTGGACTGATATTGAGTCATTGCAATGCATCAACGCTTTCTTTGACAGACCTCATACTGCCTTCCTTACACTGTTCTAATGCAGCTGGGAAGCAAAATGTGGGGTATTATAACGGAACCGGTATTGTTATTTTGCATGTCTGCAGAAGGGATATGGGGACATTATCAGTAATCACTTCATGTCTAGACAAGAAAAAGTTTCAAGAAAGCATGTAATAAAATATGGGCCACTATGTGAAAACATGGCGCTGCTGCCATATCATTCAATTTACTCAATTTTGACAGATAAAAACAAAGGTAAAGATCAGCACACTTACGGTACCACCGCAGTGCTTCTTCGAATACCTAAAATTATTTGAATACTCTAATATTTGAGAACTCAAACACAGTATCCGAATTCTGAAATCTCTGTTCATTCAAAACAAACTTACTGCAATAAACCAATCATTACTGCTCATTCAGATCTTCCTTAAGCTTACTTATTTACACTATGGATTGGAGTTGTATAATTATGTCTATCTGGTGCTACTGGTACTGGGTGACACTAAAATGTGGCTGACTAAATAGTTGTGTCATGGTGCTGAGTTTTCAGTTAGTGCTGAACTTGATTGTTGTATTTCATTACATAACAACGTACATTATCGATTTAAGATTATTTGCCCCGTGGGTGAATATTCGAATCCAATAAATCCATGCCCTAGGTACCGCATCACATTATGCAGACCCCCACTGCCTGCATTAACAGAAAATGAACACACACTGCAACATGCAGGCACACCAATATCCCAGTCAGTTGCACCACTGCAGCACCAGGCCTTAATCCCATAGCTCACACTAGGTAGGCTACTGATCAAAGTGCTCATCTGGAATAACAATGGAAGATTAATGCTTCAAATCTTAACTTCTGCCCAACCATACGGCTTCAGCTATCTTGCAAGAGGCATTGAGGACCACCACAGTGGACACTGGACAGGACCCACTTTCAACATGATAAATGACACATACACCACAAAACAAAAGATAGCTGCAATGGCAACGAAAATTACGTAATGCTATTACCATTGCTGGTACTCAATGCAGCTTTCTCTAGAAGAACTGACATCTGATGATCAGCATTCTACAATGCAATAAATGAATAAATTACACGGTATTTTATGGTCAGGTTTTCTTTTTCGAGACCTATTTTTTGTGGACATCACTGGTTAGCTTAATAGAAAACCTTTTGTTATTAATGAAGAGGAATATTTTACAGGTTCAAAGCACTTGTAGTAACCTCACAAAATAATACAAACAATCAAAACACAGTAAACAGCTGAAGCACATAGACACGAATGGCAAAGCTTAAAAATAAAAAGACTACAGTAAGCCCATTCATAGACCCATAAATCAAAATGTACTCAAATATTTAAGCAAAGCTTTGCACAGTGCCTACAAATGTGTTCGCAAACAGTGCATGACATTTTTTATGCAGTTAGAAATAGTCACTAGGACAGAGCTCTGTGACTCCTTAAACTCTTGTTAGCCCAGTCCTTCTATCTAAGGGATCAGTTTCTGGTCCAAAAATACACAGCATAAAAAGAAAACCACATATATATTAATTTTGTTACGCAAATAGTACAATTCAAATAAAACTCGACTACAATGCATTCTCTCAACAAAAATACTGTCAATTGATGTATATTTGTAAACATTATATCTAGGATATTAACTCCATGGTTAGGCTTATTAACAATCTGAACTAAACCATGACAAGTTTCAAGCTTACCACAATCAAGAATATTAGAATCATTGCCTGCAATTAGATATTCATCAGCAGAATTACCCTGATTATCAATAAACTATTCAACACCATCCAGCAGCGGCTCATCAACAAATATTCTTGGCTCACAATAAGGATTAGCAGGGTGCTAGCAGCATGCTACACAGTGTAAATTACTGTTACAGTAACATTGTAGCCACAATATTGCAATGTTGTCACTGCTCATGTGCACGACTCAGCAGTGGATTGACTGTGCAGATTTTCTAATTTTTGTTTTATTTTTTCATTAATTTGTTTTGGCCATGTGTGGTAGGCTGGGGCTACCCATCAGTTTTTCACCATAGCTTATGCATCATCATATCATTATCATATGCACATAATGAACATACTGCTGATGAAGTAGTGCTGGCATAGGCCGGGAATAATTGCATTATCACAACTGCTTGTCCTTGCACATCTGGGTATTCTGAGCTGGCAAGTTCACGAATCACGTCATCAGCTAGTCACATACAACACAGCCACGAACATGTCCTTCATATGGCACTGAAGTCGGCAATAAGGGATGACACACAAACACAGACTGAAAGTTGTTCATAGGTGGTGCATATAAGCCGCTAATAACGGACTCACAACTGCCTGTAACTCAGCTGGAGCTGGATGAATTACCGTAATAATGTTTGTGATCCAACCTCATCATGCAGATATACCTATAATCTCTTACAATGTTCAGTTACAGAGCAGCAGTGGCTCAGTTGGTCAGAGGCTGTGGTAAGCAGGAGAGTCTGGGCCCCTCTGGGATCAAGACACCTTAAACCAGACAAAAGTGATATTCACAACTTCAGATAGAGCCTATAAGCGGGCAGGTTAGCTACGATCAGCACACACGCACTTTCAAAATGCATTTGGAGAGTATACGTCTGCATACGATGCTTGCGTTAAGTGTGCACACAATGACAGCTTCAGCTGCTTGGGTACTTTAACAGATGTCCATCTGTGACTGACGCAGTGCAGTCGCTAAATGACATATCCTACAGCAAAAGTGTAACCAGCAGACTCCCTGATACTTTGCCCTGAACTCGGACCTCCTTGATTTCTGACAGCTCTAAATACAGATTTATGCAACATGCATTACAGCTGCACGGTCAATAGATTGACAGGATTCTTTCGACGAGACCCACCTGATAGTACTGGAGTGAGGAAAGGAATCTGAACAAAACTGCTCCAATAACAATTACCATAAACCTTTGATTTTTGTTTAATTGATCAATTTTTCCTAGATACTCCAGGTTAAACTGGGTTCTCGAGAAATCACCTTTCAAGGCTATCTGGAGCTGCTCCTGCTCCCACTCCTGCTTCTACTGCCATTACCTCTATCACTATCACTACCACTACTGTTCATGCTAATAATAACTTAATAAATGCTATTAAAACATTAAATATTTTAAAAAACTAAATATTACATATTGAAAACTTAAACGTAATAATAAAACAGTGAGTGAACTAATTTTCCTACAGCAACAGCTACAGGCAGAAGAGCATATCATAC